>Ga0207988_1000191_pt1 | contig 35375 bp, 32 predicted proteins | sample ETNtaG_11_FD_185773 | JGI IMG/M metagenome (GOLD analysis project Ga0207988, IMG submission 185773) | Marine microbial and viral communities from oxygen minimum zone, Eastern Pacific Ocean - ETNP201310SV74 (SPAdes) (version 2) | ecosystem: Environmental > Aquatic > Marine > Oceanic ...
TCATTGGTTGGCAGATGTTTAACGATTACCTGACCAATACTTGCTATAGGGTCTGCCATTTTCAGTTTTCCTCCAGTGCTTTTACTCTTTCCGTATCGGATCTACTCCACACCGATCCTGATCTGATCAGGTCTTGATAAACCGCAACTGGAGAAGCCGAAAAGACGTTGCTCCTGATCAGTTCATTGCCTAACTGTGCCAGAGGGAGGTGCCGGTGAGACGGGCTACAAGTGGCAGTGTGCTCCCAGATAGCGCAGCTAATTGAGTCTTACAGCAACGGTGGACTAAAGGATAGAACTATGGAGGAAATTGGGTTCATTGAGATCCCAAAGCAGCGCTTGAAATAGCCCAACTTTGATCCAGATCAAGAAACGGCCAGGAGGCCCACTGTAGCGTGAAAACGCTTACAGCAAGGGGGGGTTTTCTGTCGACCTAGGCTGCCGGCCGGCAAGGTTTCGCCATCCGGATTCTTGGTTGATCCAATACCCTGAACCAAATTTTTCAATTACACACACGGGTAACCACCATGTCTACACAGCCCAAACCACGTATCGGCCACGTTGCTATATTCGTCCGAGACATCGAGAAAATGCGCGCTTTCTATACTGATGTCCTGGGTTTTACGGTGACGGACGAGGGCCCGCACCCCGTCGCTTCGAGTCTCATGGTTTTCATGTCGTCCAATCCTCAAGAGCATCACGAGTTTGTGCTTGTCGAGGGCCGACCCCAAGATGCGAGCTACAGTCCGGCCCAGCAGATCTCGTTTTATGTAGACAACCTTGATCATTTACGGACACTGAGGGATCGTCTGGTAGCTGAAGGAATCGAGATCGATCGGTATGCCAACCACGGCAACGCTTTATCGTTTTATTTCTTCGACCCGGACGGCAACTACCTCGAACTGTATGTGCACACACCCTGGTACATTCCACAGCCCCACGGTGTTGCATACGATCTTGGTCTTCCGAGTGAAGAAATTTTACGCCAGGTAGAGGAGCATTGCCGTCAGGGCCCCGGTTTCATGATGGAGGCAGATCGCCAGTCAAAAGCCCAGCAGACCATGCTGGGGTAATGCCCTATCGACCTCTAGTCTCTTTGAGTTGCCAGGAAGCCGCACCACGCAGCGAGGTTTTTCTACAAAGAACTCGCTCGACAAGACCTATAAGCATGGGGTCATGTGGCCCTATGGTCTTTGCAACTCTCATGGACACCGTCTGAATTGAAGGCATGACGGTAGATATTTTTTCCTCAGTTTCAGCTAAAAAAATGCGAGAAAAAGATCAGTGGCCGTCGTGAAAGCATCGGTAGTGCAAGCAGCGCCCGTTCCGTTCAACCGGGAAGAGACGTTGGACAAGGTCGGTACCCTTGCAGCCGAAGCAGCCCGGCAGGGCAGCCAGTTGGTGGTTTTTCCTGAGGCGTTTGTTTCAGCGTACCCTAAGGGGCTGGATTTCGGTGCCCGGGTCGGTATGCGAAAGCCAGAAGGCCGGGAAGACTTCCGGCGCTATTTCGCCAGCGCCGTGGACGTTCCCGGGCCTGATGTCGATTACCTTGGCCGAGTGGCCAGGGAAAACGCTATTTATCTAGTTATAGGAGTGATCGAACGGGACGGTGGGACCCTTTATTGCACCATCCTGACCTTTGGACCCGACGGCGATTATCTAGGTAAACACCGCAAACTGATGCCGACTGCCCTCGAACGCCTGGTCTGGGGTTTTGGTGATGGCTCGACCTTGCCCGTGTTTCATACCGGGATAGGCGTTCTGGGTTCGGTCATTTGCTGGGAGAATTACATGCCTGCCTTGCGCATGGCTATGTACAACAAGGGTATCCAACTCTATTGTGCGCCGACAGCGGACGATCGTCCCACCTGGCCTCCGACCATGCAGCATGTTGCCATGGAAGGGCGATGTTTCGTGTTATCGTGTAATCAGTATACGACCCGCGGTGATTTTCCGAAAAACTACGACGCTATTCAGGGCCATGACTCAGCGACGGTGATCTCCCGCGGCGGCAGCTGTATCGTCAATCCCATGGGTCAGTTCCTCGCCGGCCCTGACTTCGACGGTGAAACCATCCTCACGGCCGAATTGGACATGGATGATATAACCCGCGGCAAGTATGACTTTGACGTAACTGGACACTACGCTCGCCCTGATGTCTTCAAACTGGTGGTCAACGAAGCTCCGGCAAATGCGGTGGAAGTCGTCAATCGACCACTTGAGGAATAGGATAAAGTTTCTCCCGGATGAAGGACTGACCCGAGCTTATTACCCGTAGAACAGAAGTTCAGGTGCTCCGCGGGCAACGCGCGATCAGGGATGGCGGGGTAGCTTTATGGATTGACCACTCTGCAAATCTAGCGGTTTTCTCACGGTCTGTTGGCCGATGGTACGAGCTTTCTTCGGCCCCAGCCTGGATGTTTAATGATCCACCATTAGGCTTTATTCCAGGAGCTGCGGTAGCTCGAAAACAAGGTCATAAAATCCTGGCACACGCTGAGTAGCACACCATTAACAACGAATACAGAGGATGACTTCGATGACCGATGACCTAGTAGCACGCTTTTCGCGCCTTGCAACCAGCACTATCGGTAATGCTTTAGACGAGCTGGGTTGCAATGGTATTGTCCACGGCTTGCACCCGCTCGTCGGCGGCCGGGCGTTTTGTGGTCGCGCCGTCACCGTTAAACAGACCACCGCAGAGTTTGGAGCGCACAGCGTTGCCGAGTTCAAGGTCGGGGCCATGATCGATGCTGCTGATCCAGGCCAGGTGATCGTCGTTGACAACGGTGGTGCCCTGGTCTCTACCTGGGGTGGTCTTGCGTCCTTTGCCGCCAAGTTGAAAGGGATTGCCGGCACGATCATCGACGGTGGCGCACGCGATGTTGAGGAAATCCGGGAATGTGGCTATGCCGTGCAGGCGCGGCACATCGTGCCGACCGGGGGCCGTAAGAGGATAAAGGTCGAAGGGATCGGTGTTGCGATCGAACTATCCGGTGTGCGCATAAACTCGGATGAAATCGTTAAAGCGGACGACACCGGTATCGCCCGTATCCCTGCGGAGTGCGAACTGGAGGTGTTGGTGCTGGCGGAAGAATATGAGGTAAACGACAAGCACGCACTTGAGCTTCTGAAAACCGGGCAGTCGTTCTCCGAGGCGATGCGTCAATTCAATACGATTTAGCGACCTGCCCAGGTCCAGCACCACGCTAAAGGTGTTGTAGATGTGATGCCATGATCACACACGCCACTGCTTAGGGCTATTCTGATCTGGGTCAATGATAAATTTTCTGTTATCGGCAACATTATTCTTTGATTAGGGAGGTTTGTTGTAAAAGAGCGAGCAGTGAGAGTCGTTCTGCACAGGTTGCCTTGGGCCTATCAAGCCCTACGGGTGGTGAGTGTGTCTGGCGGGGAGATTGTCAGCGCCGTCTTGAGCCTTTGTAGCCAGGTGCTCCGGAACAGAACGAAGCCTGTGATGTGAACTGAAGGGTCAAAGATGCAATTAAGGAGGTAAGGACATGAAGTTCGGCTTATTTTATTTGTTTAGTGATTTTGGAAACATCACTCAGCAGCGACTGTTTGATGAAGTGCTGGAAGAGATCGAGCACGGTGAGGAACTGGGCTTCGAATCGGTCTGGTTGCCGGAGCACCATTTTGCGGTTTACGGCATGCTAGGCAACCCACTGTTGCTGGCAGCAGCAGTAGCGCAACGTACACAAAATATGAAGATTGCTACGGCGGTCGTGGTCCTGCCTTTTCAGCACCCTCTTCGGGTAGCGGAGGACGTTGCTATGGTCGACGCCCTCAGCGGTGGGCGTCTGCTGTTCGGCGTCGGGCGTGGCTACCAGCCACCGGAATTCCACGGTTTTGGCGTGAGCCAGGACAAATCTTCGGAAATGTTCGTGGAGAGTCTCGAGATAATCAAGCGAGCACTGAGCGGGGAAAAATTTGCCTACGATGGTGATTTCTGGAAAATCGAAGAACCCATCGAGATTTTCCCCAAGCCCCTGCAGACGCCCCATCCACCCCTTTACATGGCCAGCGTCAGTCGACGCAGTTTGGATGTGGCGGCGCGTTTCAACATGTCGCTTCTCAGGGCGCCGCAATTCAGTAACCTGGAGGCAGTGGCCGAAGCTTTCGATGAATATGCGGGCTTGCTGCACGAGTATGGGTTTGATCCAGCGGCCTTAGACCAGCCAGTCTCTCTGCGTGTGCACGTCACGCCCACCGACGAGGAAGCCAAGGCGGAAACTGAGCACGCGCTGTGGTTCTATCGCTTGCTGGGGACACTCGTGCCCGGTGCGCCAGGACGGGAGACGGTGCCAAAAGGGTACGAGAAATACCCGCTCAATCCTGACGTGCTTGCACGATTGACCCTGGAGGACGTTTGGGAGCGCGGTACAGCATTCGGCTCACCAGAGCGCGTCATTGAAATTATGAAGATGTACATGGATAAACTTGGTGCCCGGCACTTTATCGTCCAGATGCGAATCGGTGGCTTGGAACACGACAAGGTGATGCGTTCTATGGACCTGTTCACCAGGGAGGTGATGCCGGCCCTGCGTGAAGAGGAGAAGCGTTTGTTGCGGGCGTCTTAAGGATAACGCCGCTACTAGGCGGGCCTGGGTGCCGGTTTTAGTGAGAGAAAATCACATAGACGGCGCTCTCAGGCCCGAACCAACTGCTGGCCGGGTAGCGGGCATCGCTGCTGCTGCGGGGATCAGGCGTCTGGCCGCTGATAGGCGCATGCCTCATCGAACATGGCGACGACGTTCTCCGGCGGCACATCGGGCTGAATGTTGTGTACACTGTTGAGGACGTAGCCACCGTCCTTGCCGAGGATGTCGATGATCCGCCGAACCTCCTGGCGAACCTCGTCTGGACTGCCCAAGGGCAATATCTTCTGCGTATCGATCCCGCCCCAGAAGGACAGGCGGTCGCCGAATGCCGCCTTCAACCGCTCTGGCTCCATGTTGGCGGCGTTCACTTGCACCGGATTGATCGCATCCACGCCCAGTTCGATCATATCCTCGAACAGCGATGCGGTGGAACCACAGCTGTGCAAAACGGTCTTGAGATCAGGCCAGGCTCTCAATACGTCGAACATCCGCTTATGGCGTGGTTTGATCAGTGCACGGTAAATCTCAGGGCTGAAGAGTGTCGAGCGCTGGGTGCCCATGTCGTCGCCAAAGAACACGATGTCGACCTTGTCACCGACCATCTCCAGGGCAGTACTGGCAATGGTGACCCAAAAATCGGTCATGATGTCCATCATACGACAGGCATAGTCGGGATGACGGTGTAAATCTACTAACCAGTCACCGAAGCCGCGCACGAACTGGCACTGGTGAATGATGCCGACTGGAAGGTTCAGGATAACGGCACAATCACTCTCATTTCGCAGTGCCTGCGCGCGTTCCGCAAGGCCACGGTAATAACCCGGGTTGTTTGGATCAGGCCAATCGTGAGCCTCCAGTTCCGACATGTCGGCGCCACGATCGGTGAATGGACCGTCCTTATTCATATAACAATGCGTCCCGCTCTTGCGCCAGGTGACGCCCCACTCGTCGACAAAAGCATCCTCGTCGATCTCACGTCCACCGCCTTCGTAGCCGCCCAACAGCAGACATCGAGTATCGACGTCGAAGCGCTCAAGGACGATGTCGTCGGGGACCACGGTGCGAGACTGTTTGCGTAGATGGGGCTGGATTGGACCTACATCATCAATTCCTAGATGTTGCTTCAGCTGTTCATAGGCCGTGTAGTAGATCGTCGTTGCGATGCCACCGCCAAAATCGATAGGGGTTCGGTCCGGCGGCTCGTGGTTCAATGCCGCGAGCACACGTTCCCGATGGCTCATAGTTGGTTCATTCATAACAGTATGCTCCTCTAGAAAGTCTCCTATAGCATGGGCTCTACGGCGCTAGGCTGGCCGGATGGTGTGTGATGATCTTTGTTCCAAATCTCTTTCTGGTTCCTTCAAACCGAACTGACCTGGTCCAGTAGCGGTTCCTGCCTGGTTCTGGAGCGCTTGATCCAGCGTTTGCACATACGATCTTGGCCAGTCAAAACTTCAGCCCCGCTGATTGCGGCCATGACCTCATCATGCAGTGGATTGACGATGGCGGCAGTCAGCCCGTAACCGACCATCATCGACAGAAACACAGCGTTCAGTTGACGGCGATCAGGGAGTCCAAAGCTGACATTGGATGCGCCACAGACGGTATTGACCCTTAGCTCCTGGTGTGCCCGCCGAATCACTTCGAATACAGCACGGCCACTCTCGCCGGCAGCACCGATCGGCATCACGACCGGGTCAAGAACCACGTCAACGACAGGGATACCATAGTCGGCTGCCCGCTCAATGATTTTCTTGGCGGCCTCGATACGTTTGTCCGGATCATTGGAAATGCCGGAATCGTCGTGGCAGATTGCAACCACTGCTGCACCATGTTTTGCAACGATAGGCAGCACAGTATCCAGGCGTTCGTCTTCACCAGTAACGGAGTTGACCAGGGCCTTGCCCTGATAAGCCGCGAGCCCCGCCTCGAGTGCATCGGGCATAGAAGAATCGATACTGATCGGCACACTGGTCATTGATTGCACGAGTTCGATCACCTTCGCCATCAAAGCAGGTTCATCGGCCATCGGGACCCCGGTGTTGACATCAAGGACCTTTGCTCCAGCTGCGATCTGGGCCAGAGCGTCCAGTTCGACACGGTCGAAGTTGCCACTTTCCATTTCGCTGGTAAGCTGGGTCCGGCCGGTTGGGTTAATACGCTCACCGATAACAACGAAAGGATGATCGCAGCCGATTACGACCTCCTCACTGGCTGAACTCAATATCGTGTCTGGCATTCGAGTGCTGTCTCTTTGTTGTTCCGCCCGGTCACTTCACTTGCAACTTCAGGAAAGACTCATAATCACCGAAGCCCGTAACCCGGGTCTCCAGCGGCAAGCCTAGCCTTTCTGCTGCCGCCGTCGCCTTGACTGCGAGTGTCGGATCCTGGCTCTGTGTGAGATAGACCAGGCGCTTGTACTTGCCGAAGAACATCTTCAGGAGTTGGGGATGGCGGTCTATACCCATGCCGACGATGATCAGGCGATCAAAGTGGCGAACCAGAAAATCAGTCAAGAAGAAACTGGCGGGCTCGCTCATCACAAGTTCATCGAAGCCGTCAACCCCAGCGTAAACTTCGTAGCAGTGGTTACCCGGAATGCGTTCTACGCCCTCTTCTTCCAAGACCTTGTCCAGCAGCCCGCCAGTACCGCAGTCAGCGAAGAGCACGAATATGTGTTCGAAGTGGTTGCGGCCTTCGCGAATGCGGTTGCGCACGCTCTCGGGAATTTTGTCCGGGTCATTGTGCAGGTGAGCCGGTAGGCAGGTCACTTTCATGTGAGTCCAGCCGTTGGCCCGGATCATCGCGACGAGCTCGTGTGCGAGCGCGCCGCAGGCGATCAATAGGATGTCGCGGAGCTCAGGCTTCTCGAGCCGTTGTTCAGTGGTAGCGGTGGCGCAATCCGGCATCGTACATGGCAACCACATTTTCCGGTGGCACCTCGAACTGGATGTTGTGCACTGCATCGAGGACGTAGCCACCGCCCTTACCGAAGATGTTGATACAGCGCTCGGTCTCGGCTGTGACAGCGTCGGCTGCCTGGTAAGGTAGAACTTCCTGGGTATTGATGCCGCCCCAGAAAGCCATACGATCACCGAACTCACCCTTCAGGCGTTCGGGTTCCATGTTCTTGGCCGTCACCTGGACCGGATTCAGGGCATCGACCCCGATGTCGATCAGGTGATCGATAAACTGGTAGGCCGAACCGCAGCAGTGGAACAGAGACTTGCCACCAGTCAGCGATTTGAGGGTCTGGATAATCCGCTCATGCCTTGGTTTGATCAGTCGGCCATAAGTGGCATCGGGGTCGAACATGCAACCCTCCTGGGTGCCGAGATCCTCGCCAAAAAAGATGACATCAACGTTCTCGGCTCCAGCCTCGCGGATCATGTTCTCGGAGGCACGGATGTTGTAGTCGGCCAGTCGGTCCATCAGATAGCAGGCGGTCTCCGCATTCCGATATAGGTCCTTGAGAAAATCCTCCATGCCGCGCAGGGCGTAGGCGCGGTGGATCACCTGATCCGGCACGTTCAGTACCAGGCAGTAGTCACCGGCTGCCTTGTAGCGCGCGACCTGCTCTTTGATACCGGTAAAGATCCCTGGGTCATCCGGATCGGGCCAGTCCATCGCATCGACACGATCCTGGGTCAGTTTGCCACCGTGCAGAGGTCCGTCCTTGTACAGAAAATGTTTGTCGTCAGTATCGGTGGTGCTCTTGTACGTGACGCCGAAATGATCGATGTAAGTCAACTCGTCGAGCCAGCGACCGCTGCCACCCCGGCGACCCGGAGCCATGAGCGGTCGGGTATCGACCCCGAAGCGTTGCAGGACCGATTCGTCCGGCATGGCAAGATAGTTAATCTTCGACAGCACGGTGGTCTCATGCACGAGGCCAAGATGGGCCTTTAACCGTTCATACGCTTGGATGACGATCGATGAAGCACCGGTACCACCGAGGTCAATCGGTACTCGGTCGGGCTCTTCATGGTTGAGGGCGGCCAGCACCCGTTCCCTAGGTGTCCAGGTCATAGTGTGAATCCTTTTATTGATGTACCAGTCTGGCGTTAGGCGCTATCAGCCAGCACTGCTCAGTGCGTGGTGAATTCCCGCGCTCGATCAACAGCTCCAGGCGCGTCCTCGCCATAACCGTTGGCGCCGATCTTGCTGGCAAAATCTTGATTCACTGGTGGCCCACCTACCATCACCTTGATGTTCAGATTTCGGGTTTCGTTGGCCTTGGTGATGGCGTGTACCGCTCTATCTATCTCCATCATAGAAGTTGTCAGCAGGCCGGAAATAGCAATGATGTCCGCGCCCTCCTTCTCGGCAGTGTCGATGAAGAGTTCCCGGTCCACATCGGTACCGAGATCGACGATCCGGAAACCAGCACCTTCCAGCAACATTGCGACCAGGTTCTTACCGATATCGTGCAGATCCCCTTTTACAGTACCGATCACTACGGTACCGTGGGGTTTGGCGCCAGCCTCAGCGAGTATCGGTCGCAGGATCTCAAGTCCAGCCTTCACGGTCTCCGCTGCCATCAGCATTTCTGGTACAAACAGTGTGCCCTCGCTGAAGCGTTCACCAATAGTGTCCAGTGCAGCGACCATACCTTCCTGAAGGACCTTGTCGGGTGCGGTGCCTGCTTCGAGTTCGGCCTGAACCAGCTTCGGAATCTCCTCCTCGTCATACGCCATTACCGCGTCATAAATATGTTGCATTGTCATTCTCTCGCTCCTTCATGGGCGGCCCTGTTGGACTCAAATACTTTAACTGGAGGTTCTAAGAGTATCTGTCCCAGCATTAAAACAAACTCCAACCACGTGCAGACCCAATAATCCTGCATAAAGCACCTGTCACTAACTGACGCAGATCAATTGATCGGGAAATAGTACCGGTTGCCTAGCCCGGCTCTGGATCCGGGTTAGTTCCTCTAAAGAGCAACCCCACCGGCAGGTTGGACCCGAACAGGGTCGCCGACAACATGGCGGGAGAAGAGATCCGCTGACAGCGCACCGCGGCGGCTGTCATTTTGGTTCAAAAGCCGATCGCTGCAATTACGATCATCCCAACTGGCAGCCGTTTGTTGGAAGTCGGCTTGCCAGTGGTGGCCACGATCGATCCTTCTAGATTGGATATTTCCGGGCGCCATCCTTGATACATCTCAAGTTCAGTGCTGGGACGAGATGTTATGGTAGGGCCCGATTCCGCGAAATGTTCGGAAACTAAAGTAACGGGCGTGATCAATCTACTTTTTGATACGGCTAGATTTTTCATCAACCTTTTATTCACTCCGTGGCTTTCGCCTCGGGCTTTGGTTCCAAGGAGATACCACACATGAAAGACAGCCTCGTCGAAGGGCTGAACAAGGCGCATCACTTTACGGTGGATCGGGACCGCACCATCGGGTTCATGGGGGATGATCTGCGCGTCTACGCGACGCCTTCTTTAGTTAGGGACGTAGAGGAGACGTGCCGAGATCTGATTCTCGAACACATGGACGGAAGCGAGGATTCGGTGGGCACCCGGGTCGAGGTCAACCATACGGCGCCGACCCTGCTTGATATGAGGGTCGAGGTGACAGCCACTGTTAATAAGGTGCAGGGTCGACTGGTCAGTTTCGATTTCGTGGTCAGAGATGGGGTCGAACAAGTGGCGGACGGTACCCATACCCGTTTCGTCGTTGACAAGGGCAAGACCGCAGAACGCCTGGCGGCGAAGGCGGCCCAGGCAGGCGCGCCGTAGAGGCAAACTCAGGGAGTCCGGACATGGATCGCGACCGACTTCAAAGCCGCCTGGTTCCCACCTATTGTTATCAGTGCGTCGCTGGGCCGGACCTGATGACCGTCAAGGTCGAGAATGACGTGGCAACAGAGGTTGCACCAAATTTCGATGCAGCGGCGGTTCATCCAGCGGTCGGCAAAGTCTGTGTTAAGGCTTTTGGGCTGGTGCAGAAAAAATACAATCCGCACCGTATCCTCACACCGATGAAGCGCACCAACCCAAGGAAAGGGAGGGACCAGGACCCCGGATTTGAACCAATTTCCTGGGACCAGGCGCTTGATCTGGTCGGTGCAAAACTCCGCGAAGCGCAGGCCAAGGGCCTGCGCGACCATTCCGGGTTTCCGCGGCTCGCTGCCAGCTTCGGTGGTGGCGGCACCCCGACCGCCTACATGGGCACGTTGCCCGCCTTTCTTTCCGCCTGGGGGCCGGTCGACTTCAGTTTCGGCAGTGGTCAGGGTGTCAAGTGCACCCATTCCGAGCACCTCTATGGAGAATTCTGGCACCGGGCCTTCACTGTCAGTCCCGACACGCCGAACACCGAATACATAATCTCCTTTGGTAACAACGTCGAAGCGACAGGCGGCGTGTGCGGTGTCTGGCGTCATGCCAACGCACGTGCGCGAGGTGCCAAGCGAGTCCAGATCGAGCCTCACCTGTCTGTCACTGGTGCCTGTTCGGCAGAATGGGTGCCAGTGCGACCGAAAACCGATGCGGCCTTTTTGTTTGCCATGCTCCATGTACTTGTCCACGAAAACATGGAGAGACTGGATATCCCCTTTCTCAAGCACCGCACCTCGGCTCCTTATCTGGTCGCTCCGGGCGGTTTCTATCTGCGTCATTCGGAGAGTCGCAAACCTCTGATATGGGATCTGAAGTCAGGTGCTGCCGTGCCTTTTGACAGCAATGGCTCCAACCCGGCGCTGGTCGGTTCGTTTATCGCGGACGGTGTCGAAGTCGGGGCCGACGATGAGTCCTGGTCTCATGAGAGTGTCGAGGTACAACCGGCATTCTCCCATCTAATCGCGCATGTCAAGGACTACACTCCGGCATGGGCGGCAACCATCTGCGATGTTCCTGAAACCTCCATTCGCCGCATCGCCGAGGAATTCCTCGACCACGCCCACGTCGGCGAGACCATTGAAGTTGACGGGCGGGAGTTACCCTACCGGCCGGTGGCTGTTGTCTTGGGTAAAACCGTCAATAACGGTTGGGGTGGTTTCGATTGCTGCTGGGCGCGAACGGTCCTGGCTTGCCTCGTTGGTGCACTCGAAGTGCCGGGCGGCACTCTCGGCACTGCGGTACGTCTCAACCGTCCGGCGGACAGGCGACAGCTTTCGGTCAAACCGGGCGAAGACGGGCTCATGGCCTATCCCATGAACCCTACCGACAAGGAAAACTGGGTCTCGGAACCACAAGCACGCAGCGCTTACAGGACCCTGGTTCCGCTTACCTCCGATTCAGCGTGGAGTGGCGCTTTGGGCCCGACCCAGATTGCCTGGATGCAGCAGCAGCGTGGCTTTGACAAACTACCCAAGCCGACACCGCCCGATGTCTGGCTGGTCTACCGTACCAATCCGGCGATCTCTTATTGGGACACTGAGACTGTTGCCAAGTCGATTGCCGACTTTCCTTTTACCGTATGTTTTGCCTACACCCTCGACGAGACCAACCACTTCGCTGACATCCTGTTGCCCGACTGTACTGACCTTGAGGGTCTTCAGCTGATACGTATCGGTGGCACGAAGTACGTGGAGTATTTCTGGGACCACCGCGGTTTCGCCCTGCGACAGCCCGTGGCTGAACCACCGGGCGAAGCTCGTGATTTCACCTGGATCGCCACTGAGCTGGCACAGCGTAGCGGCCTGTTGAGTGCCTACAATGCCGCCATCAACCATGGTGATCATGGTGTACCGCTGACCGGTGAAAACTACGACTTTGCCTTGGATCCAGAGCGGGATCATTCGGTCGAGGAGATTTGGGACGCCACCTGTCGCGCCGCCAGCGCCGAGTTGACCGACGGTGCTGAAAATCAGGGCCTAAGCTACTTCAAAGAGCACGGCTGGCGAACCAGGCCCATGTCCCGGCTTGACTGGTATCTCTATCCGGCGCTCGAGGATCGCGGCCTGCGCTTCGAGATCCCTTATCAGGAACGCCTTTGCCGAATCGGACGACAACTCGCCAACCGGCTTCACGAACAAGGTATCGAATGGTGGGACGACCAGCTCGCAGAATACGAAGTCATGCCCGTATGGAAGGATTATCCGGGTCTATGGGAAAGGGCACTGGAGAAAAACTTCGACGTTAAGATCGCGGATTTTCCGTTCTGGCTGCTGACCAGTCACTCCATGCAGATGGCCTGGGGCGGCAATGCTGGTATTCAGTTGATGCGCGAGGTGGCAGACAATGTCACCGGCCACGGCGGGCTCATCATGAACGCCGCACGGGCGGCGGAAATCGGGCTCGCCGAGGGAGACCTGGTCGAGGTGCGCTCCCCCCTCGCTGCGACCCGCGGGCGTGTTGTCCTGCGCCAGGGCATTCGGCCCGACACCATCCATATGATCGGTCAGTTCAGTCATTGGGCGACCCCACTGGCCAAGGATCTCGAGACATCCAGTATGAACGCCTTGGTGCCAATGATCATGGATCTGGTGGATTCCACCGGCTCCGGTGCCGACCTGGTCAAGGTATCAGTGGTCAAGATTGGAGGCGGGCTGTGACCCGATGGGTGATGGTCGCCGACCTCGGGCGCTGCGTTGGCTGCCAGACCTGTACTGCCGCCTGCCGTCACGCCAACGCCACATCACCGGCCGTGCAGTGGCGCAAGGTACTCGATATTGAGGTCGGTACCTACCCCAACGTGCGCCGTACTTTCGTTCCGGTAGGTTGTATGCACTGTATCGACCCGCCTTGCATGCACGTGTGCCCAAGTACAGCGACGGGTCAGCGTGCCGATGGAATCGTCACGATCGACTACGAGCTGTGCATCGGCTGCGCCTATTGCATGGTGGCCTGTCCCTTTCAGGCCCGCTACAAAGTCACTCAGCCTGCCTTCGCCTATGGCGAGCGCATGCAGAACGAGGCCCAGCGCCACGCTCCGGCCCGCCTGGGAGTGGCTCAGAAGTGTACTTTCTGCTCGGACCGGGTCGACTTCGGTCTCGAAAACGGCCTGACTCCGGGAGTCGATCCCCAGGCAACGCCCGCCTGTGTCAATTCCTGCATTGCCGACGCGCTCCATTTCGGTGATGTGGAAGACCCGGAAAGCAATGTCTCGGTACTGCTCAAGGAAAACAAGCATTTCCGCATGCACGATGAACTCAAGACCGGTTCCGGCTTCTACTACCTGTGGGAATCTGCTGAGGGTGACAGCAAGGCCGGTAGCGAAGCGCCTGAGCGGGGTCTCCAACCAGGACTTACCGGCATCGCACCCGTACTGCAGAGTCAGTGGGATTGGCGAGCAGCCGGTAATTTCATTGGCGGTGGTAGTGGAACGGGGTTGTTGATCGCCACTGCCGTCGCTTCCTTCGCTGGTGTCTCGATCAGGCCTTTCGGGCTGTTGGCACTTGCCCTGATCGGGCTCGGTCTGTTTCTGGCATGGCTGGAAACCAGTCAGCCACTGCGTGTTCTACGCAATGTCTTTTTCCATCCCCAAAGGTCATGGATGACCCGTGAGTCTCTGGTTGCCGTAGCCCTCTTGCCCTTGGGGTTCGCGGCCGTCTGGTTGACGTCCACAACGCTCATTTCTCTAGCCGCGATCTCCGCTCTGGGCTTTCTTTACTGCCAGGGGCAGATCCTCAAGGCCGCGAAGGGCATACCCGTGTGGCGTACTGAACGCATCGTCTCGCTCATCATGGTTACGGGTCTGACTGAAGGGGTGGGTCTTTATCTGGTCGTCAGCCGCGCACTCAATTCCTGGCTTACGCCAGTGGCAGTTTACGAGGCCTTGTGGCTGGTCACCATTGCCGCCGTCGTCCGTGGCATTTTGTGGATGGCTTACCGGCGTGCCGTTGAGCTGGACGCTCCGACACTGGCGCGAGACGCCCTAGCCAAGGCGCATTCGAAAACCATCCTCGTCGGTCTCGGTCTGCCCCTGGCGGTCTTGGCGGTAGCGGTGATTTTCCCCGCCATTACTCTGCGGCACCTGGGAAGCCTGGCCGCAGTGGCGGGTCTCGGTGCTGTTGCTGGAGGCTGGTACATGAAATTCATCATCGTGCTCAGGGCGGCATTCAATCAGGGCTATTCCATTGAACGCACACCGCAACGGGGCACCGGGGGAGGCGGTCGTGGCATCAAGCCGGGATGGGCCTGAGGGTATGGGTGTCGGGTCCGTACAGGTCAACCCGGTCGAGGGCGTGGAGCACTCTATCGACCACAAATCGGAAAATTTATGTGCCGTCACTGATGTCCACTCTGGCCTCAGCCGGCAGCGGGCTCTCGTGAGACCGTGAAGAGGGAGCGACCAAAAAAGGGACATCATGCTCAACAGAACAGATGAAGGGCACATGTTTGATCCCGAAATCGAAACCATGCCGCGGGACCAGTTGGCTGCTTTGCAGTTGTGTAAACTGAAGAAGATTCTCAGGCACGCCTACGGGAATGTGCCTCATTATAAAAACACCTTCGACGCCGCTGGGGTCACGCCCAGCGACCTGAAAAGTATCCACGATCTGGTAAGTTTCCCGTTTACGACCAAAGACGAACTGCGTAACAACTATCCCTTCGGTATGTTTGCTGTTCCCCGCGACGAGGTTGTGCGCGTGCACACCTCGTCAGGGAGCACCGGCAGGCCGACGGTAGTCGGCTACACCATGAAGGATCTGGATCTGTGGAGTAGTCTCATGGCCCGGACCATGGTCTGTGCCGGCACCCGTCCCGGCGATTTCGTGCACAATGCCTTGGGTTATGGCTTGTTCACTGGTGGCCTCGGGGCCCACTATGGTGCCGAGCGCCTCGGATGTACGGTGATGCCTGTCTCCGGGGGTTCCACCGGCCGTCAGATCGCATTGCTCAGGGACTTCGGCGCCCGTCTCTTGTGCGCGACACCCTCCTATGCACTCAACATTGCCGAACAGGCTGATCGGGACGGCTACGATATCCGTTCGGGGGAGTTGGAGATCGGCCTCTTCGGAGCCGAGCCCTGGAGTGAGGCGATGCGCTCGGAACTCGACGAGCGTCTCGGTATCAAGGCAGTCGATTGCTATGGTTTGTCTGAAATCATGGGGCCGGGTGTCGGCGCTGAATGTATCGAAGCACGGAACGGTTTTCACGCCTGGGAGGATTGTTTCTTGTTCGAGATCATCGACCCTGAAACTGAACAGCCATTACCTATGGGCGAGACTGGGGAATTGGTGATTACGACGCTCGCCAAATGGGCCCAGCCGATGATCCGCTTTCGCACCCGCGATGTCACGCAGATGACTGATGAGCCGTGCGTCTGCGGGCGTACGCATCGGCGAATCCTGCGCATCACCGGGCGTAACGACGATATGCTGATCATCCGCGGCGTCAACGTATTTCCATCACAGATCGAAGCCATTCTGCTTGACTGTCCCGATATTGACCCGCACTATCAGTTACTGGTCCAACGAACCGGCACAATGGACGTCGTGACAGTTGAAACGGAAGCCAAACAATCCGTACCACTGGACGACTACGCGAAAATTACCAGTGATATAGAGAACCATATCAAGTCTAAGATCGGTGTTACCTGCCGGGTCGTGGTACTGCGCCCGGGCTTGGTTCCGCGTTCCGAAGGCAAAGCGGTGCGGGTGCGCGACCTGCGTGAAAAGGAATAAACCATGAAAGTAATCCTGTGTCTAAACTTGAACGGACGGGCTCGCGAGGACGCGGTGGCCGACAACATGCTTCTCCTTGACTACATCCGCGAGATCGCCGGCCTCACTGGCACCAAGCAGGGGTGCGATGGCGGTGAGTGCGGTGCTTGCACGGTGTTGGTCGATAACGTGCCACGGCTGTCTTGCCTGACCGTTGCCCGGTCATGCGAAGGGCGGCGCATCGAAACCGTCGAGGGTCTTGGCCAAAACGGTCGCCTGTCACCCCTGCAGCAGGGTTTCCATGAAAAGCTGGGGGCCCAGTGTGGCTTCTGTACTCCGGGCATGATCATGGCTGCAGAGGGGCTGTTACGGCGCAATCCGGATCCTGGCGACGAAGATATCCGTGAGGCACTGGGCGGAAACATCTGCCGTTGCACCGGTTACGTAAAGATCATCGAATCAGTACGCTATGCCGCGGAGTGCGGCAAAACCGCATGAATATCTCCCGGCCGAGCACCGCGATTGGCACACCGACGCCATTGATCGACGGCATCGAGAAGGTCACCGGCCGCGCCGAGTACACTGCCGATCTGGCCACTGCGGGAGCCCTGGTTGGGCGCATTTACCGCAGCCCTCACAGCCATGCCGAAATCGTCATAGTCGACACTTCGGCGGCGCAGGCCCTGCCTGGAGTCATCGCTGTGGTCACCGGTGAGGACTGTGACGAGTCTTTCGGTGTTCTCCCCATCGCCCGCAACGAGTTCCCCCTGGCTCGAGACCGGGTACGTTATCGGGGCGAGCCGGTGGCTGCGCTGGCTGCGGTGGACGAAGTGACAGCCGAAGCTGCTCTCAAGCTCATCCGCATGGAAGTCAGGGCTTTGCCTGCCTATTACAAGATCGCCGACGCACGCCGGCCCGAGGCCATTTCTATCCACGAGGAAAAGCCGGGCAATCTGGAACGCGATGTCCACAGCGAGTTCGGCGATGTGGAACTCGGCTTTGGCGAGGCCGACATCGTGCGCGAGGAAAGCTACCACTGCGCAGAAGTTACCCATGTGCCGATGGAGCCCAATGTGTCACTGGCCGAGTATGACCCGGAGCGCGGTCGGTTGACCCTGCACACCTGTACCCAGGTGCCCTACTATGTCCATATTATGGTGGCCAAGTGCCTGAAGCTCGATAAGGCACGTATCCGGGTCATCAAGCCCTTTGTCGGCGGCGGTTTCGGACATCGCTCAGAAGCACTCAACTTCGAAATCATTGCGAGTCTGCTGGCGCGCTCTGCCGGCGGAAGAGTCAAGCTTTACCTCAGTCGGGAGGAAGCCTTTCTCACCCACCGGGGCAGACCGCAAACAGATATCAGGCTCAAACTTGGCATGAAGAAAGACGGCCGCATCACAGCCTGCACTTGCGAGGTGATGCAGGCCGGTGGCGCTCACGCAGGCTACGGTGTCGTTACGATTCTCTATTCGGGGGCTCTTCTGAATGCCATCTACGACATCCCGGCGGTTCGCTACGATGGCTACCGGGTCTATACCAATACCCCACCCTGCGGTGCCATGCGCGGTCACGGAACCGTCGACGTGCGCTTCGCTTTTGAATCTCTGCTCGATGCCATGGCTGCGGACCTTAGCCTTGACCCGATCCAATTGCGCCGCACCAACCAACTGACGCCACCGCTTCGCACTATCAACGACCTGATGGTCACGAGCTGTGGATTGCCCCAGTGCCTGGACTGGGTGGAAAGAGAGTCGGGGTGGAAAAAACGCCGCGGTAGGTTACCGCCAGGCCGCGGCCTTGGACTCGGTTGCGCTCATTACATCAGTGGCGCCGCTAAGCCGGTCAACTGGACCGGAGAGCCGCATGCCGTCGTCAACCTGAAACTGGACTTCGATGGTGCTGTAACTGTACTGACCGGCGCGGCCGACATCGGTCAGGGATCGACCACGGTCTGTGCCCAAGTGGTCAGCGAGGTTTTGGGTATCGGCCTGGAGCGCTTGCGCGTCGTTGCCAACGACAGCGCTGTCACACCCAAGGACAACGGTTCGTATTCGTCCCGGGTCACCTACATGGTCGGTAACGCAGCCATCGAAGCGGCTCGGAACCTCAGAGGCATTCTCGTCGAGGCGGCGGCGCGTAAGCTCGAGGTGGTGCCGGAAGACATTACGGTTCAAGGCGACATCTACCGGGGGGCGGGTGACCAGGGTCCCGGGCTCAACTTTGAAGAGGTAGCCAAGGAAGCGCTTACTGACTCCGGCACGATAACGGTTAAAGGTACCTATACGGTGCCCCGCGAGTTTCAGGGCGGTAAATACCGGGGCGCGGGCGTGGGCCCGTCCATGGGTTTCTCCTACTCAGCCTGCGTCGTCGAGGTGGTCGTCGACGAACACACGGGCCAGATCAACGTCGACAGAGTGTGGGTGGCCCATGACTGTGGCTTCGCCATCAATCCGCTGGCCGTTGAAGGGCAGGTTCAGGGGGCTGTCTGGATGGGCCTGGGTCAGGCGTTGAGTGAGGAGACCCGCTACGATGCGAAGTCGGGTCTGCCGCTGGGTGCGAACATGCTTGACTACAGAGTACCGAGTATCGCCGAGTCCCCTCCGATCGAGGTGGGAATAGTAGAGTCCATGGACCCGAATGGCCCGTTTGGCGCCAAAGAGGCGAGTGAAGGGAGTCTCGCTGCTGTTCTTCCAGCACTTGCCAACGCCGTGTTTGATGCCGTCGGCCTGCGTGTCAATGCGACTCCCATGAATGCAGAGCGGGTCCTGGATGCCATGATTCGCAAAGCTCGCGAGGACCGGCGCGCTGCTGACAAGGAAGTCGCGTAGTGGATGCCTTGCCGCATTTCGAATATTTGCGTCCCCAGACCATTGCCGAAGTGCCACGGATGCTCGGCTGTCGCGTCGGCAGCAGCTTGATCGCCGGTGGTACGGACCTCATGGCAAACATCCGCCGTGGACTGGCGACCCCGGATGTTCTCATCGACATCACCGATATCGAGGATCTGAACCGTATTGAAGTCGACAATGACCAACTTGTTATCGGTGCGGGGGTAACGCTTGATACCCTTGGTAACGATCAAAGAGTGGCAGCCGATTTTCCGATCATCGCGGCTGCTGCCTCAGTGGTCGCAGGCCCCACCCATCGCAACGTCGCGACCCTCGGTGGCAATCTCTGTCAGGAGACCCGTTGCGTCTACTACAATCAGAGCCAGTGGTGGCGGGACAGTAATGATGGGTGCCTCAAGCACGAAGGAACTATCTGTCACGTGGCCCCGGGTGGTGAGCGCTGTTGGGCCGCCTACTGTGGCGATCTTGCGCCGGCACTCCTGGTATTGGAGGCCCAAGTCGAGGTGATGTCTTTGGACGGCATTCGCCGTATGGCGCTCGCCGAGCTCTACTGCGACGACGGACAGAAGCACCTCAACCTCGGAGAAGGGGAATTCATCAGCACCGTTCGAGTGCCGGCAAGCACGGGCATCCGTACTGATTATTTGAAGTCCCGGCTGCGCGGCGCCATCGATTTTCCCCTCGCCGGCGTCGCTGTGGCGTTACGACGAAAAGGCGAGATTCTTGAGAATCTGCGCGTTGCTCTGACCGGCACGAACTGCTGTCCAGTGGTGGTTGGTGGGGTGGCGGATCTGACCGGCAGGGCGCTAAATGACAGTGCACTGGAAAAACTGGAGCGCATGGTGAAGGCGTGTATTCAGCCCATGAACAGCACTTTTATCTCGCACCAATACCGTCGCCGCGTTGCCACAAACCTGACGAAACGGCTGGTACAAGATCTATACAGGGGCTAGCCTATCCGTACGGTGCGGTAGCCAACAGCACCGAAAATACCCAGCCCGGCTTCGTACGGGGGAAACTGCTCCCCACGCTGTGCCTCACTCCTGGGTAAAGAAGTCGATTTAGGCAGACCCAAGGCGTAATAAGGTACTCCCAATTGGTGCTCAGGAGCTTTCTGAATATAGCGGTGTGGCACTGACCTGGGTCAAGAACGGAGCTTGAATCGTGACGAATAATATTCGGTTCACGCCTCAAGGACGACCTATGTGTAATAGCACTGAGCCCATCCAGGATATAGCTCACCTCGGGCACGTCGAATTACTAACGCCGACCCCAGGCGAGAGTCTTGGCTATTTCGTCGATATTCTCGGCATGGAAAACGTTCATGCTGAAGGCCAGTCGGTTTATCTGCGTGGCTATGGTGATTACGCGGCAGTCTCGTTCAAGCTGACCGAGTCAAGGCAAGCTGGTATAGGCCATGTCGCATGGCGTGCGGCTAGCCCTCAGGCACTCGAACGGCGGGCCAGGGCAATCGGGGAAACCGGACTTGGCATTGGCTGGTCAAATGGCGATTTTGGCCACGGTAGGAGCTATCAATTCAAAGATCCAGACGGCCACCCGATGGAAGTCTATTTTGATGAGCAGAAATACGACGCCCCGGAAACGTTGCGTTCCTCGCTGATCAACCAGCCGATGAGATATCCGAAGAACGGAGTTGGTGTTCGTCGCACCGATCATTTGGCACTTCTGTGCAAAGATGTCACCGCTAATCGGGATTTCGCCGAGCAGAACCTGGGCCTCAAGATACGTGAGCAGGTTATATACGACGAAGGGAAAACCCTGGTCGGCTCATGGATGAGTTCGTGCGCAGTCCATCACGAAGTGGCCTATGTTACCGATGTAAAGTCGGCAAGTGGAAGGCTACATCATGTTTCGTTCTGGGTAGACAATCGTGAGGATGTGTTGCGGGCGGCGGACATTCTCATGGATCACGGTGTGTTCATAGAGACCGGACCGGCCAAGCACAACAACTCGCAGGGTTTTTATCTCTATTCCTACGAACCTGGTGGTAACCGGATTGAGATCTATACCAGTGGCTTTTTTGTCTTGGCACCTGATTTCAAACCAGTAATATGGACCGAGAAGACCCGTAGGAGTGGGGTCCACTGGGGTGCACCACTACCTGAAAGCTTCCTTAACTATGCGACCCCCGATCTCGATGCGACCCGATCATCGGATCCCTTGCCCTGATCAACTCGTACCAGTCCCTGATTCATACCAAATGGTATGTTTTTGGTGTTAAGCAGAGGATAACTGAGGAGTTTATTGATATAGATCAGACAGATATCGAAATTTAGGTTCCATACTAACGGGTATGCTGGTAGTTGAACGTACCAAGAGCAAAAAAACAGTGGAGCGCATCCTCTCTGCGGCCGAAAGGTTGTTTCTGGAGCGCAACTACGCCGATGTGACCGTAACTCAAGTGGCAGAAGCCGCAGATCTGACCAAGGGCGCCGTCTACCACCATTTTCCCAGCAAAGAACAGCTCTACGTGGCGATGTTGCACAACGATTTTGCGGAAAAAAATCGTTTATACCGGCATGTAGCGGTGAACTATGAGGGTAGCTGCGAGGAGCGATTACAGCGTCTGACTCGAGCATTTTTCTCGCTGCCCGAGCGCAAGCGACGCCTTATCAGCCTTGTCCGGCGCGACATCAATATTTTTCCGGACACACTGCGCGATGAATTGGTTCGAAAATATCAAGCGGCGTTGCCCGATCTGATCGAGGAGATCATCCGTGACGGCGTGCGCGACGGCCTACTCATCCCTGGCGATCCCCGCTTGCTGGCGTGGCAGTTTGTTGCGCTCGTTGAGGTTTTGTTGACATCCTATGCCCAGCAGAGATTCACACTCGATGAGGATAAGGTCAACTATGTGGTGCGCATATTTCTCGACGGCTGCTCCCGTCAATGCTGCCAGGCTGAACGATGACTGCCGTATTGGATGATTGGCGGTTGGAGTCGCTAGATGAATCACTCTATGCTTGTCGGGAGCTTATCGAAGATACGACTTTTCCCACCGTGAGCAAGTGGCGTGAACAAGGTGGCAAGGTGGCCGGTCATTTCCAGGTCTATTTTCCTGAGGAGATCGCACATGCCGCCGGTATGTTGCCAGTCAAGATTCGCGGTGGCCCACTTGATCCTGTACTTGCCGACTCCCATTTTGGTTCCTACCTGTGTTCGATATTGAAAACATCGCTCGAGTTTGCCATGAACGGTAACTTGAAACTCGATCTTTTTGTGTCGCACCCGATCTGCGATGCTGCGCGAAATCTGGCAGCGATCTGGGGTAGAAACCTGGATTACCCCAGTCAGATTCTTTACCTTCCACAAAATCCCAACTCCTCGCACAGCGCAACCTACTTGAGCGGAGAGTACGGCCGTCTGAAAAGAGTGGTTGCCCGAGTTAGTGGGGCCGAAGTAACAGATGAAAATCTACGCAACTCGATTAACGTTTTTAACGAAAATCGAAAATTGTTGCGGGAACTGTATGACATAAAACGTGAAACACCGTGGTTGATTGATGCAGTCGATGCTTATTGCCTGGTATCGATTGGTGGACTGATTCCACGTGAGGAACATAATGATCTTCTAAAAAGACTGCTTCCTCAGATTCGGCAACGCCGCCAAAAACAGCAGGACCGCATACGGGTAGTGTTTGAGGGTGGGTTTTGTGAACAACCACCACTTGACCTGTTGCGTATGCTTGCGCGCACCTGCTACCTGGTCGATGACGATCTGTTGGTTGGATTACGCTGGCTGACCGAGGACATCCCACTCGAGGGAGACCCGCTGTTCAATCTCGCGGAATCCTACATCGACCGTTCATCCTACAGCCCTGTTCAGCACGACCTGCGAAAGCCTAAGGAAGCCATGTTACTCAAACGAGTTGAGAAGGCGAAAGCAGATGCGGTAATTGTCGCAGCAGCAAAGATGTGCGAGCCAGGACTCGAGGAGCAAGTAACCTATACCCATGCCCTGGATGAACACGGAATTCCGTATTTTGTTAGTGAGTTCGAAGAAAACATGACGTCGTTCGATCATCTGGAGTTACTGGTTGAGACTTTTCTTGAGAACCTGCTTTTTGCGTGACGGAGGCTTTCCAAATGACAACTAAAATCTCAGCAGAGGAAATCGTTGGACGGGGAAGCCGTGAAGGTGCAGCACTGTTTCAGGACTGGTTTGCAAGTTTGACGAACACGGCCGAGGAAGGTGGCCGAGGTGCTTATGTTTTCGTCATGGGAAGCTTCAACGAAATACTCAATGCGTTTGATTTGCCGATTGTATTTCCCGAGATTAATTCACTACAGACAGCGGTTCGAAAGGTCGCCCACGAATATCTGAGTGAGGCTGAAGATTATGGCTATTCACCGGACATCTGCGGGTACGTCAAAGCGGATGTGTCAGTACAGTTCAGCCGTGGCAAGCATCCAATGGGGCGAATTCCCAAGCCAGCAATTGCCATACTGACCAACGCCTGTAATACCTATATCAAATGGGCGGAAATCTGGGAGCGCATACATCAGATTCCTGTAGTGACAATAGACGTTCCGGGCACACGCGACGGTGCCGAATTGGACAAGCAGGATGCTCTGGACTTTGCCAACGATCGACAGTATGTAGTCGCCCAGATCAAAGAGTTGATCGCAACCTGTGAGGAGGTTACTGGCACTGAGTTTGATATTGATAAGCTGCGTGAAAACATGGAGGCTGCGAACACGCTCAGTACGTCGTGGAAGAGAATCATCGATCTGAACAAGAACCGGCCTTCGGTATTTAATGCCCTGACGGACGGCACGGTTTTTCTTGGGGTGGCTAACGGCTTTCGCGGAACCAAGGAAGGTGCCGATTACTTCACTCGACTGGTGGAGGAAATGGAATTCAAGGTCGCCCATGGAATTGGGGCGGTGGAAGACGAACAGTACCGGCTGGCTTTTGTCGGTGTTCCGTGTTATCCGATCTTTCGTCGTTTTAATGAGATGTTCCTTCAACGTGGGGGTACCTTTATCAACTCAACCTACCTGTGGTTCGCATCTGGTGGGACCAACCGGGGGTTCGAGTATGAACTTACTGATCCCATCAACAGCCTGGCTGAAGGTGTATTGCTCAGCGTAAGGTCGGCGATGGACAGTATGTTTCACCAGGATCGGATGCTTGAAGAAATTGCCGATGACTATGGAGTCGATGGAATCGTGTATCACGCGATCAAGAGTTGTAGAACGGTCTCGACCGGACTGGCCGATGCTCGGCACTCGTTGTCCGCGAGGCGTGATATTCCCAGCCTCTTCATCGAATCCGACATGATGGACCGCCGGGTTGTATCGGAAGCCCAGATGAAGAATCGAGTTGACGCATTTTTCGAAGGTTTGGCCTCCCGCCGGCAGCGCGCCGACAACGCTTAGAACGAGGCATTGACAATGGTATATGCTGGAGGAGTAGACGTTGGCTCAACTCAAACGAAGGCCGTTATCGTTGACGATCAGGGCACTATCGTTTCGCGTGCTCTGATCGATACCGGTGCAGATGTCCTTGGCGCCGCAGAAAGCGCATTCGCTCAAGCACTCGAGCAAGGCGGCCTCGACAAAGACGATATTGCGTACGTCATCGGAACGGGGTACGGGCGCTATCGGGTTACCTTCGGTGACGACCAGATTACCGAGATCAGCTGCCATGGCCGTGGTGCGGTCCACATGTTTCCGAAAACCCGCACCGTCATCGACATGGGCGGACAGGACACAAAAGCGATCCGTGTCAGTCCCTCTGGGGACATCGACGATTTCTCCATGAACGACAAGTGCGCAGCCGGTACTGGACGTTTTCTCGGTGCAGCATCCAGCGCCCTGGAAATCCCACTCGACAATCTTGGAACTGTAGCGTTGTCTTTTACCCGGCCGGTTCGCATCAGCACCACCTGCACCGTGTTTGCCGAGTCCGAGGTTCTTTCTTGGCTCGGCAAAGGGAAAAAAGTCGAGGATATTCTGTGGGGCGTTCACCAATCGATTGCGGTGCGTTCCTTTGCTCTGCTTCGGCGGGTCGGTGTCGAACAGGAAGTGACCTTCACCGGTGGTGTCGCGCGCAACGCTGCGATGATCAAGGCTCTTGAGGAGAAGGCTGGAGTACAGTTCAACATCAGCGAGGAGTCGCATTTTATGGGAGCTCTAGGCGCGTCACTCTTTGCCCTGGAGCGTGTTGCCGGGGAACAGAAGACTCAACCGTCTGCGGAGACTGACAGATGAGCATCACCGCTGGAATTGACATCGGCTCGACTTATACAAAAGCCATCGTCATCGACGATGAGCTGAAAATTTTAGCTAAGGAGGTTCGGGCTACGGGCTTCAGACTGAAGGAGGTGGGGTACGCTGCGTTGCAGGCCTGCCTCGAGGAGGCCGGGCTTGAATCGGATAGAACCGACTACGTTGTCGCCACAGGCATCGGCCGGCACCAGGTCGAGTTCAAGGATATTCATGTCACGGACCTGACGGCCAGTGCCCGCGGCGCCACCCAACTGTTTCCGGCGACTCTCTCGATACTTGATGTGGGTGGCCAGACGATGAAATGCAGCCGGCTCACCGACGCGGGTAAAGTTCATTCGTTCCGACTCAACGACAAGTGTGCAGCGGGGACTGGTGCGTTCTTGGAAAAGACTGCCCGTTACATGGGTTTCTCGATGGAGGAAATAGGGTCAATGATCGAGAGCTCGAAGGAGTCGGTACCTATCTCGGGGGTTTGCGCTGTGTTCGCCGAATCCGAGGTGATCAACCACCTGTCACTGGGTACGCCGCCCAGCACCATAATGCATGGGGCAATCGATTCACTGGTCGGTCGTTCGACACAGTTGATGAAACGGGTGAAGGCTGAACCAGAATACACTCTGATCGGTGGTATCTTGAAACTTGACATGATGGCGAGAACTATCGGGCAACAGCTAAACACCAAAGTGAACGTTCCGCCGAAAGACATGGTCCAGTTCGTCAGTGCCTACGGTGCGGCTATCCTCGGCCAGTGGCGCTTAGAAAGGCTTGCGAGCGCCTGAACAGTGCGACCTCAGGAGCGGGTCGGCATATGGGAGATGAGGCGGACGGATCGAGTTGTTCGAAAAATCGGACTCGAGTCCAGATGAACGACTGGGGTTGCCGGGTACTACAGGATGCTGGGGAGTCCGAAGCCGGCGGCTGGAAGAGACGCCACACGGTGGATGTAGCTCGGGTGCAGGAATCGATCGATCTTTATCAGTCAATAGGATTTGACGTCGCCGTCCGCTATTTGACCCCCGAGGATTTTGGCGTCGAATGTCAGGCCTGCGAGGTCAAAACCAGCTGCTCTTATGTACTGATTTATACTCGGCGCAGGACCAGCGGGTGTCCTGAAAACATGTCGAACAGACAGCGGGAAGTTGCTAACAGTTGATCTTGCACTTGATAGTCAAAGCGCTGAGCAGCGAACTATATGCGAGTCCGGTGGCGATTCAAGGTGCGCTGGAAGCGTAACTGGGTGAGGCTAGTTAATATCAATAAGTCTTTTTGACCTCTTGATCAAGATCAGACAACCAAGGCGAAAACCCACCGGCAGTTAGGGAACCTATGCTGGTCCTCAGGTATCAAAAGGGGCGCGAATCCGCCCCATAAACTCACCCCCGCTGATGTAAGCTTGCTTTGAGGGAAAGAATGCGCCTTCAAAACTGCAACAGAAGTCACGTGCTAAACCCGTACCTGGAGGACAAAACGCACGAAACACCGCGCGAAAGGAGTCTGCACCGATGACCGGAAAATCTCAAAACAGAGCTAAATGGCTGGGGGACAAGGATTCGAACCTTGGTTGGCGGAGTCAGAGGGTGCCACTTCACCAGTAAGGCCTTTACACCTGTGGGTATAGATCCGAGACCTCTGATCGAACAGGCCAATGGGCGGTGCCAGGCTTTTGGCTCACACGGTGGGCACTGTGGTTTCGGCTATGTCCTTCAAATGCTCGAGAATCCGTTTGATAACGCCGGGGATTCGCCAGGGTCCTGTTTTAGTTGTCGCTGGAAGTCATCCGCCTCAATCATTGATCCTTAACGAAAGCGCGCCAACACGGTTCGGGCGGCTTCCATGACGTGCCCCGACGGAGCCTTAGGCGGGGGTGCTTTGCGGCGCTCGGCCAGGTCGGCCTCGATCCTTTCAAACAGATCCTGATCCTGTAACCCACCATTGCTGAGCGGGATGTTCGGGCCCAAATAACGCGAATTCCAAAGCTGCGTGCGACAATTGTCGACCGTGTGCTGTTCTGCCAGAAACTGCCCTTTGGGGCCAAGTTTTCGGATGAGATCCGTGCCGATCTGATCATCGCTGACGGTCATGCCTTCCCACATCTTACGCAACATCCCAGCCTGATCGTCACTGAACAACAGCGCTGTTTCTGAGAACGTCAGGCCCTGATCCAGAGAGCCAAGGTAATCACAGGTCGCTGGGCGGTGATAAAACATGTTCATGGTGCTCGCCGAAATTTCCCAGACGGCGTCCTGGTTGAAACGACGCGCAACGCTACCCCCACCCGAAGCCGTCAGCGATGGGAATCCAAGAGAGCGGCGCACCTGAGCCGCAGCCATGTCGGCCATCGACGTTTGCGTAAAACTGCCGATTGCGCCGGTAGCAGGCTCCATGAAAAAGACGTCGGAACCCCCCATGCAAAAACTGCCTTTTCCCGCCAGCTGGCCAAGGACAATAGCGGCGAAATCAGTCATCAGACAGTGGGCTAAACACCCTGCGAGCGTGATCGGGGCCGATGCCCCGCCAATCGCTAATGTGCCCACACCCACGGGAATACCCGCACGCACTGAAGTAAGAATCTGGTCGATATGGATCTGGGCGAACTGCACGGGTAGTGGGGTCACGAGATGCAGGAAATATGGCTTCTCCTTCAGGCTCTTAGCGCTGCCCCTGAGCGCGGTGGCGATCTCAATCACAGCTTCCAGAGACACCGGCGATTCACACAGGTATTCAAGCGGTTTAGTGGTGTTCTCCATCATGCACACAAATTCGTCGATCTCACCGAAAAGATTTGACTCGGCAACGTTTTTGACCGAAATGCAGACCGCACCAATGTTCGGCAAACCATCTGAGAGGCGGGTGATTTCAGCCAGATCTTCTCGGGTTGAAGGGCGCGGCTCACCAGTTTTCTGATCATAAACTGCAATGCAGGTCATACCGGGCATGAAGTGAGTGTGCTCACGATCAATCGTGATCGAATTTTGTCCATTGCGGTCAAAAAGCGTTGTCTGTCGACTGGTAGTTTTCAGCGCGCTTCGGGTTACGGCTTCAGGGATTTTGACAAAGCCGCCTGGGCCCACGTCACAGCCCGCATTCCGCAACAGATCGTCTGCCTCGGTACCTGGCTCAAACACGACGCCCGAACTGGCCATAAGGGCAATCGCGCTGTCGATGATCGTGGTTACCTCAGCATCGCTCATGAACCCATAGGGGGGCGTTGGCCCGGCCTGACGCCCGGGCTCTTTGGGCACCGTAATGGAGCCTTTCTTTTTTTTACGAAGCTTTGCGCGGCGCATTGGTCGATTAATAGGAACAGGGCCCTTGTTGCCCGGGCTCAACAGTAGTTCGAACGGTTAAAGGTGCGCTGGAAGCGTAACTGGGTGAGGCTACTTATATCAAAAAGTCTTTTTGACCTCTTGATCAAGATCAGAGAACCAAGATGGAAAGCCACCGGCAGTTAGGGTACCTATGCAGCTTCTCAGATATCAAAAAAGACGAGAATCCATCCGATAAACTCAGCCCCGCGGATACGAGCTTACTTTGGGGCAAAGAATGTGCCTTCAAAACTGCAACGGAAGTCATGTGCTAAACCCCTACCAATAGGACAAAACGCACCAAATAGCGCGCGGAAGGATTCTGCGCCAATGACCCGGAAAATCTCAAAACAGAGTTAAATGGCTGGGGGACAAGGATTCGAACCTTGGTTGGCGGAGTCAGAGTCCGCAGTCCTACCGCTAGACGATCCCCCAGTGAACTGGAACGGTAACGTCGTTCATTGAAAATTAGGCCGAACAGTGTCGTTATTGTACCGCAGCGCTGAATTCCATTGTTTGGCCGCCCGTCATTTAAACCTCTAAACGTGACCGCGTTATATCACACTAGGTGAGAAAAACATTCACCGGCACTTCAACTGAAACGGAAGACATAAATTGCAAAACTAGGGCGATTGTCAAAAATAACTCTTCTGAAGCAAGCTAGGCAGCCAGAGGGCAAGTGTAGGAAAGAGCAACACGATAATGAGTACCACCGTATCCGAGCAGCAGAACGGAAAAGACCCTCGTATGACCTGGGTGACCGGCAATCCCGTAACCCCACTGACTGCAAACAGATTCAGACCTACCGGCGGAATTACACTACCAATTTCTATCGCAAGCGCCGTGAGAATGCCCAGATGAATGGGGTCAATGCCCAGTGATAAAGCCACTGGAAAAAATATCGGTACAGTCAACACCAATATTGCTACACCGGTTAGGAACATCGACAACACCAGTAAGGTACCCATCAGCACAAAAAGAAAGCCGATTGGAGATAGACCGAGCGAGTTGACCCAGTCTGCGATATCCTGCGGCCATCCCATATTGGCGAGGAAAAACTGAAACACACCGACACATCCCAACAGAAAAAATACGATTGCGGTGAGGTTCATCGTTCGTATCGTGGTTGGGATCAACTCGAACAGAAATGCTTTACCCTTGGCTATGAGCCCATAAACGAGTGCGTAGCCAGCCGCCGCAGCACCCGCTTCCGTTGGGGTAAACACCCCCCCATACAACCCCCCTAGAACAACCACTGGCATCAACAGAGCAGGCCAGGCCTCCAAAAACGTACGCCCTACTGCTCTGACTTCGAACTTTCCCCGTGGGAGTTTAATCAGCAGCGAAACGCCGACGATTATGAAAGCATCACTTAAAGCAAGCATGATCCCCGGAATTACGCCTGCAAAAAACAAAGAAACGATGGACTCCTCCGTAATTACACCAAACAGTATCAGGGTAATGCTTGGCGGAATCAGCAACGCGATACCCCCAGCAGATGCAATCACACCGGCTGCCATCCATTTCGGGTAACCCCGCTTTATTAATTCTGGATAAGCAATAACGCTCATTGCAGCAGCCATCGCCGTAGATGAACCCGAAATAGCACCAAAAAGAACGGCTGCAATTAACGTGGCGTAGGCAAACCCGCCAGGCACCCAACCAATTAGCGCATCGGCGAACTTGAACAGTCCGCCCACCAAGCCAGTTCTTTCCATCAGGAAACCGGCATAGATAAAAAACGGTATCGCGATCAGTGTGTATTTGCTGATGAAACTAAAGAAAGCCTTGAACAACGTCGAATAGGTCAGAAACGGGTCGACACTGACTATCAATGCTGTCGCACCGGCCAACGCGATACCGATCGGCACCCCAACAATCAAAAGGGCGAATAATGAACTACCCAGCATCCACATCTAACTTGCTCCTGTTTGTCTACGACACAAATTAAACATTGTTAGATGTCGGTGGTCTGCTTGGCAGTCGCGTCCAGGTAGTCCCCTTTCCAGAACGAAACAATATCTTCAACCGTTTGAATGAATGCGACCAGACCCATCAATCCGAAACCAATCATCAATACCGCCTGAAACGGCCAAAGATCAAAGATCAGACTCTGAGTTTTTCTGTGCATGAAGATCGATCGGGCAATAGTCGGCCAGGCAGTTACGGCTAATGATGAACAAAAGAGACATATCGATAAAGAAACGAGAACATTTAGCATTGCCACTGTTTTATAAAACTTTTTTGCGGTGAGTGCCTGTACCGCCGCACTCATTACCAGATGGCCGCGTTTCATCTGCGTGACAGCAAAAAATAGAGCAACTGCGGCCACCGTTGAATAGATAACTGCATCCTGGCCCCACTCATAGACAACGCCAAAAATATATCGCCGAACAATCTCCAGCAAAGCAAATAACGTTGTTCCCAAAAGGATTATTGCTGACAGCCTAGCCAGTATCTCGATTAAGAAAGACTTAACAAGGTTTGACAGTATGAGTACTGGAGACACAGGTAACGTCCTAAGATTTGGTTAACCGCGACAAGTCGAGCGGACTCTCGACACCTGAAAAACACGCCTGACTAACGACATGGGTAGAGGCAAGCGGGGGGGTGACGCGACCGTCATCCCCCCCTATTTTTAGGCTAGAGCCTCTTCTTGAGCTTCTTTTTGAATTTTCCGAAAACTTCAGTGAACTGTGAGCAATCCGTCTGTTCAAGTGGATCCGATCCCAGGGGGTTTGCACTTACGGCAGCAGCAGCCTCTGCGGCAAACTTGTCTACCCACTGGTTGGCATCGTCAGGTGTTGATCCTTTGATCCAGTTTGCTGTGGCATCACCCGCACCGGATTTAATGACATTGGCCTCATCCGAATTCATGACATAAATGCCGGGTTGTGAACGATCGGTAACCTGATACTTCTCGACGAGTCTTCGGTCGTTACAGAAATTCACTTTCTTCTGATAGGGAATAAAGTCATTAACGACGGTATCTTCAATCACTTCCCTCTGTGCATCGCTCAGGCCACGCCACCACTTGCCACTCGCACCAATCCAGTAATAGTCACCAACGATTCCGTTAATACCAGCCACGGTGAAATAAGGCGCCTGATCTTTGGTCGCATTAAATCCGCCCAGACTAGTGAGCAATCCATCGATCACACCAGTTTGCAGTGCTGGCGGCACATCACCAAAAGCCATGGTCGTTGGGTTTGCACCCAGTGCCTTCAATAATGCATTTTCAGCAGGCCCCATACTGCGTATCTTTTTCCCGGCAAAATCCTTGGGCTCTAGCATTCGACTCTCTACCGCGCCTGCCCCCATATACATGCTCAAGTGACCACTGCCAAAAATCTTTATGTCATGAACTTCAGAAAATCGCTTGGTCAACATAGCGTAGGTGTCAAAGCTGTCCAGCGCATTGATCGCACCCGGGGTCGTCAGCAACTGTGGGCCGACGACTAGGTTCATATAAGGATCCAGACTCGAAGTCTTACCAAACTGACCGGTCATCATTTCCAGATTGCCTTCAGTCATAGCTTCCGTACCCTGCGGCACGTTATACAAAGACTTCGCCCAGTAAATTTGCACCTTGCTACCAGGCACCTTCGCCTCTAGCTGTTCAGCAAAATACAGTTCGGCTATTCCTGCAGGATGCGGGGGACCCGAATGATCCGATGCCCATCTCATCTTGATCGGCTCTACAGACCATGCCTGTCCCGAAAACAATAGTCCACCGGTACAAACCAGCAGACCTACTGCCGTTACGTTTAGAAAATGTCTTATACCTTTCATGGTTTCCTCCTGATTTTTCTGATTGCGTATTAAAGAATGTCTGAAGCAATTCTCTCTCCCAACGAAATCACCAAGACATGAACGCAGTATATAAGTCTCAACTCCCTATATCTAGTAAGTTGTTAGCTAAGACTTTACACCCCTCGACCGATAATTCTGCTGCCAAAGCTACAGAATTAATCGATAAAACATCCGCGAAATCGCCCCAACTGCCTTATTGGATGACTCACCAATCGGGCGTAAGAAATTGACCGAAACTATATCGCTCGACTCAGTACAGCTAGACCCGTACCTTAGAGAGAATCTCGGCCGGTACACGCTCGATATAGGCACCGGCGCCCGGATCCGGGCGAGGTGGATCGGGTATTGGTTGGAGGACAATGTATTCAAACTCTATACCTTGGTCAGACGCGATCTGGATCAGTTCAGTCAGTTGTTCACCGATAGCTGACGCTCCGCCAAGCAGACAAAACGCCCGCGCATGTTCATCGGATAGGAAATTAACACAGCGCCCACTCGCTTCCAGGTCTGGAGCATGATGGAAATCAGGCCACACCTGGCCACCCGATTTAAACTCATTCGGGTGCGCGCCCTCCCAATCTAGTCCCAGATGATCCAGAAGCATTGGCGAGTATTCATAGTACCCCGCCGCCATCGACTTACCCATGAGGAGCGCAACATCCTGATCATCCACAAAGACCGTATGAAACACAGCCCCTAATCGGATGTTGCGAGGGTCCCTGCCTGCCCGCTTGGCACCCGCTCTGATCCGCTCCACCGACATCTGAATATTGCGCAGATGCGTGCCCACGCGGATAAATACACCATCTGCACAGGCACCCGCCATTTCCAGCGTTTTCGGTCCACCGGCAGCAACCCAGACCGGCACTTGTGCCGGGAAAGGCAAAACAGCAGGCTTAGCCGCACCCACTTCGACCTCGTCACCAGCCAGTAACGATTTCATCAGCACAACGCTGGTCTCGAGTTCCCTGATGCGGGCAGGTTTTAACCCGGCCAGGCGTACCGCAGTATCACCGATGCCGCACCCTAATACCGTGCGCCCAGGCGCTAACTCGCCTATGGTCGCAATACTGGATGCTGTGACCGTGGGATGCCGGTTAACAGGATTAACCAGTAAGGTACCGATGTCGATCTTGTAAGTCGATTGCGCAGCAGCGGCGAGAAGGACATAGGTATCACGCCGCCTAAGCTGGGAATCTGGTATGAACGCAGCATCCCAGCCGCAAGCTTCAGCACGGGCCACATCCGCTGCATAGGCAGCTACAGATGAGGTGTCATGTCGGTTAAGTCCGAACTTAGGGACGCTCATAGATAAATTGTCAGTTCTACAGTGCCAGACGTGTCACAACGACCGAGACACACAATGTATCGGGTAAAGCAAATGCGCAGAAACACTACGGTTTACTGGGTTCCCCTCAGTAGCGCAGTATCAGTTCGATCAGTGAATCACCACTGTGGCGGGCCAACCGACGACTGTGCCAGGCACTGGCAAACACAAGAGCGCCAGTGAGAATAAGAAGCACAGACACCACCATCGCAAATAGCGGGGGGTACACTGCAATCAGAACTCCAGCGGCACATATCAGTATTCCAGTGAGCATAATGAACCTCCACCTGTAATCATGGCGGCTTCAATCAGCATAATCAAGTCGGGAAACAATTGCTGCTGGTAGAAAATTTGGAGCACATACGCTTCTTGCAATGCAGGTAGAAGCAAAATTCGATAAAGTGTCCAACCTTGTATCTGACTTCTTTCACCGCACCTTTTAGAGATAACCATGCCCGTACATTTTGAGCCAGCTGAAATGAAGTCACGCCGGGACCGGGTGTCAGAGCGCCTATCCGGACTTGGCCTGGATGGATTGCTGATGTTCAAACAGGAATCAATGTACTACCTGACTGGATACGATACGTTTGGTTTCAGCATGTTTCAGTGCCTGATCATCGATGGGAGCGGCAACACAGTACTGCTGACACGACTTCCAGATCTGCGCCAGGCTCAGTTCACCTCGGATATCCAGGACATAAAATTGTGGCACGACACAGAAGATGTTAATCCGGCTTTGGAACTGCGCGGCCTCCTGGAGGACCTTGGTTACCGGAACCAAACACTCGGCATAGAGTTCGACAGCTACGGCCTTAAGGCTCATTACTGGCGACTGCTGGAACCTCAACTCGAAGGGTTCTGTACGCTGGTAGACGCATCCACCCTGGTCGACCAGTTTAGGAGAGTCAAAAGTCCCACAGAAATCGAATACATACGCCGGGCCGCCGAACTGTCGGACGATGCCTGGGATAAAGCCGTACAACTCGCCGAGCCTGGCGCCTTTGAAGGAGATATTCTTGCCGCCATGCAAGGCACTGTATTTCGCGGCGATGGCGATTACGCCGGCAACGAATTTATCATTGGGTCCGGTCCCAGCGCGCTGCTGGTTCGCTATCATTCCGGCAAGCGAAACCTCGACGGCCAGGATCAACTGACGCTGGAATGGTCAGCAGCATACCGCCGTTACCATGCGGCCATGATGCGAACACTGATTGTAGGCACTGTTCATCCCGAGCATCTCAGTATGTATCAGGCCTGCAAGGATGCGCTCCTTGCCTGCGAAGCAGCAATCCAACCCGGTCGCCCTATGGGTGATGTCTATCAGGCGCATGCACAAGTCCTGGACGCCGCCGGCCTTGGCGAACACCGAATGCGCGCCTGTGGCTACGGTATGAGCGCTATATATAACCCGCTCTGGGTCGATCCGCCGATGTTTTATGAGGGCAATTCCCAGTTGATGGAAGCGGGCAATACTTTTTTTCTGCACATGATTCTTGCCAACTCAAATACCGCTCGGGCAATGACGCTAGGACACACTATTCTCATTACAGATTCCGGTTGCGAACGCCTCAGTCGATCGCCATTGGATCTGGTAGCCAAATAATTACTCAATTTACTTCAAGGCATGAGAAAACAACCCGAAGAGATGTGG
>Ga0207988_1000204_pt1 | contig 34740 bp, 27 predicted proteins | sample ETNtaG_11_FD_185773 | JGI IMG/M metagenome (GOLD analysis project Ga0207988, IMG submission 185773) | Marine microbial and viral communities from oxygen minimum zone, Eastern Pacific Ocean - ETNP201310SV74 (SPAdes) (version 2) | ecosystem: Environmental > Aquatic > Marine > Oceanic ...
CAGAGTCATGTAGTCCTCCATTCCGCCAGCGAAGCCACTGCCGCCAGCTGCGAAGGGCCCGGTCTTATAAGTCAGCACCGGAATGAACTGCTCCTTATTTGGGTCTGATTCCTCAGCCGCCATAACCGGCGCAGCAAACAACGCCGACAGCGCTAGGCCAGAAATGAATGGGATTACTAATTTTTTAACTTTCATATTTCGCCTCCTTAGGTTTCTTACAACCTCGCAAACCTACTTTGCGAGAGCCAGTACAACATTATCACGTTTCCAAACACGTTTTTACGCATAAACCAGCAATTGCCGCTCCTAATGCGGGAACGGCCAAAGCCGAAGCTTCTCCTTCGCCGTCATCCACAATCTCGCAAGACCATGAGGTTCGACGATCAGGAAGAAAATAATCAATCCACCAAAAATCATATGTTCAATATTACTCAGCATTGCCGAAGGTATCTGCCCAGAAAATAGGTGCATAAGTTCATTGAGAATGATCGGTAAGGCCACGATAAAAGTAGCCCCGAGGAAACATCCAAGGATGCTCCCCATGCCGCCGATGATGATCATGAAAAGAACCTTGAGCGATACAAACAAGTCAAAGGCCGTGAAATCCACAGATTTAACATAGCAAAACGCATACAGTGCACCGGCCACACCGCCATAAAAAGAACTGACCGCAAAGGCAGATAACTTGGTATAGAGGGGTTGAATACCAATTACCTCAGCAGCAACATCCATGTCACGGATCGCCATCCAGGCGCGGCCGATTTCACTGCGTACCAGGTTCTTTGCAAAAAGGGTTCCGACCACCACGAACCCAAGGATCAGATAGTAATTATCCAAAGTGCTCGTTATCTGATAACCGAAGACGGCCATCTTGGGTGTATCAATGACCATGCTGGCCGCGCCCCCCACGAACCAGGAAAAAGTCGCAAAAACCCACTCCACAAAGAACTGGGCCGCCAGCGTTGCCACCGCGAGATAAAAGCCTTTGATCCGCAAACTGGGGCTACCCACAAGAACACCAAAAATCGCGGCGATCAAACCTGCCAGCAGAAACACCAGTATGATCGGTAGTTCAGGAATGCGAGAGGCAAGGTTATAGGCGGCATATGCACCGACGGCCATGAATGCCCCATGCCCCAGCGACAGCTGGCCAGTGTAGCCAGTTAGAATATTCAGACCAATAGCTGCGATAGACCAGATTAAAAGCGGAATCAGATAGCCGGCTATCACATGCTCAGTCGCTATCAGTGGCACGACCACAACCACAAAAATCAGCATCGCGACCACAGCCCAGCGATCCTGGCGAATTGGAAAAATCGCCATATCCTTCTTATAAGAAGTCTTGAACTGGCCAGTTTCTCGATAAAGCATAGCCTTTAGACTCTCTCTATGATCTTTTCGCCGAAAAGGCCCTGCGGCCTGGCAATAAGGAACAGCATTGCAATAAAGTAGGCAACCCACGACTCAATGCCACCACCGATAATTGGGCCCAGGTACACTTCAGCCACTTTCTCGCTGGCTCCAATGATCAGGCCGCCGATAATAGCGCCGGCAATTGAATTAAAGCCGCCGAGTATCAATACCGGTAACGCTTTAAGAGCAACCAGCGAAATACTGAACTGCACTCCTAATCGTTGGCCCCAGATCGCGCCCGCCACCAGTGCTACCATACCTGCAGTCGCCCAGACGATCGCCCAGATTAACTGCAGTGGTATTCCAACCGACATTGCTGCCTGGTTATCGTCTGCCACAGCGCGAAGTGCTCGACCGATTCGGCCCTTTTGAAAGAAAAATGCAAGGAAAAGCACCAGCACGCCACAGATAACCGCCGACCAGACATCAAACAAACTAATCAAGATATTCGTCGACTCTAATAACGACATCCAGGGAACGTCTGGTATGCCGATATCCAGGCCATGCACTTGAGAATCCCAGATTCCCTGCGCTAAGCCTTCGAGAAAATAGTTAAGCCCAATGGTCGCCATAAACAGAATAATCACCGGCTGAGCCACCAATGGCCGCAGCATAACCCGCTCAATAATGATGGCCAGGACTATCATCACGGCCAATGCGATCGCGATGGCGAGCCAGAAATTAACGCCCATCTCCAGGATTCGGACAAAAGTGAGCGCAGCAAACAATACCATCGCACCCTGGGCGAAATTAAAAACCCCTGAGGCTTTAAAGATCAGAACAAAACCGAGTGCGACAAGTGAGTACATCACGCCGGAGAGCAAGCCCGCAACCAGCACTTCGATGAAAAACGCCAACTCCATCGGCATGTTATTTACCCCTCAACTTGCACATCAGGTTAACTCGAGCAGCCCCTAGTGGGGCACTCCCAGATATGCGTCAATGACCTTCTGATCGTTACGCACTGCGTCGGGTTTCCCTTCAGAGATCTTACGTCCGTACTCGAGCACAATCACCCGATCGGAAATATCCATCACGATGCTCATATCATGCTCAATGAGCACGATGGTAGTACCTAATTCTTCGTTGACATCAAGAACAAAACGACACATGTCTTCTTTTTCTTCAAGGTTCATGCCTGCCATAGGCTCATCGAGTAACAGTATGTCTGGTTCGGCGGCAAGTGCACGACCAAGCTCAACACGTTTTTGCAGGCCGAAAGGCAACCGCCCAACGATGGTCTTGCGTACAGGCTCAATCTCCAGAAAATCGATAATCTTCTCTACTGCCTGGCGATGAGCAATTTCTTCGCGCTGCGCCGGCCCCCAATACAAACCCTGCATGAAAAGGTTAGATTTCATCTTCAGGTTTCGGCCAGTCATAATGTTATCTACGGTATTCATACCTTTAAACAACGCGACGTTCTGAAAGGTCCGGGCAATACCCTGTACAGCGGCCTCATGCGGGCGCATGCCTTGTCGCACCTCGCCTTTGTAGGTAATCGTGCCTTGGGTTGGCTGATACACGCCGTTGATCACATTGAGCGCTGTCGTCTTTCCAGCGCCATTTGGTCCAATGATCGCAACGACCTCGTGCTCAGGAACCTCGAAACTGACTTGGGTTAATGCCGTAACCGCGCCAAACGAAATACTGACGTTGTCGAAACCTAAGATAATATTATCGGCTTGTGGTTCGCTCATTACATAAACTCTAAAGACTCAGCTCGCCTTAGCCAACGGCTCAGTCTGTTGTTCTGCCCGTGACAAATCTAATATTTTCAGATCTGCGCTGACTGACCCCTTGGTGCCGTCCTCAAAAGTCACCTCAGACACAATGTCAACATGCTGCTGGTTAGAATACAGCGCATCGATCAGCCCTTGATATTTTTCCTGAACAATTCTCCTGCGTACTTTTCCGGTACGAGTCAATTCACCGTCATCGGCATCGAGCTCTTTATGTAATATTAAAAACCGCAGAATTTGAGATGAAGCCAGGTGTGAATCCAATACAAGGTCGCTGTTGATCTGCTGAATGCACTTCTGGATCAGCTTGTAAACGTCTGGGTGTGCTGCCAATTCCTGGTAACTCGCGTAAGATATATTATTGCGCTCTGCCCAGTTTCCGACAGCAATAAGATCAATATTAATAAAGGCGGCTACAAAATCGCGCTTGTCGCCAAATGCCACAACCTCTTTAATCTCAGGGAAAAATTTAAGCTTATTTTCCAGAAACTTTGGTGCAAACATAGCGCCATCGTTGAGTTTGCCGACATCCTTAGCTCGATCGATGATCCGCAGATGCCCTTCATCATCGAAGTAGCCGGCGTCTCCAGTATGCACCCAGTTATCCGACGTCTTGGTTTCGGCTGTCGCTTGTGGATTTTTAAAATACTCCTGAAACACCCCTGGACTGGTATACATCACTTCGCTGTTGTCTTCGATTCTGACCTTCACACCAGGTGGCGGTTTGCCAACAGTATTCGAGCGCACCTCGCCATCGGGCTGCATCGTGATAAAAACCGTTGCCTCAGTCTGACCGTATAGTTGCTTTAGATTAATGCCCAAAGAGCGATAGAAATCAAATAACTCGGGGCCAATAGCTTCGCCGGCGGTATACGCCAGTCGCACCCGACTCATGCCAAGGGTATTTTTTAAGGGGCCGTAGATGAGAATGTCACCAAGCCAGTAACGCAACCGATCAGCAACAGAAACCGCCCCACCATCCATCAGGGAGACGCCGACACGCTTTGCCACCGCCATGAAGTGATGAAACAACCAACGCTTTATGGCACCAGCATCTTCCATACGGATCATCACGCTGGTCAGTAGGTTTTCAAATACTCGCGGTGGCGCGAAATAGTAAGTTGGGCCGATTTCACGAAGATCCTGCATTACCGTGCTCGCGCTTTCCGGGCAGTTAACGCAAAACCCAGCCACAAAAGCCTGCGCGAACGAGAAGGTATTGTCACCTACCCAAGCCATTGGAAGATAAGCGAGTACCTCCTCATTAGCAGAAATATTATCGAAAGCAATACTGTTTCGCGCTGTCACCATCAAGTTGCTATGTGAGAGCACCACACCTTTAGGCTTACCGGTAGTGCCAGAGGTATATAGGATGACGGCAGGATCAGCAGGAGTGCCCTTATCAATCTGGGCATCTATCTCACCCGGATGCGCTTTAGCGAACTCCCGGCCACGTTCCATCAGGTCTTCGATGTTCACAACGACCTGGGGATCATAGCCGCGCATCCCTTTAGGGTCGGAATAGACTACCTTTTCGACTTGGGGATATTTTTCGCGTATCTCCAGCGCTTTATCGACCTGTTCCTGATCCTCCGCGAGAATAAAACGTGCCTCAGCATGCTCAACAACATACTGAATCTCATCTGCTGCTGAGTCTTGATACGCAGGTATCGGAATCCCGCCAAGGGCCTGGGCAGCAACCATTGCCCCATACAGGCGTGGGCGGTTATCGCCAATAATGATCAGTTTGTCGTTGGTGGTGAACCCCAGCTGAGCTAATCCACCGGCAAAGGCAAAGGCCTCCTCGGCAAAAGTATCCCAGTTCCAGGTCTGCCAGATACCATAGGCTTTTTCCCGCATCGCGGGCCGTCCAGCAGACTGCTTGGCACGCATTCTGAGGAGTTTTGGGAACGTCTGTGCCTGAGATTCTTTCGAATCTGTCATATCCTGCCTTTGCTCATTTGTTGTCCCGCCTCTCGAATCCTGACCCAGCAGGCCAGATGGGAGGCTCATTTTCCAGGCTTGGCCAGGAGCGCTTGCTCCGCTAAGCCTCGTTCATCGGGCTTAGTGTAGGATAAAAAATCCATCGGTGCTAACCTTGAAACCACATTTTTGTAAAGTAACGGTAAAATATTTGCAACCAATACCCCCTTGCTCGCCGGCCTTGAGTAACCTTCCGCCTACTTTCATAGAGCCAGGGCGCCCAGCAAACAAATGGGAGCAGATCAAGACAACCTCCAGACCCGGGCCATCCTAACGCTGGATGCACTGGATCACCTTGACCAAGGCATCTCCGTGTTTGACCAGTCACTCCGGTTGGTCAGTTGGAATCGGTATTTCACCCAGATGCTCGAATTCCCTGATGAGCTCGCGCAGATCGGCACACCGATCAAAGCCCTGTTCACATTTAACGCTGAGCGGGGTGATTACGGTCCAGGTGACCCTGTTGCTCAGGTGCAAAAACGCATGGAACTGGCGCGCCAGTTCACCTCGCATCACTTTGAGCGGACCCGGCCCAACGGACGAGTCCTGGAAATACGTGGCACACCGCTGAAAAGCGGTGGATTTGTAACCATCTATACGGATATTACTGACCGCAAACACGCCGAACATGCTCTGAGAGAGAGTCATGACCTGCTTGAACACAGAGTCGACGAACGCACCGCTGACCTGCACAATCTCAACCAAATGCTAAGACAGGAAATTGCACAGCATCAAAGTGCACAGGCCGCGCTGGTCGAATCACAAAAACTCAATGCCCTGGGCCAATTGACCAGCGGCATTGCCCATGATTTTAATAACCTGTTAACGATCATTCAGGGGAATCTGGATCTGATCGGCAACGACCCACAGCCTGATGTGGCGACACGTGAATCGCTACGCGCCGCGTCTGGCGCCTCGCGACGAGGCGCCGATCTGACTCGCCAGTTGCTGGCATTTTCCAGCCACCAGTCGCTGGCCCCAACGGCGGTACGCCCTTCTGAGCTTTTTGCTGACATCGGCACTTTGCTCAAGCGCACGCTGGGCGAGACAATTGAGGTGACTATAGACCCAGACCCGAGCACCTGGGCGACGCAGGTTGACCCGATTAGATTAGAGAACGCTATCCTTAATCTGGCATTGAATAGCCGTGATGCCATGCCCCAAGGCGGGCGTCTTTCCATTACCGTGACTAATGTCTCGCTCGCCATACGCCAGCCAAAAATCGGGCTTGGTCCTGGTGATTTCGTGATGTATGTGATTGAGGATAACGGTGAAGGCATGACGCCAGAAACTGTAGAGCGGGCCTTTGAACCCTTCTTTACCACCAAAGGTGTGGGTACCGGTACCGGCCTCGGCTTGAGTTCAGTATATGGGTTTGCCCACCAGTCAGGGGGGCAAGTACGCCTGACTAGCCAACCCGCCGTTGGTACCCGGGTTGAACTCTACTTACCCCGCGCGACTGTTGACGAGGACAGAAAACCACAAGTTGTAGCATCAGAAGTACCCGGCGGAAATGGCGAGCGCATCCTGGTTGTAGAAAATGATCTGGATATCCGTCATTTTATCTGTCGGGTGCTGGATGAACTTGGATACAAGACATTCAATGCGCCTGATGGACAACAGGCACAGCGCCTTGCCGAAATCCACCCGAATCTGGATCTGCTACTGACTGACCTGCTCATGCCCGGAGGAATTGATGGCGAAAGCCTGTGTCATCACCTGAAAAATACACATCCGCAGATTCAAACTCTGTGTATTTCAGGCCGGGCAACCCAAACCACTAATGCTGACGCGAATGGCATATCCATACCAATCCTGGCGAAACCATTTTCTGCACAAGAACTTGCCCAATCCGTTCACCGGGCACTTAAGCCAAAGCAGGTTGGCAACTCATTACCTAGCCCGCAAGCAGGTACATAACCTTGCCGTCCTTCGCTAATACAAGCAAACAGATCCTGATCGTCGATGACGAACATGAGATTCGCAACCTGGTGCAACGGTACCTGGGTCGCGAGGGCTTCGATGTGGTGGGCGCCGGTGATGGAACTGCCATGCACGAATGCCTCAGAGTGCGTCAACCGGATCTGGTCATCATGGATATCCGACTCCCCGGACCCGACGGACTGTCGCTGACCCGTGAATTACGCCGCAACAGCCAAATTCCGATCATTATGTTGACCTCCAAAAAAGAGATTATGGATCGAGTCATCGGACTGGAAAGCGGGGCCGATGACTACCTGGCCAAACCTTTTGACCTGCGTGAACTGCTGGCACGGGTCGAGGCGTTGCTGCGCCGGTCTGAGGAAGGCCGAACCACGGGGGCGAACAACCGCGGGGTGCTTTGTTTTTCTAATTGGGAACTGGATATTGGCCGGCGGGAGCTTCGAGATAGCGCCGGTAACGAAACAACACTGTCGGCGGCAGAATTTGATCTACTGAAAGTGCTTGCAGAAAACGCCAACCAGGTATTGAACCGTGATTTCCTGCTGCAGGTCACGCGCGGCCGACCAACAATGCCTTTCGACCGAACCATAGATGTGCGTATCGGTCATCTGCGGCGCCGACTATCAAATGGTGTGACTGATGGCAAACAACTGCTTAAGACGGTGCGCGGTGCCGGTTATATGCTAGCCAGTGAAGTAACCTACAAGGACCTGGCAGTCTGATGGGTAGTCTTAATGGTCCGTCCTGGGCTAAAGAGCCTGGCCAAAGCCCGTAAACCTCGATCTTTGCTGATTAGCCGGGCAAGTCCGCCCGATACGACCCCCTCCTAGAAGGGAATGTCATCGTCAAAATCACCATCTTGACCCCCGCTCCCGCTCCCACTGGCCGGCGCTGCCTCAGCCTGACTGTAATCGGGCGGTGAGCCGCCCTGCGAATCGCCACCACCGCGGCCACCGAGCATCTGCATCTCGTTAGCCACGATTTCAGTCGTATAACGCTCGTTCCCATCCCGATCTTCCCACTTGCGGGTCTGCAAACGTCCTTCTATATAAACCTGCGACCCTTTCTTAAGGTACTCACCGGCGATCTCAGCCAACCGGCTGAAAAAGACCACCCGGTGCCACTCGGTTTTTTCCTGGCGTTCGCCCGATTGGCGATCCTTCCAACTTTCAGTAGTTGCGATAGTCACATTGGCAATCGCGTTGCCGTTTGCCGAGTAACGAACCTCGGGATCCCGTCCCAGGTTGCCTACGATGATTGCCTTGTTAACACCCCTTGCCATGACTTTGCTTGCCTCCACATTCTGTTATAAACCTATCGGGACAAGGGTTTGGCCGCCGTGGTCAATATTGCCGCCGATCCCGCTCCCGCCACTCAATCAGGCGAGTATACCCCCGTTTCTACAACCCGTTGGTGTACGAATTACCCTTGACTTTTTGGCCGACTATTATTGACAAAACATCCACTTCAGGGGTGAACACACACCAAATACACCACCAGCAAAGTTGCAGCTCCTATCGATCAAATCCATCCAGCAACAGCTTTTTTCGAGTTCAATTGACAGTCACAAATAGAATCCGCCAGTATAGGCCCCAGCACGGAAAGAAAAAAATGAATACCGAGCTAATTCACTGCCGTCGACTAATATCAGTTTAAGAAAGGAGGCATACATGAGCGACGATGTCGCTGTTGAGGCCCGTGGTGTCTCGAAAATCTTCGGCGCATCGACAGATCAGGAAGTTAGGGCTCTGGATCATGTTTCTGTCTCGATAGCCCAGAACGAATTCTTCACCCTACTTGGGCCGTCAGGCTGCGGCAAAACTACCCTGCTGCGATTGATTGCGGGGTTCGAGCACCCAACCGATGGTGCAATCTTGCTCGAAGGTAAGGACATCAGTGCCTTGCCACCGTTTCAAAGACCGGTTAACACCGTTTTTCAGAACTATGCACTTTTCCCGCATATGACGGTTGCGCAGAACATCGGCTTTGGTCTGGAGATGCAGGGGCAATCTAAAGACGAAGTGGCAAATACCGTTGGCGCAATGCTGGTCCTCGTCAAGATGGAGAACCTCAAGAACCGGCGGATAGATCAGATATCCGGTGGACAGCAGCAGCGGGTGGCGCTGGCACGTGCGCTCGCGCCACGTCCTAAAGTCCTACTGTTAGACGAGCCACTTTCCGCGCTCGACCTGAAACTCCGAAAGGAGATGCAGGTTGAACTCAAACGACTACAACATGAAACAGGTATCACCTTCATCTTCGTCACTCACGATCAAGAAGAGGCGCTGACCATGTCTGATCGGGTCGCCGTCATGAACGAAGGCAGGATCCTGCAGGTCGGCGCACCACATGAGATCTATAACCGGCCCCACGATCGGTTCGTCGCCGACTTCATTGGAGACACCAACTTCATGCCGGCTGAAGTTATCGAACACGATGAGAGTGAGGTCCGGATACGACTACCGAGCGGTATCGAGATAACAGTCCCTGCGCCGCCAGGCCTGCCTCAGGGCAGCGAGGTCACGCTTGCCATACGGCCGGAACAAGCACGCATCGTCACTGACAGCGATGCCATATCGATTCAGGGTTCTCTGACCGATGAAATCTATATCGGCACCGATACCCAGTACCGTGTCGACATTGGGATGACCTCCCCCTTCGTTGTCCGGGTACAGAATGCCAATGGTGAAAGAGCACGTATTCCGCTGGGCTCTAGGGTCGGTATCGCTGTTGACCCAAGGACGATACAGATTCTCCAGGACTGAGCTATGAGCGCCGAGCAGGACAGCAGTACCGAGTCTTTCGAGAGCCTCGAAGCGCATGCGTACCAGCTAGAGGTCCGTCAGAATCTGCTGCTTTCCACACCGGCACTGATCGTTCTTTTCTGTGCTGCGTCTGGGCCTTTACTCATCATGCTGGTCTTTTCCTTTCTGACGCCAGGCGACTACGGAGGAATCAAATGGCAGTTCTCTACTGAGGCGTGGTTCCAGGTCGCCTTTTACCGGGATATCTTTGATGAGACTGTATCTATCGCAGACGCCCACCTCTCGATCTTCTGGCGCTCGGTCAAGCTGTCGTTCCTGACGACTCTGGTGGCTTTTGTGCTGGGCTTTCCCACCGCCTACTTTATTGCGACCCGATCACCGGAGACACGCAATCTCTGGCTCTTTCTGGTGACGATTCCGTTCTGGACAAACCTACTGATCCGTACCTTCGCCATTCTTGAAATCATCCGTAACCAGGGTCTTGTGAACACTGTTCTCATTGCACTTGGGGTGATCGATCAACCACTCGACATGCTTTACACCGACATCGCGATCCTGCTCGGCATGACATACGTGTATATCCCGCTCATGATCCTGCCGATTTATGCCTCGATGGAGCGCTTTGATTTCCAGCTGGTCGAAGCAGCTTATGATCTGTACGCGACACGCTGGCGGGTTCTGGTTCGTGTCATTCTGCCTCTGGTTAAGCCAGGCGTGATTGCGGGATCGATCCTCGTCTTTGTCCCGTCACTGGGCGCCTATGTGACACCACGTGTCCTCGGCGGAGGCAAACATCTGATGATCGGCAACCTGATCGAACTGCAGTTTGGTCAAGGCCGCAACTGGCCATTGGGCGCGGCACTTTCACTGACCCTGCTCGTCATCGTCATGGTGGCACTCATTTTCTATGTCCGGTCAGCGCAGAAAGAAGGTGGAGCCCATGGCCACTAGTTCACGCCCGTTCTCCATCAAGCGAATGCCGGGGTTCAGTCTGCTCGCCCTCACCTGCTTTTTTGCGCTCTACATGCCCCTTGCCCCACTGGTCGTCTATTCATTCAACGCCGGTGACAACATTGCACTGTGGGAAGGTTTGTCACTGCGCTGGTATGTCTCCGCGTGGGAAAACGACCTCGTCCAAAGTGCTGCGATCCGGTCCGTTGTCGTAGCCGTGATTGCGTCGGTAGTTGCGACTTCGCTGGCAACGATGGCCGCGCTTGGCACAACGCGCACACGGCCCTACCGGGGTCAGACTTCAATTTATGCGATGGTCAATCAGCCACTGATGGTGCCCGAGATTGTGACCGCAGTCGCGCTGTTGATCTTTTTTGCACTTATCAAGGAGTCAACCGGATACCATGGCTACGCTTACCTCATCAGCGCACACACCGCATTCTGTATACCATTCGCTTATCTGCCTATCCGCGCTCGTCTTGAGGGTATGGACCGTGTTCTGGAAACTGCTGCGGCTGATCTTTACGCAACGCCGTGGCGCTCATTTACAAGGGTTACCCTACCTCTATTACTTCCGGGTATTCTTGCAGGTGCCATGCTGGCTTTTGTGATTTCACTGGACGACGTGGTGATTACCGAATTCGTCAAATCGGCGGGCCAGGATACCCTGCCAACTTACATGCTTGGCCAGTTACGGCGTACAATCACTCCGGAGATAAACGCAATTTCCACTGTACTGCTGGGTGTTTCTGTCGTAATGGTCACGATCATCTTTTTCTTAAGTCGCAAGAAAGCCTGAAACTGGAAACAACGTATATTTCGACAATCACTACAAACCTAAGGAGGAGAAAATGAAGTTAATGTTCAAAGCGGTTCTCTCAAGCCTGATGTTGGTCTTCAGCGGCATAGCAATGGCGGCAGGGGAATTAAATCTCTACAACTGGGGTAACTACACAAGCCCAGAACTCATCGAGAAGTTTGAAAAAGAAACTGGCATCAAGGTCACCATCACAGACTACGACTCCAATGAAACAGCGCTCGCTAAAGTGCGTGCCGGGGGTCATGGATTTGACCTTGCCGTGCCTTCCCACAGTCATCTGCCTATTTGGATCTCTGAAGGATTAATCGCAAACCCGCGAGTGGATCAGATGCCGAACTTTAAGAACGTTGCAAAAGAATGGCGTAATCCTGACTGGGACCCGGGTCGCCAATACAGTGCGCCATGGCAGTGGGGAAGTGTCGGCGTTATGGTAGATACTTCTGTTTATGACGGCGACATCAACACTTTCGGAATCATTCTGGATCCGCCTGAAGAATTGATTGGCAAAATCAATGTTGCGCCTGAAATGAACGACGTCATCAGCTCAGCCCTTCTCTATCTTGGAGGAGAGGCGTGCTCAGGAGACAAAGAGTTGCTGAAAAAAGCTCGTGACAAATTGGTTGAAGCTAAACCCAAGTGGAAATCAATGGACTATGGCGTCATTGAGAAGTTCGCAGGACGTGATCTTGCCGCCTCTCTCTACTGGAACGGCGCCGCCTTCCGTGCACGACTTAAGAATCCTGATGTCCGGTACGGTTACCCGAAGGAAGGTTACTCACTTTGGGCAGATGCGGTTGTACTTTTAAAGGATGCTAGGAATGTCGAGGAAGCTAAAACCTTCATGAACTTCATCATGGCGCCGGAGAATGCAGGGCTGATGTCTGCGTTCGCCCGATATGCCAACAGCATTGTCGGATCAGAGAAGTACATGCCTGAAGATATGGCAACAGCCCCTGAGGTTGTTGTTCCGCAAGAGTTCATCGGAGCTGGGAAGTTCTATCCCACTTGCTCACCGGAAGTCCAAAAGATCTATACAGCAATCTGGACCGAACTCCAGAAGTAGCCAACCACACCCAGGCCGGCCTAGATGGCCGGCCTGGGTGATTCTTTTCCTTAATTATGAAAACCATGCGGGGTTTTCCCGTCACCCCTGACACACGAGTCCCCCGGGACGAATGGGATCGCGCTCCCTGGAACCGCTGGTCTTTTCAGCACATCCGCGAGATTCTGCCAACTGTTGAAGTCTGGCGGGGCAACGACTCCGTCTGGCAGTTTCAGCAAAATCCGACCGATCTTGATTCTGTAACCTTCACCAGCCACTCGGGCGAGTCCACCAGCGTAATCGACTGGCTCTTGCAGAACTATGCCGACGGCGTTCTGGTTATTCATCATGGCGAGATTCTCTATGAGCGCTACTTTAACGAGATGACCGAGCGCACGCTGCACCTGTCCCAGTCGATGGCCAAGTCCGTAACATCGGCAGTCGCAGGGATCTTGGTTGCGCGGGGTCTGCTTGATCCTGAGGAACGCATCAGCACTTACCTTCCGGAGTTGGAAGAGACCGGATGGAAAGACGCCAGACTGCGTCATGCGCTGGATATGACCTCTGGCGTACGTTATGTCGAGGACTATGAAGCACTAGACTCGGACATCGCGGCAACCGATGTCGCCTCCGGCTGGCGGTCCCCAAAACCTGAGATTCCCTACTTTCAGTGCATGTGGGACCAGATCCTGAGCCTCAAGGAAACCGTTCGTGAACATGGTGCAGCCTTTGAGTACCGCTCGATTGAGACCGATGTGTTGGCCCACTGCATGGAGCGAGTGACACAGACCCCACTTGCAGAACTCATCAGCCGAGAACTCTGGCAACCGCTGGGGGTACAGGAAAGTGCCTGCTTTACGGTGGATGCAGCAGGCTACCCGCTGGCGGATGGGGGTTTCAATGCCACGCTATGCGACTATGCCCGTTTCGGCCAGATGCTCTGCAACGGGGGTGTCGGAAACGGCCGGCAGATCGTGCCGCAGGAATGGCTGCTGGACACCTTCGACGCGAATCCATCGATTTTTTGCAATAAAAACAATATGGATCTGGACAACGGGGCTTATCGAAACCAGTTCTGGATCAGGGACATCGACCGTCGAATTCTGATGGCAAGAGGCGTTTTCGGACAGATCATCTATGCCGATATGGACAACAGTCTAGCTATCACCCGTCTTGCGAGCTGGCCCGAGTTTGTTTCCAGCGAGCGCAAAACTGATGATCTTCGGGCATTCGATGCCATCACCCATTTCCTCACGGATCAATAGCATGAGCGATCTTGAACTTTGTTACCTGCCTGCCACCGAAGCGATTGCCCGGTTCAAGGCCAAAACCCTATCCCCTGTTGAACTGCTGGAAGCGCTGATCCACCGAGCCGATCAGGTAGAGCCCGTCATCAACGCATTTACCTACCGTCACTTTGACGAAGCGATGGCAAATGCAAAAAAGGCCGAAGCGAAATACGCCTCCGGCCAGCGCACCCGAGCGCTTGAGGGACTGCCGATCGGCATTAAGGACGAGAATTTCATCAAGGGTAAGCCCACATCGAGCGGCTCACTTATCATGAAAGACTTTGTGGCCGACGACACCTCGGTCGGTAATGAGCGGATACTTCGTGCCGGGGGCATCGTCCATGCCCGAACCGCAACACCAGAATTTTCGTCCGCAGGATATACAAACTCCCGGTTATGGGGGGTCACCCGAAATCCCTGGAATCCTGAGTTCACGCCCGGGGGGTCGTCTGGTGGCTCAGCCGCCTCGTTGGCATCCGGCACCAGCGCAATCGCCACCGGCTCTGATATCGGCGGTTCCATCCGCATCCCGGCAGGAACCTGTGGACTGGTTGGGTACAAACCGCCATACGGCCGCAACTCGGATGACCCGCCGTTTAACCTGGATTTTTACTGCCATACCGGGCCTCTGGCACGAAACGTCAGTGATGCCATCGCGCTACAGAATGTCATGTGCGGCCCCCACCCCAAGGACGTGGCGAGCCTTCGGCCCAAACTGCGCCTGCCTGCGCAGTACCCGCCGATCAAAGACTGGAAGATTGCCTTTTCAATGGACCTTGGCTTCTTTGAGGTTGATCCTGATGTACAAAAGAACACACTGAATGCCCTCGATGTTTTCCGGGATCTCGGGGCAACGGTGGAAGAAGTTGATATCGGGTGGGATCACCGGGTGCTCGATGCAGGACTTGCATACCTTTCCCATATTTTCGGTGCTTACATGGCGACTTACCTCAAAGACCATGCCGACAAGATGACAAACTATGTACGTCAGTGGGCCGAAGAAGCGCAGAAATCAACACCTGCGGAATTTCTCCACACACTGGAGGTGGTTAACGAGATGTATGCCACAGTGGGTCCGTTACTTGAGAAGTACCGAGTGCTCGTCTGCCCCACCAACGCACTTCCCGCAGTGCCGGCCGACTTTGACCACTCACGGGACACGATCAGTATTAACGGCAAGAGTGTGAACCCTGCGCTAGGCTGGGTAATGACAACGCCGTTTAATTCCTTAAGCCGATGTCCGGTGCTGACGGTACCGACAGGGCGGGCGGGCAATGGCGTACCGACCAGTATTCAGATTGTCGGTCGCACCTATACTGACAAAGATGTTTTTCAGGCCGGCATGGCATACGAATCCGCTGCGCCACAGTGGTTCTCAGATACCGGTCATCGTCCCGGTCTCGCCGATTCATGATCAAAGCAAACTCGCCGTCGTCGCGGACCGGTATTACGCTGGCTAACTGGCGTCATGCCCCGCATAACCGTTTTGCTTTTCATCGCGTCAGCGAGTTTATCGGTACAGCGCCGATCAGAAAATCCAGGCACACGACCCCGCTGCACCGTAACCTTGTTAGACCGGAGGACTTTCCTGGTGAAATCACCAGCTCCTCGCTGGAGGCCTGGCTAGCGCACAGTGATACCGATGCCTTTGTGGTTCTTAAGGAAGGCGCGATTGTGCTTGAGTGGTATGCGCCTCACTATGAAGGCGTCGAACCTCATATTCTGTTTTCAATCAGCAAATCCGTAACCGGCACTCTGGTTGGCATTCTCAACGCCAACGGTATATTCGACCCAGCGGCCAGGGTAATGGATTACCTTCCGAAAGCCGCTGCTTGTGGCTACGGCGAGTGCACAGTTCAACAGTTACTGGACATGCAGGCGGCAATTGCCTTTGACGAAAACTACCTCGACCAGACCGGGCAGTTTGCCCGCTACCGTATGGCAACAGGATGGAATCCATCGCAGGCTCAAATAACACCTGCCGAGGGGCTGGCGGAATTCCTGATGACATTGCAAGCAAGCGACAAGCCTCATGGCGAAACTTTTCGCTACCTTTCTCCAAACTCCGATCTGCTGGGAATCATTTTGGAGCGGGCAACTGGAAAACGCTACGCGGACCTGCTCTCGAAATATCTATGGCAACCGCTAGGCTGCGAGCACGACGGATATGTCACCGTGGATAGCGTGGGCACTGCACGCTCGGCCGGAGGCGTGTGTGTGCATCCCCACGACCTTGCCAGGCTCGGCCAGGCAATCAGTGTCGCCGCTTCAGGCAAGGGTGACGGGGTTATTCCAGCTCGATGGATTGACGATACCTTAACCGCTGGTAATCAGCAGGCATGGCGAGACGGCGAGTTTGCTCCTTTATTCCCCCAAGGCAACTATCGCAACCAGTGGTACCTGACTGGGGGGCAGGCCCAGGCGATATGCGCTATCGGCATTCACGGCCAGTGGTTGTATATCGACCCCAGGCGCAACATCACCATCGTCAAGCTGTCTTCCCAGCCCGACCCGCTTAACGAATCTGTGGATATGGAATCGATCGAAGCTTTTGAGCGTATCGCAACGCAGTTCCAATCCTGACCGGCTAAAACGATCAGCCCTTTCGAGAACGACATTGATTACGAGGCCGACAGAACACCTCTGAGCGCATAAACCTGGCTTGATTCAAAATGCTCGTCGTCGACCTTGATATAAGCAACTCGGTCCGCTGGCAGCACGGTCACATCATGCACGCCGGTAATCACCCGCAGGCGACGCTCAAGTTCCTGTAAATCAAGCCCTGACTCCTCTTCAAGCTGTAGCGTAATGCTGTTGCGCAATGGCGGTGTTCGACCGACCCAGGCAATCGCCAGCCACAGCGCGGTGGCCGCAGCGCACAAACCAAACACACCGCCTGCGCCCCACGCGCCATACGACAGGCCGCCCAGCGCACCACCGACAAAAACCCCGGCAAATTCGAAGGTATTGTAGATGCCCATTGCGGTTCCTTTGGCATAGCCGGGGGCCAAACGGCTCATCATCGACGGCAGCATTGCTTCTAGAAGATTGAACCCGATAAAAAATAATCCCAGGCCTACCACCAACGGTACCGTTTCAGCAGACCAGCCAAAGAGGAGTACTTGCGCAGCCAACAGGATCGCAATTGCCAGCCGAAAAACCAGAAAAGTCCAACCCCGGCGCATTCCAAGAATCAGTAAAGGCGCCATCACGACCACCGAGGCGACGAGCACCGGAACGTACACCTGCCAGTGGGCATCACGTGCCAGACCCAAAATACTGATCAGCTCGAAAGGAACCGCCACAAATAATGCGGTCAATACCATATGCAAAATAAAAATACCAATATCCATGCGCAATAACTGGGGATCGAAAAAGGCCTCCTGCAAACGTTCACGGCTCGGCCGCACACCTGGATCACGAACCATGCGCTGCGGTGTTGGGACCACCCAGATAACAACAACTACTGCTGCGATAGCAAGCACCATAGTCAGCCAGAACAAACCGCTGACGCCTACCCACCGGTCCACTACCGGCCCGGCCATCAGCGCGATCAGAAAAGAGGCGCCAATACTCATCCCAACCAGCGCCATAGCCTTGGTCCGCTGCTGCTCACGGGTGAGATCTGCCAGAAGGGCCAGTACCACGGCAGCAATCGCCCCACTGCCCTGCAACGCCCGACCGAGCACTACCCCGGTAATGGTATCAGCCATAGCGGCCACCACGCTGCCCAAAGCAAAGATCGCAAGTCCTATCACGATCAGTGGCTTTCGGCCGAAGCGATCAGAAAGCATCCCGAACGGTATCTGCAGCAAAGCCTGGGTCAGGCCGTAAGCGCCCAATGCCATGCCAACCATCAGCGGTGTTGCCCCATCCAGGGCGCTCGCATATAAAGCCATGACAGGCAGCACCAGGAATAACCCGAACATACGCAGGCCAAATACCGCGGCGAGAGCAGTTACTGCACGGCGTTCCGATCCATTCATAGGGTCACGATTCAGGTTTGACTCCAAAAGCGCTCTATTTACAAAGGCAATTCGGCCAGCCCGCCCACGCAATCAAGCGAAACCCCAGCAGTGGACTGAAACCGACAATACGCCTGTCTAACGAAAATAAAGAACAAAGACTTTGAATACAGGCGCTCAAGACACGTAATATTAACAGTTTGCTTTTTCGCGACCTACCCTATGCGTACCATCAAAATCCGCGGCGCTCGAACGCACAACCTGCAAAGTGTCGACCTAGACCTGCCGCGCGACCGATTGATCGTCATTACCGGGCTGTCGGGCTCGGGTAAATCCTCACTCGCTTTCGATACGGTTTATGCCGAAGGGCAACGCCGCTATGTCGAGTCACTATCAACCTATGCCCGTCAATTCCTGTCGCTGATGGAAAAACCCGATGTGGATCTGATCGAAGGGCTGTCACCGGCGATCAGTATTGAGCAGAAAGCGGCCTCCCATAACCCCCGCTCTACCGTGGGCACAGTTACTGAAATCTACGATTACCTCAGGCTGTTGTACGCTCGGGTTGGAGAGCCGCGTTGCCCAGATCACGGGGTGACACTCGCTGCCAGCACTGTAAGCGAAATGGTTGATCGAGTGTTGGGCTTGCCTGAGGGTACCCGTATCCTGCTGCTGGCACCTGTGGTGCAGGATCGCAAAGGAGAATACCAGCAATTGTTACGCGCCCTGCTTGCGCAGGGATTCATCCGCGCCCGCATTGATGGTGCTGTTTGTGAGTTGGATACACCTCCAGATCTCGATCGCAAACGCAAACACAGCATCGAGGTTGTAGTCGATCGGATCGTCGTACAGTCCAGTGATGCCCAGCGGTTGGCTGAATCCTTCGAGACAGCACTCGCCGTAGCCGACGGCCTCGCCCTGATTGAAGTGCTGCCAGACGAGGGGCACGACCGAGGCGCCGACCTGCTGTTTTCGGCACGCTATGCCTGCCCGCACTGCGGCTACAACCTGACTGAACTGGAACCGCGCCTTTTCTCGTTCAATAACCCGGCTGGCGCCTGCCCGGATTGTGACGGCCTTGGCGCGCGTCAGTTTTTCGATCCAGATCGCGTCATTCATGACGACAGTCTGAGCCTCGCGGCAGGTGCAGTCGCTGGTTGGGATCGCCGCAATGCCTTCTACTTCCAGATGCTGAGTTGTCTGGCTGAACATTACGACTTTGATATCGACAAGCCATTAAAACGGCTGCCCAAGAAAACCCGCGAGGTCATTCTTTACGGCAGCGGCAAGGAAAAGATTCCGTTTGCTTACCTGCGCTCCCATGGTCGGCGCCCGCGCAAACGGAATCATACTTTCGAGGGGGTCATCCCCAATATGGAGCGTAGATACCGGGATTCGGAATCCAATACCATTCGCGAAGAGCTTGCACGCTATCTCAATACCCAGGCCTGCGACAGCTGCTCCGGCAGCAGGCTTCGCACCCAGGCACGTAATGTTTTTATTGGGAAGCAACCGATACACCATGTGACCGCCATGCCGATCGAAAGATCATTGGCCTTTTTTGAATCGCTCTCACTACCCGGGCAGCAAGGAGAGATCGCGACGCGCATTGTGCGTGAGGTTGGCGAACGCCTTCGATTCCTGGTTAATGTGGGTCTGGAGTACCTCACCTTGGATCGAACGGCCGAAACCCTTTCCGGGGGCGAAGCACAACGCATCCGCCTCGCATCCCAGATCGGATCTGGTCTGGTTGGTGTGATGTATGTCCTGGATGAACCATCGATTGGGCTGCACCAGCGCGACAATCAGCGCTTGATCGAAACCTTGTTTCACCTACGCGACCTGGGTAATACGGTGATCATGGTTGAGCACGATGAGGAAGCTATTCGTAGTGCCGACCATGTTATTGATCTTGGGCCAGGCGCTGGCGTTCACGGCGGCCACATTGTCGCTCAAGGTTCTGTCGATAAGATTCTCCGATGCCCCGAATCAGTCACCGGACAATATCTATCAGGCAGCAAGACCATAGCGATCCCTGCCAAGCGCGTGCGCCCTGATGCAAAAAGGAATCTGCGGATTCGCGAGGCCGCCGGCAACAACCTGGATAACCTCACTGTGTCTATCCCCGTCGGACTTTTTACCTGCGTCACTGGCGTATCGGGTTCAGGAAAATCGACACTGATTAATAATACGCTTTACCCTGCCATGGCCCGACACTTACACGCGGGCCGCCACCAGGCAGCGGCCCACGCCAGCATTGAAGGGTTGGATCAGTTTGATAAAGTGATTGATATTGACCAAAGCCCAATTGGTCGTACCCCCCGTTCGAATCCGGCGACCTACACGGGTCTTTTCACACCGATTCGGGAACTCTTTGCCGGAACACCTGAATCACGGGCGCGAGGCTACAAGGTTGGGCGCTTTTCCTTCAATGTACGCGGTGGCCGCTGCGAAGCCTGCCAAGGTGATGGCCTAATCAAGGTTGAAATGCACTTTCTGCCCGATATCTACGTCCCTTGCGATACCTGTCAAGGCAAACGCTACAACCGCGAGACCCTGGACATCCGCTACAAGGACCGCAGCATCGACCAGGTGCTTGGGATGACAGTAGTCGAGGCTGCAGAGTTCTTCGCCGCGATCCCGGTCATCAAGCGCAAACTGGACACCTTGCTCGATGTCGGCCTGGGGTATATCGGCCTAGGGCAAAGCGCAACCACGTTGTCCGGAGGTGAAGCGCAGCGGATAAAGCTGGCGCGCGAATTATCCAAGCGTGATACCGGGCGCACCCTGTACATCCTTGATGAGCCCACTACCGGGCTGCATTTTCATGATATCCGCCAGTTACTGACAGTACTGCACCGCCTACGTGACCACGGGAATACCGTGGTGGTAATTGAACACAACCTTGATGTCATTAAGACCGCCGACTGGATTATTGATCTTGGTCCAGAGGGTGGCCAACGCGGCGGTCAACTAGTGGCAGCCGGTTCGCCCGAACAGGTTGCCCTGATCGAAAAATCCTATACTGGCCGGTTTCTCCAGCCATTATTTAATAAAACTCCCGTCGATTAAGCTTGCGCTTTGGCCACCGCCACGAGGGCTTAGAAGGTTCAGCTTCCGGTTTAAGAGCCTTGGCCTGACCATCAAACCACAAAAATCCGCCCAAAAATTAGCGCTGTGGTATTGTTTTGACGCCATAGTTAACTATTGTATTGACGCCTTAGATCAGAGGACCAAACCAGAGGTTTGGCCCCACTGCCAGATCATCTAACAAAGGGATTGATTCATGGCCGACTCAACATCTCACACTGATATTGACCCGCTGGAGACGAGCGAGTGGCAGGATGCTTTGACTTCGGTAATCGAACGCGAAGGAGAGGAGCGAGCACACTTTCTTCTGGAAACACTGATCGACCAGGCACGGCGCTCAGGCACACATATTCCTTATCGACCAACCACAGCTTACCTCAACACCATACCAGCGGCGCATGAACCCCGCAGTCCCGGAGATGCAGAGATCGAGTGGCGAATCCGCTCACTGATACGCTGGAACGCCTTGGCCATGGTGGTTCGCGCCAACCAAATCAGCAGCGAACTGGGTGGCCATATTGCCAGCTACGCCTCAGCTGCGACACTGTATGACGTCGGTTTCAACCACTTCTGGCGTGGATCCGATGCTGAAAATGGCGCTGACCTGGTCTTTATGCAAGGGCACTCGGCTCCTGGAATCTATGCTCGAGCTTTTCTCGAGGGTCGCCTCAGTGAAACGCAGTTGGAGCATTTTCGCCAGGAGGTCGATGGCCAAGGCCTGTCGTCCTATCCCCACCCCTGGTTGATGCCGGGATTCTGGCAGTTCCCGACGGTATCTATGGGTCTCGGGCCGATCCAGGCGATTTATCAGGCGAGGTTCATGAAATACCTGCAGCACCGCGAGTTCGTGCCGATGTCGGATCGCAAGGTGTGGGCTTTCATGGGCGACGGCGAGATGGACGAACCAGAATCGATGGGCGCGCTGGGTCTGGCCGGTCGCGAAGACCTGGATAACTTGGTCTTTGTGATTAACTGCAACTTGCAACGCCTCGATGGCCCGGTGCGCGGCAACGGCAAAATTATCCAGGAACTTGAAGGGGAGTTCCGCGGTGCCGGCTGGAACGTTATAAAAGTTATCTGGGGCTCCTATTGGGATCCTCTCCTCATGCGCGATACCAAGGGCCTTCTGAAACAGCGCATGGAAGAAGCTCTTGATGGTGAATACCAAGCCTTTAAAAGCAAAGATGGCGCTTTCGTTCGCGAGCACTTTTTCGGCAAGTATCCGGAGCTCGCCGCGATGGTGGCCAACATGACCGATGAGGATATCTGGCGCTTAAACCGGGGCGGCCACGACCCGCACAAAGTCTATGCCGCCTACGCTGCCGCAATGACGCACAGTGGCCAGCCGACGGTAATCCTGGCAAAGACTGTAAAAGGCTACGGCATGGGCGAATCCGGCGAAGGGCAGAACATCACCCACAGCCAGAAAAAAATGGCCGATGAGTCGTTGCTGGCTTTTCGCGACCGTTTCCGCATACCGCTTAATGATGACGATGTGTTGGCTTGCAAGTTCTATCACCCGGGAGAAGACAGCCCGGAAGTGCGCTACCTCAAAGACCGCCGCACGGCGCTCGGCGGCAGCCTCCCAGCACGCACTGATAGCGCACCCAGTCATCAGGCACCAGATCTTTCGATATTCCAGTCGCAGCTGGATGGCACTGGAGAACGCGAGATATCGACCACTATGGCTTTTGTACGCATCCTGACGGCGCTGACGCGGGACAAGATCATCGGACCTCACGTGGTTCCGATAGTGCCCGATGAGTCACGGACTTTCGGTATGGAAGGTATGTTTCGGCAGTTGGGTATCTATGCCCCTGAAGGCCAGTTGTATATCCCCGAAGATGCAGATCAATTAATGTACTACCGCGAAGATATTCAAGGACAGGTATTGCAAGAAGGCATCACCGAAATGGGCGCTATGTCTTCCTGGATAGCGGCCGCAACCGCGTATGCTAACCACGGGATTGCCATGATCCCTTTTTACATTTTTTACTCAATGTTCGGTTTGCAGCGGGTCGGTGATCTTGCCTGGGCTGCGGGGGACCTGCAGGCACGAGGGTTTCTGATCGGCGGTACCGCGGGACGCACCACCCTGGCCGGTGAAGGATTACAACACCAGGACGGGCACAGTCTGTTGCTTGCTTCAAGTATTCCTAACTGCATTTCCTATGATCCAGCCTTTAATTTTGAGCTCGCGGTCATTATCCAAGATGGCCTGCGAAGAATGTTTACCGATAAGGAAAACATTTTCTACTACATCACCGTGATGAATGAGAACTACTCACACCCGGCACTACCGGACAATGTGAACGATGGCATTCTCAAGGGCATGTACCCGCTGCTTTCTTCAAAGCGAGGGCGCAAGGCCGCACCCCGGGTACAGTTACTCGGCAGCGGCGCGATTCTGCGGGAATCACTCGCTGCAGCGAAATTGCTGGAACAGGATTTTGGCGTCCTGTCCGACGTCTGGAGCGTCACCAGTTATAACGAACTGGTCCGCCAAGGTCGAAACGTTACGCGGTGGAACCGCCTGCACCCGGGCGAGCCCCCGCAGATCGCCTACGTCACGGAACAACTGACAAAAGCAGACGGCCCCGTCGTCGCTGCCACTGACTACACTCAGACCTATGCCGATCAGATTCGTGAGTTTGTTCCGGGACGCTACGTAGTGCTGGGTACTGACGGTTTTGGGCGCAGCGGTACCCGTGAACAATTGCGGGGTTTCTTTGAGGTCAACCGCTACCATATCGCACTTGCGGCTTTGACTGCGCTTGCCGATGAAGGGGCCTTACCCCGCTCAACGATTTTGGATGCAATCAGCCGTTACCCGGTCGACCCAGAAAAACCTAACCCGGCTACAGCCTGACAGGGGTTAGCTAATGAGTGAACCCCTGAAGATCACGATACCCGACATTGGCGACTTCGAGAGTGTCGATGTGATTGAAGTGCTGGTCGCTCCGGGGGGGGCTGTCCAGGCCGAGGATCCACTGATTACGCTAGAAAGCGATAAGGCGACCATGGATGTGCCATCTCCTGCAGCCGGGTGTATTACCGAGGTGATGGTTGCGGTGGGTGATAAAGTGTCTCAAGGCAGTCTGGTTGTATTGCTGGACCCTACTGAAATGGATGTAACAGATCTAGCAACTGTCGAGGCGATACCCCAGGCTCAGCCAACACAAACCGTAGCAACACCAGCTATCGAAACAGCCCCGCAACCCGCCCTCTCGCCAGCAGGATCCGAAACGATCGCCCAGCCACCTGTCCAGCCCATGGCACCCCCGGACACGCTGCCGCCACCGCTTGAGGATGGCGGTGAGTTACCCCATGCGAGCCCGGCTGTGCGCCGCTTTGCTCGGGAACTCGGTGTCGACCTTTCCCAGATAAGCGGTAACGGAGCGCGTGGACGTATTCTTCAGGATGATGTCCGCCAGTTTGTTAAAGCCACCCTAACCCGGCCCACCTCTAACTCAGAGCCAACAGGAGATAGCGGTATACCCCCTATGCCCGAGATCGACTTCTCTCGCTGGGGCCCCATCGACAGCAAACCGATTTCACGAATCCAACGCCTCTCAGGGCGTTACCTACATAGAGCCTGGCTGAATATCCCACATGTCACCCATCACGATGATGTCGATATCACCGAACTGGAATCCTTCCGTCAGTCACTGAAACACGACAAGGCGCACAGCGGTACACGCATTACGATCCTGTCCTTCTTGATGAGAGCCGTAGTCAGCGCACTCAAAGCCTATCCCACCTTCAACGCCTCATTATCACCGGACGGTGAGAGCCTGATTCTCAAACAGTATTTTCACATTGGTGTCGCAGTGGATACCGATAACGGTCTGGTCGTACCGGTCGTTCGAGATGTAGACAGCAAGGGCATTGTGCAGCTTGCTGAAGAACTCGCTGAAATCAGTGCGCGAGCCCGTGACGGAAAACTCAAACTGGACGAAATGCAAGGTGGCTGCATGAGCATTTCCAGTCTCGGTGGCATCGGTGGCACTGCCTTCACGCCCATCGTCAACGCGCCTGAGGTGGCAATTCTGGGCGTCACCCGCTCGCGAATGACCCCGGTCTGGAACGCTACTGAATTTCAGCCACGGCTGATGCTGCCACTCGATCTTTCCTATGACCATCGGGTTATCGACGGAGCACAAGCTGCGCGCTTTATGGCCTTCCTCAGCGCTGCACTGAAAGATGCCAGGCGACTGCTGCTGTAGAAGCTTGAAGCAACGGTTTATCTGTGAGTAATACCCCTATCACCGTCAACGTGCCTGATATCGGAGATTTTCGTGATGTCGATATCATTGAGGTACTCATCGCCCCTGGCGACACCATTGACATCGAAACACCGCTGATTACGCTGGAGACCGACAAGGCCACCATGGATGTCCCGTCTCCAGTAGCTGGCAAAGTCATCGAAGTTCTGACTCAGGTCGGCGACCAGATATCTGAAGGCGATCCCGTTGCCATTGTCGGGTCGAACGAGTCCGCTGCGCTTTCGCCCCCTCCAACCGATACCACACCAACAACAACGCCCCCTGAAGCGCCCGCTCCGGACAGCGCATCATCCGTCATGACGGATGATGTCGACTGTATCGATCTTGTAGTACTGGGCTCCGGTCCCGGCGGCTACACCGCTGCTTTTCGTGCCGCCGATCTTGGCCTTAAAGTGGCCCTGGTCGAGCGTTACCCGACTCTCGGCGGGGTTTGCCTGAATGTAGGCTGTATTCCGTCCAAAGCGCTGCTGCATGCAGCGCGCGTTATTGAGGAAACCCGCGAGATGCGCCCCCATGGTATCGATTTTGGGGAGCCGGTCATTAACGTGACGCAACTGCGTGAGTGGAAAGAAAAAGTCGTTGGCCAGTTGACCGGCGGCCTTGCCGGCTTGGCAAAAAAACGGCAGGTCGAAGTCATCACAGGCATCGGCGAGTTCACCTCATCACACAGCATAAGCATCCGCGGGTCTACGGGTGAGAGAACCGTACGCTTTTCCCAGGCGATTATCGCCGCCGGCTCGCAGGCAGTTGCGCTACCAGGACTTCCAGAGGACCCACGGGTCATCGACTCAACTGGTGCTTTAGCGCTTGATCACATTCCGGACCACTTACTGGTTATCGGTGGCGGCATCATCGGTCTGGAAATGGCGACGGTATACCGCGCGCTGGGCAGCCAGGTCAGCATTGTAGAGATGTCCAGCCAACTGATCCCCGGCGCCGACCCTGACCTGGTCAAGCCGCTCGCCAAACGGCTCGCGAAACAGTGCGATGGCATCTATCTGAATACCCGGGTCATCAGTGCGCAACCCCAGGACGATGGCTTACTTGTCAGTTTTGCAGGTGACAACACCCCCATCGAAACCTGTTATGACGCTGTTTTGGTTGCGGTGGGACGCACACCGAATGGTCATCACATCAATGCACCAGCGGCGGGCGTCGCAGTTAATGAGCAGGGCTTTATTACAGTCAATGCTCAGCAACGGACCAATATCGCCCACATCTTTGCGATTGGCGACATTGTGGGCCAGCCCATGCTGGCCCACAAAGCAAGCCACGAAGGCAAAGTAGCTGCCGAGGTGGCTGTCGGCCACAAAAGCGGATTCGACGCTCGGGTTATCCCATCGGTTGCCTATACAGACCCGGAAATCGCCTGGGCAGGGCTTACCGAGACTGAGGCTAAAGACCGGGGTATTGAGTACGAGAAAGGCGTCTTTCCCTGGGCTGCCAGCGGCCGGGCGCTGTCGCTGTCTCGAAGCGAAGGCTTTACCAAGTTGCTTTTCGAACCGGTGACACAGCGAATTCTTGGCGGCGGCATTGTCGGGTCCAACGCCGGCGAACTGATTGCCGAGATCGGCCTTGCCATTGAAATGGACTGTGTCGCTCAGGATATCAGCCTTACTGTACACCCACACCCCACACTGTCCGAGACCACGGCTTTCGCGGCAGAAGCCTTCGAAGGCACAATTACCGATCTGTACCTGCCACGCAAACGCTAGCGACGCCAGGCAACACTGGCCGGCATCTGAAACTCCACCGTGCAGACCTCACTCAGCTTTAACGTCACGGGTAGCGGACCACCACTGGTTATTCTGCATGGCCTTTTCGGTTCGGGCACTAACTGGAGGCGTATCGCCGATAATCTGAAACATCACTGGCAGGTTTTTACCCTGGACCTGCCCAACCATGGCAAATCGCCCTGGGTAACTAACATGAGCTATCCGGCACAGGCGCAGGCAGTGGCGCAGTTTATTCAGCAACACGCACTGGAGCGACCCGTTCTACTGGGACACAGCATGGGCGGCAAAACAGCCATGACAGTGGCACTGACCACTCAAATCAGACTACGCGCTTTGATAGTCGCCGATATTGCCCCGGTCAGTTACCAGCACTCGCACGGACCCTTAGTTCGAACCCTGCGACAACTTGACCTCACGAACTTAACTAGCCGCCAGCAGGCTGATCAGGCGCTCACGAGCGGCGTTCCTGATCGGACCCTGCGCCAGTTTCTGTTACAGAACCTGGAGCTTCGAAACAACACGCTTCACTGGCGATTGAATCTCGACGTGATCAATACACAAATAGATTCTCTTTCCGGTTTTCCTAAAGTGGTGGTGCCATACGATGGGCCGACCCTGTTTGTATATGGGAGTCGTTCCGACTACATCGACGCGACGCATACCTCAACCATCAAATCGCTGTTCCCCCAATCGCAGATGCACGCGATCGCGAATGCTGGACACTGGCTACAAGCAGAGCAGCCTGAAGCTTTCCTGTCAGCGCTCGAAGATTTTCTAAGCAGTTGATCCTGTGTTGCCGCGCCTGTCGGTCAACTACCAGAGTACGCCTGGTAATTTTCGGTGGACTTGATTACGCCCGATGGCCGAGGCACGTGCCGGATAGCAAAGCCACAATTCCCCAGTAACTGGGAGATTCTTGGGTCTAGAATTTGGCCCTTCGCATCGCATTCTGACTCGAAAACTACCAGCCGAACGCTGCCACCGCGTAAAGTCTGCTCAGCACCGCACAATACCGGATATTCCCAACCTTCCACATCAATCTTAAGGACTGTCGGCAACATGTTGGCTTGTTGGCAGAAATAATCCAGGATCTGCACATCTACCTCGACCTGACCCACTGCCTGACGGTAGGGCCAAGACCCAAAACCACTCTCACCAGAATCGCTGGCACGGATAAACGCCTGCGTCTCGACACGGCCTGACAACCCCAACGATTCAATACGAAGATTCGCACGCGACCAGTTATTCAGCTGTTGCTGCTGCGCCAACACCGCACAGGTGTTAGGGTCGGGCTCAAATGCAACGACACCCTTGACTTCGGATAACAAGGCCAGGCAACTGAAATATCCCGAATTTGCACCGATATCAAAAAAAACGTCGTCAGGGTTCAACGACTCCCGCAGTAACGCTGTAATTTCCAGTTCGTGGACTCGATTACACAACAGATTACGTTATAGTCAATCCTGCTGATCACATGCGAAAAGAAAGCCCGGTTCGGTGCGCACCACAATACGGCGTCTGCCGATAACGCGCTCAAGGGACGTTAGATGCCGAGCCTTGCCCGGCGGAATACGCGAGCGAAAAAACAGCGCCCGCAAAACAATCCCTAGTACCGGATGGTACGTTCCCGGCTATAACTGACAACGCGGGTCCAAGGTCAAGAATTCTTACCCGGTGCAAACCCTAATCGCCGGTCAGGCTTGTTCCAACTCAACCAGCGTGCCACAAAAATCCACCGGGTGCAGGAACAGCACCGGCTTGCCATGTGCGCCAAGGCGCGGTACCCCATCCCCCAGCACCCGGGCCCCCTGAGCGGTTAACTGGTCTCGAGAGACCAGAATATCGACTACCTCGTAACACAGATGGTGTACTCCACCCGAGGGGTGGCGCTCAAGAAACCGTGCAATAGGCGAATTCTCACCCAGCGGATGCAGTAGTTCAATTCGGGTATTGGCTAAATCCACGAACACGGTTGTCACCCCGTGATCCGGCAATGGCTCGGGCAACGAGACATTGGCGCCCAACGTATCGCGGTAAAGCGCCGATGCCGCTTCGATGTCCGGCACGACGATAGCCACATGGTTCAAACGGCCAATCATTCTTGCGCTCCCTCTTTAGGGTTATGCTCGTCAAGCAACTGTTGCGCAGCAACCGCCGGTATCAACCGGCCCGAAGCAACCTCTGTGCGGACCGCCTCAATTTTCTGTGCGGCTATGGGGTTTTTGATGAAGCGTTCCAGCAGGCCCTCACGCAGCGCCTGTCCTAGCGCCTCCCGGGCTTGATCGGCACGGCGTGCTTCAAAGATGCCTTGTGCCCTTGAATGCTGGTAAAAACGCTCTATGGCATCCGGCACAGCGCTGACGCCTTCTCCTGTACGCGCTGAGATCGCCAGGACCGGCACCTGCCATCCCGGGGTACGGGACTGCATCAACCGCAACGCCGCTGTGTAATCGCCAACCGTTCGCTGCGCTGCGCTCAGCAGTTCGCCGTCACACTTGTTAACCAGAACAATGTCCGCGAGCTCCATGATGCCCCGCTTGATTCCCTGTAGTTCATCTCCCGCGCCTGGTGACAGCAATAGCATGAAAATATCGGTCATTTGTGCAACCCGCAACTCAGACTGACCCACGCCAACAGTTTCAACGATCACAAGCTTGAAACCAGCCGCCTCACACAGATGGATTGCCTCACGAGTATGGCGCCCAACACCACCCTCGCTGCCTGCCGACGGAGAGGGACGTATAAAGGCATCACTACTCGCGGCAAGTTGCGGCATACGGGTTTTGTCTCCCAGGATGGAGCCACCACTGATAGCCGAACTTGGATCGACGGTCAGTACAGCGACTGATTCGCCCTTGCCAATCATTTGCAGACCCAAAGATTCGATAAATGTCGACTTGCCCGCACCCGGCACCCCGGTGATGCCAATACGTAGTGCTTGCCTGGTCTGCGCCGTGAGTTGTGTCAGTAACTCATGAGCCTGTGCCCGGTGCTGGTCACGGGTTGATTCCACCAGAGTGATAGCCCGCGCCAAAGCCCGACGATCGCCACTGCGAAGGGCATCAGCCAGAATAGAAACCGTATCCTCACTCATGCCCGCTGCTCAAATTCAAGTATCGCCTGGTCGACCTCAAGGACCTCACCGTCACGGATATGGATCGCAGCCACGGTGCCATCGCGTGGCGCGCGAATCACATTTTCCATTTTCATCGCCTCGATCACCCCAAGCTCCTGGCCTGCCTTGACCACGTCGCCAGTTTCTACCGACAGTGATACCAACAAACCTGGCATGGGAGAAAGCAGCAGATGGGACAGGTCCAAAATGATCTTACGGGGCATCAGTTCATACAGTCCCGCGCTGTAGGATTCAAGCACCATGGCCTGCACCAGGGTGCCGCTATGAAACACTTCATAGATTAATCCTTGACGATGCACCTGAGCGCTACAGGCAATACCGTCTGCAATGAAGTCGACCACCGATGTAAAGACTGACTCGGGCAGCTCGAGTTTCACCCGCTCGTGATTGACATTAACCGACCAACTCAGTCCATCGCGACATACCTGAACCGCATACTGGGCATCGTTGATCCGTACATGGCGCACACTGGTTGATTGCTGATTGGCAGAGCCAAACTGTTCACGGGTGCGCCAGCGCTCATGGATCACAGCAACAAGTGCGGCGATACGGCACACAATGAGATCTGGCAGTCTGACAGCAACAAAACCCTCGGGGTACTCCTCTTCGATGAACCCAGTGGTCAGCTCTCCTGCAACGAAGCGGGGGTGCATTACCAGGGCCGCCAGGAAAGGGATATTGCTCTGAATTCCTTTGAGTTGAAACCGATCCAGTGCGCGGCACATGGCGACAGTAGCGCTCTTGCGATCAGGCCCGTAGGTAACCAGCTTAGCGACCATTGGGTCATAGTGCATGCTGACCTCACTGCCTTCACTGACCCCGGTATCTACCCGCACAGTTGCAGACTCGACTGGGGGGCGAAAACGCAACAGACGCCCGGTCGAGGGCACGAACCCCCTGAAAGGGTCCTCTGCATAAACTCGGGATTCGATGGACCAGCCGCTGATGCCCACATCATCCTGGGTCAACGCCAAAGGCTCACCGGCGGCAATACGCAACATCCACTCAACCAGATCGATACCGGTGATCAGCTCGGTCACCGGGTGCTCTACCTGCAGGCGCGTATTCATCTCCAGGAAATAGAAGTTACGCGCGTCGTCAACAATGAATTCCACAGTGCCGGCCGAGCAATAGTCGACGGCTTGTGCCAGAGCGATGGCCTGAGCTCCCATCTGTGCCCGGATCACCGGGTCAATAAACGGCGACGGCGCCTCCTCAAGTACTTTCTGGTGGCGACGCTGAATGGAGCATTCGCGCTCGTTTAAATGAATACAGTTGCCATAGGTATCGGCCAAAACCTGGATTTCGATATGTCGTGGTTGGCTAATAAGCTTTTCGACAAATATCCGGTCATCGGAAAAGCTGGCTCGCGCTTCGCTGGAAGCCCGCGCAAAACCCTCACGGCATTGCGCTTCATCGTGGGCGATGCGCATACCTTTGCCACCGCCACCGGCGCTGGCCTTGAGCATTACCGGATACCCGATAGCCCCCGCCCGCGCAACGGCCTCGTCCGCATCGGCCAATACGCCGTTGTACCCGGGGATGGTCGGAACCCCGGCAGAATCCGCCAGAGCCTTGGACGCGATCTTGTCACCCATCACCTGAATGGCATTAATCGATGGTCCAACGAATGTGACGCCGGCTGCTTCGACCGCTGCGACAAATCCGCTATTTTCTGACAAAAAACCGTAACCGGGGTGAACCGCATCTGCCCCGGTATGCCGACAGGCCTCAAGGATGGTATCGACCACCAGATAACTCTCGGCCGAAGGAGCTTTGCCGATATGCACCGCCTCGTCTGCCATCAAGGTATGTAAAGCATCCCGATCAGCATCGGAATAAACAGCCACAGTCTTAATGCCGAGATGTTTCGCTGTACGCATCACGCGACAAGCAATCTCACCGCGGTTAGCCACCAATAACTTATTAAACATAGCGGGATGCTCTTGTGATAATGGTCTGGTGTTGTGCCGTGAATAACCTAAGCCACACGCGCAACAGATCTATTGCCAGGCTACCTTGGAATCCAGGTGAGCCAGCAGATGCTGGATATTATCGCGGGCGGCGCCATCCAAATGGTGTTGGAAATGTGAGGTAAAATAAATGTGTGCTCTTTGCAGTATCGGCTCAAAGAACTTGCGCTGGCCACGGGCAAAATCTTCATTGGTTAACTGGGATGCCTCTCGTCGAATCGCCGTGGTATCGGCGAAAAATCCTTCCCAGGCCTGTCCCAGACCCCAAAGATCCACATCAACGACAAACTTTGCAGCAGATACGACGGGCAGATCGGTGTGGCACGTAGCCATAATCAGATAACTTACCTCAGAAATAAAAGAGTCTGGCAATTGGCCTGTAGTCAGTTCCTGGAACCATGCAACACTGCGCGCCTCGTTATCACTCGCGCCTGGCGTATAGATGGCATCGTGAAACCACAACGCCATTTCAACTGCATCATCGGCCCCGATTGCGACCGCAGCATTATCGTACGCTTGAAGGCAGGCGACAATATGATGGCCGTTGTGATAGTGGCGGTGTGCCTCTTGGTAATGATCAGTTAGCAAATCAAATAGCTGGTGCGAGTCCAACCCTCCGCCTGCACGACGCCATAATGCGTCAAAACGGTGGCGATCCACGAAAGTCAGGGCGTTGGCGAATCGGATACCGCTGGCATGCTACTGCGCATAGCCTCCAGGGCCTGGGATGATTTGGTAAGCCGATCGACCAATTGGCGCAACACGCTCAGCGACACCTCTGGGTTATCTTTTAACAAATCAAGAAAATCATCTGCCAGGATTCGCAAGCAACGCACTTGCCCTTTGGCTCTCAAGGTGGCAACCCGGGCTGGTTGCCGATAACTCCCATCTCTCCAACCAGATCATTGGCTGGGAGCACAGCAATTGGCTCACCCGTCGCCTCTTTGCGTAAAAACACCTCGGCCTGGCCAGACATGCTCACGTAGGCGCTGTCAGAGGACGAGTTCATGGTAAAGATAATATCGCCGTCATCAAAACTCGCTTCCTCACTGGAGAAAGCTAATAGCTCCAAGCGGGTAGGCTCAAGCCGGGCAAAAAGTGGGATTTCCCGTAACTGCTCCGCGTCTTTGAATAAATCCATAATTAGGTGAGGGCCAAATAGTGGCGAGAAGTCAATTTAACTGTAATTATGTCTGCGCCGCAAAAGGCATTAGGCGTCAATATCACTGATAGCCGTGATTCTAGCCTCAACCCGCGCCAAGTCCTCGGGCGTATTGACGTTGAGAAACATGTCTGGGGCGTCCGAAAAGTCAACAACGCGCCATGACAGACGCTCCAGCCACAAGTCAATCTTGCGTTCGCCAAGATCAAGAAAAGCCTCCAGATCACCCAAAACACCTCGTCTTAGCAGGCTAAACACAGGCTGGAGCCGGTTTCCATCGTGCGCAACCACAGCGTCGATCCCTCCAGGCTCGATAGCAGCCCAAAGCCGACTGACATAATCGGGCACAACCAATGGCGAATCACACGGCACAGTAACCAGCCACGGGGTTCGGATTTGCCCAAGTCCTGCTGCAAAACCCGCCAGTGGGCCGGAGAAATCTCCCAGAGTGTCGCTGATGACCTCTGCACCGAGCTCACGGTAGCGTTGGTGGTTGCGGTTAGCGCTGATCAGGAGATGATCCACCTGAACTGACAAGCTCTTAAGAGCCCATGCGGCAAGCGGCAGCCCTGCAAGGGGCAAAAGCCCTTTGTCCTCGCCACCCATCCGACGTGCCCGCCCCCCGGCCAGCAGCAAGCCTGTAATCAGTGTCTTGTCTTGTTCGTCCAAAACCAATAATCCACTCACGAGTTTCGCTCAGCCAAGTACAATCCCATTATAATGAGTGTCTGAGTCAGATATTCTCAATGACTCACCCTGATCTAAACTAAAAACCTGCAATATGATTCAGATTTGCCTGCGCCTGCTCCTTCTCGCACCACTGATCCTGTTGACGCTGTACGGCTGCAGCTCCACCGAAGAGCTTGAACGCGCCACTCCTGACTGGAACAATACTACTCAACTCGAGGTACCGCCTGACCTGACACCACTACAAGAGAATGCCAGCGGCCAACAGTTCTCCGCTGCCGCGCGCGATGCGAGCAGTGCAGAGTTGGGTCAGTACTCGCAGTTCCAGAAATTCCAGAAAATGGCTGAATTTCAGGACTTCCTTAAATGGCAGCAGGACCACTCGACAGAACTGGATCTCAGTCTCGAGGCATTTTACGAGGCTCGTAATGAAGCCATTGCAGAAGCACTAAAAGAAAAAGGTGTATTGACGATCACTACCCGAAACGGGCAACAGATCCTACTGATCGATGATACCTCCCAGAACAGCTGGGAGCGGCTGGATGCCGCAACGGTCAATATGGGACTGCACATCATCTCAAGCCGTGCTGATCAGGGGTATCTGCGAGTCCATTACGATACCAAAGAACCCGATAGCGAAGGTGGCTGGAAGGATTGGCTTCCCTGGCTGAGTGACCCGATCATTTACCGCATCACTTTGGAGCAAAGCAAGAACGGTCCAACGGTTTCGATCAAGGACGACAAGGGCAACGCTGT
>Ga0207988_1000206_pt1 | contig 34593 bp, 11 predicted proteins | sample ETNtaG_11_FD_185773 | JGI IMG/M metagenome (GOLD analysis project Ga0207988, IMG submission 185773) | Marine microbial and viral communities from oxygen minimum zone, Eastern Pacific Ocean - ETNP201310SV74 (SPAdes) (version 2) | ecosystem: Environmental > Aquatic > Marine > Oceanic ...
TAATTCACTCTGATACGTCGTCCACAACTGCAAATGAACTTTATGGTGTCTTCATCTATGTTATGGATCTTTTCACATGAAGGACAAGTTATGCTGATAATTCCTTCACCCATATTAACGGGAGGTTTCTTAGGTGCATCCTGAGGCGGTGCAGCCTTGCGCACAATTTTCTTTGAGACGCTCTTCCTAACCACCTTCTTCTTTACAGCCTTCTTTGGTTCAGGCTTGGGTGGTTCGGGTTCCTCTTCCTCCTCCTCATCTGCTGATTTAAGTTCCTGTGAACCAGTTAGTTCAGCCAATAGCTTACTTTCATCGAATTCCTCTTCATCGTCATCCAAGAGGTCCTCAGTATCGTCATCTTCGTCTTCTTCGCCTTCTTCTTCCTCACCTGGTAAATCAGAGTCGTAGCCAACTCCGGTCAGACTTTTACTGAGAGGGTCAATGGATTCCTTCTCCTTATAGAGATCTGCGGTCGTGTCCTCCGGTGCCAGGATGAAAGTGTATATCCCAACAGCCAGAATAATGATAACCAGAAGCCCACCTCCAATTACAAGCAGATTTTCTTCTATTATGGGCGGCAACTCAGGTATTGAGAATGCAAACGAGCTACCACTATCACCACTGGAAGGTTGTCCTATAGTAACCTCGAACACATCATCCCAAACGATACCGCTAGTTCTGTTTTTTATTATAATTGAGAATTGAATATTTCCACTGTATCCTTCGAAAGCCACCATATCTGAGAAAAATGTGGCTTGATATGTGTCATATCCGGGATCCTTGTCCGTATCACCAAGTGGTTTAAGGTTTGGAATAGCACACATCGTGCAAGTATCTCTTCTATCTACATCACTCAGAAAATGAACATCTACATTTATGCTGTAGGCTGAAAAATTATCATCTCCCGATTCTATCCTGTAGGGCCCTCCTACATGAAAAGTAAGAATAAAATTTTTACCATAGGGTAGGGTTATACTTTCTTCACTCGTCACTAAATCCTCTGAATCGTTTAGATATACTCCTACAAGACCCGCACTGGCCATAGGTAGCATGAACACCACGCCAACCAATGCGAGTAGCAGACTACGTCCCAGATTGTCCATATTCTTAACTTGTGTCAACTGCTTTGTAATTAAAACATCCTATTTATTGAATTGGATATTTGCTAAAGCTATTAATTGGCATCTTTTTGGGATGGGATGAGCTCTGATGAGGAACGTCTGAAAAAGGCAGGCAAAGGCACCCGTGCAGTCCATTCAGGTACCACCTCTAGCCACAATTCGATAAACACCCCGATTTTTCAGTCATCTACATTTTTTTTAGACGATGAAGCTTACAAAATGTGGAAAGCCGGGGTTCCTAGATCGCCAGTTTATACTAGATATCATAATCCTTCTACAAGGGCTGTTGAAAAGAAAATTGCACAATTAGAAGAGGCAGAGGAAGCCCTTGTTTTTTCTACAGGTATGGCCGCAATTTGCACTACTCTTTTTACATTTCTAGGACAAGGAGATAGGATTGTTACTACTCGTAATCTTTATGGAGGTACAGTATTAACCTTAGATCAAGATTTTGTTCGTTTTGGTATAGATGTAGCCTATGTTGACATGAAGGATTTGGATGCTGTTGAGGCTGCACTTAAATCGAAAGAAACCAAAGTATTGTATTGTGAAACAGTTAGTAATCCTCTTTTGGAAGTTTCAGATTTACCTTCATTGGCGAATCTAGCCAAAAAATATGGAGCTATTCCAATAGTAGATAGTACATTCGCAACGCCTATATCTTGTCAACCTCTTAATTTTGGTTTTGAGGCTGTTATTCATTCTGTAACTAAATTATTGAATGGTCATAGTGACATACTGGGAGGTACTGTGGCTGGTAGCAAAGAGATAATAGATCAAATATGGTACAAGTTGAGAAATTTTGGAGGAAGTATGGATCCTCATCAGGCCTCTCTTTTAGAAAGAGGAATTAAGACATTGCATGTGCGTTATGAGGCCTCTACAAAGACCGCAGGCGAATTAGCGTCTTGGTTAGAATCACACCCTAAAATAGAAAAGGTAATCTACCCTGGTCTCAAAAGCCACGATGATTATGAACTTTGCAAGAAGATAATGGATACTCCGAGTACAATGGTCTGCTTTGAAGTAAAAGACGATGACGAAGCTGGCCGTAAGTTGATGGATAGTTTGAATATAGCTGCTCAAGCCGTGTCTCTAGGCGGTGTAGAATCCCTGATATCCATGCCTTGTTCAACCACACATGTTTCCTGGAAAGCCGAGGATCGCCTTGCGGCAGGTATTGGCCCTGGATTTATCAGATTCTCAACGGGTTTGGAAGATTCTGAGGATTTGATAGCGGACTTCAAACAGGCTCTGGATTCATTATAGTCCCATAGCGATAATAGCCCTCTTTTCTTGGAGTATTGTGGAGTACTCGATCAGGTTACTTACAGCAGCATCTCGCAACGAGAAAGTTGATGGAAAGGACCGGACTCTGGTGTATCTTTTTGGAACTACTGAACAAGGTGAACCACTTGCCGTCCGGACTCCTCTTCTGATGCCCTACTTCCAGGTTGTCGAACCGACTAAGGATGTACTTGAGACCCTAGAAAAGCGAGATGACATCGAACGGTTGGAATCTCAGGAATTATGGGTTGATGGAGATATCAAGAATTGTACCAAGGTAACTACTTCACATCCGGGTAATGTACCCAGGGTCAGGGACTGGCTTCGTAACAATGGTTTCAAGCCTCTGGCTGCAGATATACCTTTCCATTATCGCTATCTGTATGACAATGACATTGGTGGCTGTATCACTGTCAGTGGAGAAGAGGTCGAGGTCAGCGGTTGGACCTGTCGAGTGGTTGCTGCCTCCAAGATTGACTCGTCTGAGACGTTTGAGGCGGATTTCAAATTATTCAGTTTTGATATAGAGAATTCCATCTATGAGAGGACAATATACTGCATCAGTTATTGTCTCAAGAATTCAGAAGGTTATTTGTTTGAGGAAACCCTCCATGGAGAAGAAGAGGATATTCTGAAAAGATTCGTAAAGGCCGTTTCAGACCATGATCCAGATATTATAACCGGATACAACATTGATGGCTATGATTTGCCTCTTCTCAAGGAAAGGGCGGAAGTATATGGACTCGAGCTGAAGATTGGTAGAGATGGTTCTGAGATGGAGCAGAAGTTCCAGAGGTTCTGGAAAGTCCAGGGACGGGTTGTGGCAGATGCATGGTGGAACGTCAAGCGCGAGGTCCGCCCTCGTCAGGAGTCACTCAATGCCGTTGCCAAGGAGTTGTTGGGTCGAGAGAAACATGACGTAAATCCCAAGAAAATGGATGAGGAATGGGCCAGTGATCCAAAGAAGGTCATGGATTATTGTCTGGAGGATGCTAAATTGGCTCTGGAGATTCTGGAACATATAATGGTCATCCAAAAATATCAGCATATCGGTTCAGTCTCCAAATTGCCACTGGATGATGTGATCAATGGGATGACCTCGAACATGATAGATTCCTTGATGATTCGACTTGCAGATTCTAAGGGAATAGGCGTTCCGATGACCAATCGTAGGAAGCGTACAGGTCATATCGAAGGAGGTTATGTACACAGCCTGAACCCTGGTCTGTATGAATGGGTCTGTGTTCTTGACTTCAAGTCGATGTACCCCAGTATTATCATTGATCGTAATTTATGTTTCACTACTATGTCAGAGGATGGTGAGATTGAAACACCTCATGGAGTTAAATTTAGCAGTCCCGAACAGAAAAAGGGACTGCTGCCCGATCTTTTGCTTAATTTAATGACCAAACGGGATTCTGCCAAGAAGCTTCAGGCCGCAGCCCAGACCGAGACTGAAGAACAATATTACCGCAGGGTTCAGGAAGCGATCAAGATTCTGATGAATTCGGTCTATGGGGTTTTTGCATCCTATTTCTACAGATTTACGAATTTGGATATTGGAGCATCGATTACGGCTTATGCCCGTGAGTATGTCAAAGAGATTCTGAAGGACCTGGAAAATGAGGGTCTGGACGTGATATATGGAGATACGGATTCAGTATTCTTCCGTTCACCACACACGAATCTGGAGGAAACTATTGATTTTGGTCAAAAGATCGCCGAGAGGTACTCTGTTGGGGCCAAACAATTGGAATTTGAGAAAATTCTTCAACCGTTTTTCTCCCATGGCGTCAAGAAAAGATATGTTGGTAAACAAATCTGGCCTAAGGAAGGTATGTTAATCAGAGGGTATGAGACCCGGCGCACGGATTCCTTTCCAGTTCAAGTCTGGGCTCTCAAGGATGTCTTTGCCAAGTTGATGGACTTGGATGTGGACGATGCTTTGGAAACAGCTAGAGATTGGGTCACCAAAGTTTCCAATGGAGAAATAGAGAAGCAACATTATGTCATTTCCAAGACAGTTAACCTGAAAAGAAAATATGTCAATGAGGATAATCAGGCCCATTTACAGGCTTACAAGAAATATATCGAGACCGGTAGACCATTCGTCAGTGGAATGAAGGTATCATTTATTGTGACCAATGCCAAGGTAAGTCCAATGGAGGTTGAACCCTTTATCCCAGATGAGGAATGCCCTGAACCAGATTATGATTACTACGTAGACCGGATTGCAAAATCACTTTCCCGCGTCACTGATGTCTTTGAATGGGACGCCAAGGCCTTGAAGAAAGGAAAGCAGGAACCAAAACAGCAGACCTTATTCTGATGTCCAAGATAGAATACCATAGCGAAAGTCGGGAGTGGTATGTTGCTTCTGCAGTTATCATCTCGGTTACGGTCCTGTGTTATTCCATTATCGTTATTTATTTCCTACCTGATCAATCCCAGATATTTAATCAGTTCGTCAAGACGATAAATATATCATTTCTGCTTCTGGGTCTATCCGGGGTCTTCTTGGGATTCCAGGGCTATAGATTTAGGGAAGGCAGGGCGTTTCTGCTTCGTATGGATGGTGAACGAATTATTGTTGAACTGGAAAAATTATTGATAGCTTCCAAGATTAAAGCCCGGGAGACCCAATGTATCGATGCCTTCAGTTTTGGATTATGGCGACCCATAGGCCGTTTATCTCTTAATTCCGGTGAGATTGAGATCAAGGAGCTCTGGTTCTCAGCTTATTTTTACAAGACTCAGGTTTCTTTGCGTGGTGACTTTCCACAGGAGATAATCGATGATTTTACGCCTGATTTGGTCTGAATTCACCTAAACCTGAACTGTAATACACCAATGGTTCGGCCTTTTCATCAAAATCACCGCCTTCTATCTGGCCCACAAAGATGGTGTGGTCCCCACCATCGTACTTTTCGGTGGTCGTACATTCCATTGAGGCCAGACAGCCATCCAGAAGTGGAGTTCCGTTGTCCGTGATTCTGTGTGGCAGGGACCTGACCAGCTCGTTTTTGTCAATGTTCGGATTCGCAAAGTCCCAGGCTATCTTTCCTTGCTCGGAATTGCAGATATTTACCCCGAAAGTGGCTGTTTTTTCCAGTGATTCATGACTTGCCACCTCTCTATCGATACATATTAAAACTAAAGGAGGGTCCATGGAGAGTGAACAGAAGCTAGAAACGGTAAGTCCTCCCAACTTCCCATTTTCATTGAAAGTCACCAGTGTCACACCCGCCGCAAACCTCCTCATGAGCTCCTTGAAAAGATCGTTCGAGACAGCCATCCGGAACCCAAAAGAGCCCCATCTATTTAGTATGAATTCAGTGCGATATCAATGTTCAGATTTGGTATCCTTTCGTTTTAAATAGCGATTGAATGCGTGCGTACGTAGCCGCAGATGGTAAATGGTGTGATTGATGGTTTTGAATAAAAGAACTGCATGCGCCGGGTTACTATTGTTAGCAGCGCTTTTCCTTTTAACTTTTGTTGCTGATAATTCTGAGGCTGATGTCATAGATGTCGACATATTCGGTGGATCTGATTATACGAATTTGACTCAGGCTGTAGAGAATGCAACAGCAGGTGATACGATTAGGGTTGCGGCCCGGACATATTATGACACCGTTCTTGTAAACAAACAATTGGCCATCCTCGGAGCTAATGATGGCGGTTCAGGCACTGATCCAGGCAATATTTTTGGTCCTTCTTGCGATAGTGGTAATTTAGTTGCTCGTTATGATCTTGATGAAACAAGTGGTAGTGAAGCTGATGACAGCATCTGGTGTAATGATTTACATGGCAATTTAGAGGGTAACGCTTCTTGGGAATCTGGTGTTTGGGAAAATGGTATTGAATTAGACGGCGATGGAGATTATATTGAGGTGGATCATGATTCAGCATTTAATATCACTGATGCGATTTCAATTGCACTTTGGGCTAAATGGGATACTAACGGTACTTTTAGTCTGGTTTCTACAGGAGAAGGAGGTGGTGCTGTTACTGGCGGGTATGATTTTTTCGTATACGATAATGGGCATAATGGAATTAATCATATTGGTTTTTACTTTGATGGTGAAGAGGACCGATCCATAGGATGCGATTCTGATGAGGATGATGATCCATTAGTAAAGGACACTTGGTATCATCTTGCAGTTACTTATGACAAGAGTAAAATTAAGCTGTATTTGAATGGAGTTTTACTAACAGAATGTGGTGCAACAGATTCTATAGGTACTCATACTCAGCCATTTAGGATTGGTAGAGGATATAGTTATCCTAGTGATACTGATGATGACTTTGATGGTATTATAGATGATGTAGGTATTTGGAATACAGCACTTTCTGCATCAACTATCAAAGCCTTTTATTGGTCAGGCGATGGAAGCTATTATCCTGTAGTTAATGCTAGCGCTGGAGGTTATTCTTTCAAGATTACGGCTGATAATACTGTTTTGACGAAATTTGAAGTCCAGTACAGTGGTGATGATCAGACCGATGATAGTAATGGCGATGCCGGTGTTTTTGTTGATGACGCTGAGGACGTGCGTCTGGACAAGATTATTTCAAAATACAATTCCTATGGAATTCGACTTAATCATGCGAATCGTGCAAAAATATACTCAGTTACAATAGGGTGTGAGGACAGCCATATTGACGGACTGAAAAATTTTCAGTCAGACGATATTGAAGTATATCGGGGCAATTATGACTGTGCCACACATGCAGGCATTTATTCAATGTATAGCAAGGGTGGAGTGTATCGAGATTTAAATTTGGATTCTAATCAGAGAGGTATTTTCTTTTTTGCTACTACTAGTGAACCTAATAGTATGTCATCTAATTACATAAATGATACGAATATTTATAACAGCGGAAATGCAGCAATATATTTTGACGGTGCTGATAATAATACAATATATGGTTGCAATCTACATGATCAGTGGAATGCAATCACATTTAAGTGGGGCGCAAATGACAATACAGTTAAGGAAGTAGATTTTCAGGACAGCAGTAATTATGACATATACCATGGAGGTTGTGATGTAAATGGTATTTGTGGTGGCTGGAATAATATCCTAATCGATAATGATTTTGATGACTTTGACTTGTATCTAGATTCAGCCTCGAGACTATTGGAGAAAAGCTTAGTTGAAACGACTGTTACTGGAAACGGCACTTATCCCTGGAACCGCGTTAACAGCACCATAGACACAGATCGAAGGGCATTTTCGGGTACCAATTCTTTCTGGGCAGGTTCAGCCAAAGATGACACCTATCTTAATAATTGGAATGCGTCCTTTAAATTGAATACTGATGTTTCACTTCCAAGCGGTGGATCCGAAGAAAATAGAATTTTAGAAATTAAAACATGGTATAAGACAGAGGCTACATTTGATGGTGGTCGTGTTTACATTTCTAAGAATTCAGGAACCACTTGGAGCCTTCTTACTCCAATAGATGGTTATGATGGTAATTTACAAGACACTTGTAATTTTGATGGGGGGGCTTTTCATGGGGACAAAAGTGCACTTGGTTGGCAAACTAAGAAATTTAATTTATCCGATTATCGTGGAGAAGATATTCGTATTAAATTTAATTTTTGTAGTGATGGTTCTGAATTGGGGGAAGGTTGGTACGTAGATGATGTAAAAATCTATAAAGCTTCTGATTCAAGGGCCGTATCCTACTTTGACGATTTTGAAAGGATTGGTCACAAATGGATACTTGCAGGGGATTGGGTTCCTGAGGGAAGCCCGGATTTTGTTGGCAGGCAAAAGGTAGATGCCATTATTGTTGATGGAAGCAGTTCTGAAGCGCTTCTGAATCAGACCCTTAATCCAAATTTAGTAAATTTCTGGAAATTCGATGAGTCCAGCGGTAATACTTATGATTCTGTTACTGGATATTACGCAGGTCTCTACTCTGGAGCCAGTTATGCTACTGGAAGGTTTGGTAATGGCCTTAGTCTAGATGGCACTAATGATTACGCCAGAAATTCAAATGTCATGTATTCATCAGGGCGTTATACCGAAGTCACGATTTCCGCCTGGGTGAAATTTGATAGTTTTCCGACTTCCGGCAATTATGAATCTTTAGTTAATCCAAGATATGATGGTGATGCATTCATTCAGGTGGATAGTGACGGCAAACCTGTTTTTGGTGGATATTTCTATGGTTCTCCTTCGGGCGAACAGCGAGCGACAGGTAGTACAACTATGGTCACCGGAGTGTGGTATCATATTACTGGGACATGGAGCGAGGATACCGATAAACTGAAAGTGTATCTGAATGGAACCTTAGATGGTACTAATTCTTTCTCGGGAACTTCGGCGTATCTTCGGAGTGGTTATGCTTACAACTATTTTGGCAGGGATTACAACGGCCGTTACATGGACGGAATCCTGGATCACGTCATCATTTGGTCAACAGATCTGTCTGCAGCTGATATTCAGTCTCTTCATAACAGTCCATTAGGCGGTGGCAGGCTATATGCTACGCAGCATTTCGGAGGCGCGGACAGCAAAACAAATAGCGATGGAAAGTTGGTTGACCTTTACGTTGTTACCAAGGTATATGCCGGCTCTTCAACAGCCACCAGTGTAGACACATACACCGGGTTCAGATACAATACCTGGTCGCAAAAAATCGCTACAGGCACAATTAGCGACAATAAGTTAAAAGTAAAGATTCCGGATAACCGGGTTTACAACAGGAACGACAAGAGTGAATATATCTATATTTCTGATGCCGTTGATGCATCCAGTTCTTCAGACGTGATTGAGTTATGGCCCGGCAAATACAGAGAAAATGTAGTCATTAATAAGAGACTAACAATAATTGGTTCAGGCCAATCCAAGACAATTGTAGATGGCGATTATGCTGCTTCAGTATTTAAGTTTGATAATTCTCAAACCGATTATTCAATTATAAAGAATCTTCGAGTCAGTCACTCCAAAACGGGTACCAGTAGTTGTAGTTCAACATTAACTTACGGGGGGATTCATCTTTACTATTCAGACCATGTTACGATAAACAACGTCCATTTCTTTGAAACCTACAATGGCTTAATGACCTATGCCAGCACTAATCTGAAGGTTCAAAATTCTACATTTGATAAGGGCACCGTATCGGGATATTATGGCATGTTCATTTGTGGTACTAATGGTGCTACTTCCTCACAAAGCCACTATCTTATAGAGAATAATGAGATTAAAAAATACAATATTGGTATATATTTACAGGCTTTATACGAGGATATAGATATTTACAATAACCATATACACAACAATAGTAATCGTGGTATTTACATTAACCAAGTAGGTTATTACATTGCCGATGATCATCTTGAGATTGTAGGAAATCAAATAGTTGATAACAGATATGGTCTCTACAAAGGAACATCTAGTAGTTACGGGCGTTATGTTTTATTCAAGGACAATTTGATCAAAAGTAACTCAGATTATGGAATTTATTGTTACTACTATTGTCAAGTCTGGAGTGTTGAAAACAACACATTTGATGGAGACTCGGACACTATTAATGGAATTTATAATAGATTGGGATACGGGACAAAATTTGGTAATAACACATTTTTCAACCATACAAGTGAGGACCTGCGCATAACTAGTTGCGGAACAGGGTCCTCTAGTAACAAATTTTTCTATAATACTTATTCATCTATCTCTGTTGGCGGAAGTTGTCAAATTGACATCTATAATAATTTGAATGTCAAGACAGTAGAAGAGGATAGTGATCCGTTCTCGAACGTAGAGATCGAGATCAAGGATAGTTCAAAGACATATTACGAAACACCTCATTGGGGTGGCTCCGATTCGCTGACAGACAGTAGTGGTTTCATCTCTGATTCGATGTTCATACGTTCAGGTTATTATTCGTCTAGTTCAACTCTTACCGTAAATACAATTACGACAAATTATGCATACGGAATTAGGGCTAAGACAACAACTTTCAATTTTACGGGAGACACCACTAAATCTATAACCATTCCAGACTATTTTAGGAAGGGTGTAGTGAACAATACGAATACGGGAGTTCTTTACACCACTATTTCGTCGGCAATCAGTTCAGCCAGTACTAGTGATGTTCTACAGGTCTGGTCCTGGACATTCAATGAACAAGTTGTAATAACAAAGGGCATAACTTTAGTTGGCAATTCTACATCCAGTTCCATTATTAATGGAATGGATGGCGAGGATCCTACAGATTATACTATTGAAGTCAAATCGGATGATGTAACTATCAGCAATTTGACTCTGGGAAAGGCTTCAGATAGTGTAATTTATGCAGGAAATTTCGAGAATTTGGTAATAAGTCATATTTCCATTTTGTCAACTGACGCCAATAATGGGATTCATTTTGAAGGGACCGAATCCGTAACCGTATCCGATGTTACAATAAACAACACGGATAGAAAATCTGTGCTTATTGAGGATGGAGACACTATTACATTTAAAAATAGCAATTTCAAGAATTCGTCAGCATCTCATGGATTCGAGATAGATCAAAGCGAGCAAATTATTCTGGACAATGTATTCATCCATAATCCGGGATACAGCAGTTCCTCCTCATACGGGATTTCTGTTTCAGATAGTGATCAAATAACTATTAGGAATTCGACAAAGGTTGCCTATAGTAAATCCTATGTGATCTATATTGATACAGTCTCCAATTTAATCGTTACTAATTCAACATTTATTGGTGATGATCTGGCTAGAATTGATGAATCAGATAGTTTCTTGATTGAGAATAATATTTTCAAGGGCAGTTCAGAAGGTAATTTTAGCATTTATATAAAGGATACTGATAGTGGAACTTTTCAGCAAAATACGATAACAAATCCGTCTAGCGATGGAAGTACGGATAATGGTGCAATTTTGTTGAGTTCTTCTTCATCCAATTTAATCAAGGACAATACCGTAACTAATTCAGGCAGAAGCGGGATTCATCTAAAATCAGCTTCGGCTGATAATTTGATTTATGGAAATACAGTAACCAGTAGCTATTATTTTGGGTTGTACATCTATGCTTCTGATGGCAATCTCATCCGAAATAACACATTTACAACCTCATCCAGTAGTGGTATCAAAGTTTCCAGCTCAGATGGAATTGAGATAGATAACAACACCCTGGATTCCAGTACGGAATACGGCCTGTACGTTTCGGCCTCAGATAACATAGTGGTTAAATTCAATTCAATTACAGACAATAATGCAGGAATCTACGTAACGACATCACATGATGGTATTTTCCTCAAGAATACGATTAATGAGCATCCTTCTTTTGGTGCTTCTTTTCAGGAGTCCAAGCGTCTTCGTTTCAAGTTGAATACTATCAAGAATTGCGACGGTGATGCGCTATCTTTGTCATTAGATAGTAATACTGCATTCGTAGATAATAACACAATCAAGAATAATGGGGACGGAACAGATGGAAGAGCAGTCAAACTTTCTGAAGTTTCTTCTGTTATACTCTACAACAATTCAATCGAATCGAATACTTATTCGGGAATTGTCCTGATCTCTTCTTCATCGAACAAGATTGTACAAAACACGATTGATGATAACGGTCAGTATGGCATCCAGATTACCAATGATGCTGAAATTTCAGACAACAATACAATCAAGGACAATGTCATAAAAGATAATTCCAAAGATGGTATTTCTTCTCACGGAATGTTCACCAAGATAATAAACAATACTATCAAGTTTAACGGTCAAAAGGGCATAGTCCTAGAAGACACTGCTGCACGAAGTACCATTCTTGACTGCATTCTGGATGATAACGAGGAAAATGCAATTCATATCTTTGCAAATCATGTCCTGATCAATGCCACTGTCGTTGATGGAGATACCTCAGACATTGCAATTCTGGTTGTAAATTCCAATTTTGTAAAAATTATGAATACTACCGTTGAAGGCGGAAGTCAGGGAATCAAGTTCCAGAATAGTACGAACGCATTTGTCTACAAAAATACAGTTAAGTCCAATACAGCGTACGGGATTTACCTTATGCAAAATTCGACCTCGGCACAGGTCAAGAACAATACCGTCATGGATAATGGCCAGCAATCAATATACATTCATACATCAAGTTCAGCTATCATCAATGGAAATACGTTAAAGGAGAATGACGGTTATGGACTGATTGCCACCAATTCCAAGTTCCTTCAAATCAATGATAACACCGTAGAAGACAATGGTGGCGGCATTAAATTTTCTGATTGCGATTATTGCAATGTAACCTCCACCTCGATCAAAGACAATATTGCCCGGGGAATCTGGCTGCTTTCAGATTCGGATAATAATTCTTTTACGCATGTCAATTCTTCAGACAACAACAAGGATGTCTATTTCCAGTCATCAAAAGACAACAAGGGGTTTAATTTCTCATTTTCTACAGTAACTATCGATTCGTCGTCCACTTTGACACTGACTTCCAATCTTGACATAGTGTTCCAGAGCAGTGGCGGTTCTGGTTTTCCGGGTTTTCATTTTGAGTTAATTAGTGGCGGGGTTCAATTTTATGCCACGCCTTTCTATGGCGGAACGGATTCGGTTTCAGATTTGGATGGTGAAGTCGGAGAGACGTTTTCCCTAGATTACGAGATTTACAATGGCAGTTCCACCCCCGATCTGGTGTCTAATGTTTTGAAGTACCATTATGGTGTTCGTTCTAAAGAAAAGTCGCTGGATATGAGTAATTCACATACCGAAACAGTGTCAGTTCCTTCCTATTGGACCAAAGGTCTGGTCAGAAATGCAGATACTGGCACGAATTACTACAAGATCCAGTATGCCATTGACAATGCATCCGCAGGCCATACTCTGAATGTCTGGGCCTGGACGTACAATGAGGCGATTCTGATTGATGAATCTATAACGTTGATTGGAAATTCGTCATCCACAACTAAAATAGTTGCGGGTTCCGCACAATACAATTCTGACTTGGATAGTGTAATTGAAATAAGTTCAGATAATGTGACATTGAGTAGATTAACCATTATACAGAATTCTACCAATTTCAGTTTTGTAGTTAAAGCTCATAATGATGATATAGTAATATCCAATAGCATTATTGATTATTGGATATCAAGTGCATACGGTAGAATAGCATTGTATGTGACTGGTGATAATTCTATCATCTCCAACAATTCAATTTATGAAGCTGAATGGTGTGTTCAACTTACCTACTCAGATGGACATTTAGTTGAGAACAATATTCTCGGAAGGGAAAGCAGTGTTAGCGATCCTTCCAAATGTATGTTTGCGGTTTCCAATTCTGATAATAATGCTATCAGAAATAATACTTTTACGGATTCTAGATACGGTCTTACATTAGTAGATTCTTCTAATAATGTCGTTTTAAATAATTCCTTAACTCTCGTAAATGCAAGTTCAGACCAACGAGGTATTCGTTTAGATGGTAGTTCTACTAATAATCAAATAGTCAACAATACTGTTTCGGGTTATGGGAGCGGAATTGAGAGTCGTTCTGATTCAAATTATTTCTCAGGCAATATATTAGATGGTAACACATATGGTCTTGATATTAGTAATTTGGCAGAATATAACAAATTTGAAAGTAATACGATTAAAAATAGTTTGGACTATGGCGTTTGGATTCATGGCTCCTCGCAATCTAATGAATTCTGGAATAATACAATTTCATCCAGTGATGAGTATGATTTCTATCTTGAAGATAATTCTACAAACAACTATGTTATCAATACTACCTTCAGTACAGTAAGCGTAGACAGCAGTTCATCCCTTTTCATCAAGGAATATCTCGTTCTCCGGACCAAGGATGCTTCTGGCGACCATATCTCGGGAATCGATATTCGGGTTTTGGAAAATACAACTGTCAGATACGAAACTTCCTATTTTGGAGGTACGGATTCCAAGACAGATATCAACGGCACGATTCCAACCTTCTTGCTGGATACACGAAAATATCAAGGTAGTTCAACACCATTAGTAATACCGACATATGCCTCGGCCAGATATCATGATTGGGTTGAAACATCGACTTACGATGCGCACGACGTGATTCAGATAACAGTACCCGATCTCCGTGTTAAGAATAATAGAACCGGGGAAATGACGTATAATCTCGAGACTGCCATCAACAATGCTACCTCGGGAGATCTGATTTTTGCTTGGGCAGGAATTTATTATGAACATATCGAGATTGACAAATTATTAACAATAAAGGGCAATGGAACTTCTACAATCATTAATGGAACGGGTAGTGGAACTGCAATATGGATTACCAATGATGATGTTAGCATTGAGAATTTAATGATTCTGTCAGTCGAGAAGGGCATCTTTGTGGACGCTTCGGATGATGTCTCTGTTGAAAATGTTAAATTTAGCGGTACGACGTTTTATGGAGAATATAGCCTGTACGTTGATGATTCTCAGAATCTATATGTAAGGAATAGTGTGTTTGATGTGGATGATTTCGGTATCTATTTCACAGGATCATCTTCAAACGCAGTAGTTAGGGACAATGTTTTCCGGAATGGTTCAGGAGACGGTGTCGGGGATGGTCCAGGTGATAATTGTATTTTCCAGAGCTCATCAGACGAGACCGGTGACACTCAGATAATCAACAATACCTTTGACAATTGTGACGTCGGCTGGAAGTCAGGCAGTAGTGGTAATACCTTCAGGGATAACACCCTCAATGACAACAACTATGGAATAATTATTAATGGAATTGAAGCCTACGGTAATCTGGTCACAGGCAACACGATTAAGGATTCAAACTATGGAATTCGCATCTATAACGGCGCCCACGACAACAATCTGTTTTCAAATACGATTCAAGATTCAGCCAATTCAGATATTAAATTGGGGGAATCTGAAGATACGATTTCTTTCAATAATACTTTCTCCACAATTTCAGTAAATAGCAATGCCAACATGTGGGTCAAGGTCTATCTGGATCTCACGGTCTACGATAATTCCAGTAATGCTTTTTCCAATGCGGACATAGAGGTCAAGGAGAATAATTTGGTCCTGTACTCTACCGATTATTTTGGAGGAAGTGATGATAGAACCGATGTCAATGGAACGATTGAGACATTCCTGGTTGCTATTTCCCATTATAATGGCAGTTCGGTACCCGATGATGTAGCAACAAACGTTAGTGTTCGTTTCGTGGACTGGACAATATCGGGCACCTACAATGTCAGTAATTCGCTATCTTTCTTAGTACCCGACTTCAGGGTCCAGAATCAAGATAATGGCAACATGTTCTATTCCATCGGTGGTGCTATTTCAGCATCAAGTACAAGCAACGGTCATGTCATCCAGGCCTGGACTGGAACTTATCGTGAGCTGATAACTATAGACAAGCAGATAACATTAGTTGGTAACGGCACCTCAAAGACTATTCTTAATGGAAGTTTTGAAGGAACAATCATTACAGTTTCTACAGATAATGTAAATATTAGGAATCTTTCAATTATGTCCTCTTATGATTCTTCCATTTCAGAGGGAACTTATAGAGGTATAATGCTTTATTCAGCTAATTGTGAGCTTGACAATTTAGTTCTTGGATATCACTATGTAGGAATTTGGGATGACTCCCAATTTAATAAAATTTCAAACTCTGTCATACATCACAGTAATCATGGTATAAAAGTACAGGGAGGTAGTGCAAGTAGTATCATAAATAATACATTTACAGATAATATTCAAGGTCTTTTGGTATATAGTGCAGAGGAGGTTATCATATCAAATAATACTTTCAATAATAACATTAAAGCAGTTGAGACAGATAGTTCTATTGATGTAACTATCCGAGGAAATACTTTCAGCAATAATGATGGAGAAGCAATTATTATGGGAGCCTCAGACGATATAACAGTTCATGACAATATTCTACAAAATAACAGCGTGGGTGTTAGGATAAATGGTGGCAGTTCCGATATTATTCTTTATAATAATACAATCGAATATCATCTCAACTATGGATTCTATATCGAGAATCTTGAATCATCGGTATTTAGTAATAATATTATCAAAATGAATTCCCAAGCATTTGAGATTAGGAATTCAAATTCTGTAACGTTTATCTCCAATACGTTTGTTTCAAATGATTACAGCTATTCAACCATATATGGTTATTCAGGTACCAACACACTTGAATCAAATACATTCGATGATACCGGAATAGCGATAGAGGGTGCTGACCAGATTCTAGAAAGTAATACGATAATTAATTCACCAGAATATGGTGTCAAGATTCATAGGAATAGCTATGACAACAAACTTTTCAATAATACCATATCAAATTCAGACGAAAAAGATATTTTTGTGGGTGGACTGTTCAACCAGACCAACAATATTGGTTATAACAACACTTTCTCGACAATAGAGGTTGAAAGCAACGGCGAGTTCATAATCCTGGATTATGTGAACGTCAAGACTGTCAATGCTACGGGCGATAAGTCAGGTATTGATATTCGTTCGTATTATTCTTCATCTTTCTACTACCGTTCAACATACTTTGGGGGAACTGATCCACTTACTAATTCAAGCGGTGACATTCCGTCGTTTTTAGCTCCTGTAGAACATTACGATGGGAGTTCCACACCAGATTCTGTATCATTGCCGGTCCGGGCCCGTTTCGTTGACTGGGTGGAAACCTTCTATCTCGATACTTCGCAGAGTGATTCAATTACAATTGACATTCCTGATCTGCGAGTTAAGAATATTGATACTGAGGCAATGAGCTATCATATTCAAACTGCTATTGATAATGCATATGTCGATGACCGAATCTATGTTATGGCTGGCCTATATTTGGAGAATGTTGCTGTATACAAGCAGATTACTCTGGCTACATGTGAGCCTGAATCTTATGGAACTTGCTATACTGATGGAAGTGTTTTGATTGATGCTCAGCAGAATGGTAGTGCTATAAAGATTTCTGAAGATGGTGCTGAAATCAGAGGTTTTACTGTAACGAATGCATCATCATGGCCTGAGGCAGGAATACGTGTTCAGGCCGACAATACGGAAGTCTGGGGTTGTAACGCTTACGGGTCTCCAATAGGTATTTTACTTCAAGGCGCATCCGGAACCAATCTGAAATCCAATTCGGTATTTGGAACAAATATAGGTATCTGGCTAACAGCTTCATCTAACAACTTCATGGATGTTACTACGATCTATGATACAAGTATCACCGATATCTCTTTTGACAGTTATGGATATGCAGATTCCGAAGGTTCAGAAAATAATGTTCTGGATCGGATGAGAATCAAAAAGATTAATTTCACTAATTCTCCTAACAATCTAATTCAGTGGCCCGAAAGTATTGACTACTATCAATTTGAAAAAGTAACACTTGTTAATTCACAAAATGTCGTTTCAGTCGGGTATGATGATCCCGCAAGTATTGAAATAGATTCAGATTCATCTTATTTCGTCAAAAATCATGTCAACATTCATGTAAGTCAAAATGGAACGTTTCTTTCTGATGTTGATGTCAAGATCTGGAATGAGACTGAAGTATTTTATTCAACTCCTCTGTTTGGAGGTACAGATTCAAAAACGGTTGCGGGCACTATAGAATCTGTAAAGACATTTGCATTCAAGGAATACATAGGCAACAGTTCGGGTTCGGAGAATTCAATTAAAGTTAGGATTGCCTATATTGATTGGACAGATGAGACTGAATTATCAGGTAGTGACGGTTACCCAGGATTTTGTCATCAATGCACGATTTATGCCGACTTCGACGTCCCTATGTTCAGAGTTTACAACGAAGATGCAGAGGAATATTACTATTACATTCAACCAGCAATTGAAAACGCGACAGCCGGTGATACAATATCGCTTGATTCCATGGAATATAACGAGAACATTGTTATCGATAAGCCATTGACGTTATCTGGAGATAGCAGGGATACGACAATTCTTACGGTCGACATCTCAGGTTTAGGATCGCCACCACTGGCCAATTCATCTCTTGAAGGAATTAGTATTACTGCAGATGATGTAGTAATAGAGAACTTGCAGATATCCAATTTCTCATTGGGAATCAGGATTTATGACGCCGATAGAGTCAGAATTTCCAATGTCAGAATCATGGATACAAATGGTAAGGGCATTTGGGGTTTGGTCTGGACCACTGATTTGGAAATTATTGATACAATTGTTGATTCTGCTGGTGGTATTGGAATAGAGGTTCATGACAATTCGGCTGGTTTTTCATTGCGAGATTCAGTCATAACCAATTCGCAGGGAGGCGTTACGATCAGTACCACAGGTTCCTATGGTGCAAGCATTGATAATGTGACAGTAGCGGATAATTCTAATTATGGGATTCATATTTCGGCCCCGGGCAGTACAATATCCAATAGTACCATCGAAAATAATGGTATGAACGGTATCAAATTGCAGGCTGTCACTTCAGCGAATATAGAAAACAATACGATATTCGACAATGGTCTAACTGAAATTTATATGGTATCCTCCTATAACGTCGATATTTACGGAAACAGTATTTCCGATGAATACGATGGAGTAGGAATATCGGCCTCTGCAAGCGAAAACGTGGCTATATCCCATAATGAGATGAGCCTCTCCATTCATCTAAATTCAAGTTACAGTCAAATCTCGGACAACAACTTCACGGATATTTTTGGGGGTAGTGTAAGCTACGATGATGCAGCTATGGTAATATCTGGAAATAATAACACAATATCGGATAATAACATAGACAATGTTGAACTTGCATTTGTGTTCTTATATGGTAATCATGACTATAATCTCGTAGAAAATAACACTCTGACCTTTACAAGTGATGATATCTGGTACTACACTTCTGGAATGAACAACAGATTCATCAATACGGACTTGGGCATTGTTGATATATCCGAGGACAGTTATTTCGAGCTCCTTAACTATATTGATATCGAGATGTCGACTATCAATGGACCCGCTACTAATGTTGAATTAGACGTTCATTACACGAGTGGTCCTTCGATATATAACACTGGCAGGTATGGCGGTTCGGATTCAAAAACAGATTCATCAGGTACCATAGAGAGACTATTCATTGTCTATCAGGTCTTCGATGGAGATTACGTACCAGATACCCTTGAAACACGTGTGACCTACTATTATGATGGAGCTGAATACAATTTTACGCTTGATACATCAATCAGCCACCTAGTGGAAATAGCGGTGAATCTACGTCCTATAGCATCTATCGATCAGATTAGTGGTATCGGTGACAATCCATCGACCAGTACGGAAGAAGCTGTCAAGGGTGCTGATATACTCATGATGGACAACCATACCGTTGCCTACTGGCCGTTTGGAGAAGGTAGCGGTCAGACTGTAACAGACGATACTGAGGCCGCTTATACAGGAATAATTAGACCGGCGGCGATATGGAATGAGGGGAGACCTAACGCAACTGATTCCAGTTCGGTTGAATTTGACGGGAGCTTCACCAACATAGAGACCACGGCTACTTTCGAACTTACTGAATTTACCGCAGAAGTTTGGTTCAAGACAGATACAACCAAGAAGATGGTTCTTTTCTCGGACAAGGACAATAGCCAGAAGTGGGGATACAATATGTACATTGATAATGGTCTGGCCTTCGATTTCACTGTTAATAATGGGGGCCAAGTATTCCGTTTAGCTCCCGCGGAATCAGTTACGGATAACCAATGGCATTTTGCAGCTGTTGTTAGAGATAGTTCTTCTGTCCAGCTGTGGCTGGATGGTGAATTGGTGGCGGGTTTCTCATGGTCCGGTGACATAGATTTCACGCTGAGTCCAATCTATATTGGGCAGAATCCGTTAGGGAGCGAGTCATTCAAAGGTCTGATCGATGATCTCAGATTCTCCGATATTGCCCGTCACAACGAAGACTTCATGACAGGTGGCGGAATCGTTGTTTTTGAATCAGACTCTTACGATCCTGATGGACAGATATCCGAGTATATCTGGAGTTCTGCAATAGATGGGGAGCTTGGACGTGGTCAGACGCTCTACTTCGCTGTTGACGATCTGACTCAGGGATCACACAACATACAGTTGCATGTCATGGATGACAATGGTACGTTTTCGGTGATCCCGGATTCTCTGGTATTACTAGTCATGGAAAGACCCGACTCGACGATCTTTTCCATTGCCGTCAACGGAGACAGTGTTTGGTCTGGTTGGGGCTCTATTGAGGCCAACAGTGGAGATAACATTTCCTTTAAGGGAAGAACAAACAGCCAACAATCCATAAGTGAATTCTCCTGGGCTTCCGACCAGGATGGTGTTATCTCGACAGTCGCCGAGTTCGATATAGATACGCTCTCCAATGGAACTCATGCCATAACTTTCAAACTGAAGGGAACGAACGGGCTGTGGAGTGCTGAACAAGAAGTACGCATAGACATCAATGGCCGTCCTGCGATAGGTAATTCGCATGTTACATCCGAGACACTCGACAGGCTGAAATCGGCGATGTTCAAGGTCAGGATAGAGGATGATAATACCGATGGTTCCTCGCTGGTTTACGACGTTGGTTACAGAATAAAAGGTGGAGGTGGAGAATGGGAATCCGAATATATCAGTGATACTTCTTACAACAGTGGAACTGGGGATTTAGAATTCACATTTACCCCGGATCAGAACGCACCCACTGGCGTGTATGAGTTCTTTGTCGAGGCGACAGATGAGGAAGGCGGCGTTTCCGACTACTATATCATGAGTCAGAGCATAACTGTTCAGAACAATGAACCTGAGATCGAGCAATCCAGTCTCGACACTGACGGTGAACCACTAGAGTTTACCACTGGCACCACGATTGAATTGGGTGTAGATTCAACAGACCAGGATGGTATTGTTTCAACTGTGATCTGGTACGCGGATAATGACGGTGATGGTACCCTGGAAGAGATTGGGACTGGCGCCAATTTCTCCTTCGATAATCAACTGGCACCCGGAGAAAACACGATCCGGGTCCGTGTACTGGACAACGAGGGCGGCTATTCTGAGCAGGAATTTATGGTGATCGTAAAAGAAGCTCCGGTCGAGGCAACCCTTATTGACTCTCTGGTCGAAGATTTCAGTAGTAATTTGCCTCTTATCGCTCTTCTGGGAGGAGGTATGGTGATGGTTGTTGGAACCATTCTACTGAGACGCAGGAAAGTCACCGAGGTAGTCGCAGAGGGTCTCGAGGTAGATGATGGAGTTTCAGAACAACCTAGAGAGACATTTGACACTCTAGAATGGGATATTCCTACCGATGCACAAGGCAATGCATTGATTATTGGAGAGTATATGGCCAAGCGTAGGGAGTCCTACCTGACCTATCCCAATAATGATGAGGTTCTAGATTACCTGCACAATAATCGCGAGCGTTTCCAGATATCATCATATTTTGATGTACCTGCTGAACCGCCAGCCGTCCTCACGGACTGGGCACTACCCGACAATTTGCGGGGTAATGTCCATCTGGATTCCCCTCGTAAGCAAATTGTGGATAGAATAACCACTAGCAGTCCTGACAAGAATTTCGTGATTATTGGTGAACCCGGTGTCGGTAAGACCGTCATGATGTTCGAAGTATTTGACAGATTGATGTACCAGGCCCCAGTTGGTATTCTGACCACGGATATGATCGCCAAAGCTCACGTGTTGTTCGGGGTCCGTGTCTTCTACGATGATATTCCTGAGAATCAGAAATTAGTGGAGGCCTTGACAGATAACGAGATCCAAGGCGTAATTGTCACTTCCAGAGAAGCGGATTGGAAGGCTTTACCAACCGAGATGCAGGCCAAATTTGACAGACTGACAGTTCCACTATTCAACGAGCTGGATATGAAGGAAATGATCAAGAAGATGATGACCTTCCAGAGCATTGGTTTCAATGAGAAAGCTATTGACCTGCTGGCCGAATATTCGGAAGGTAGTCCAATTTACGTCTGGTCGATGGTGAGGGAGATGATGCATCGCAGCGTCAAGAGTCTATCCGAGGAATATATCAAGGAGAATTCCATCAAGGGAATGATAAATTATGTTGCCCAATTGTTGCAGAGACTCCTCAAGGATGGTGAGGAATACAGATCCGGTGGATTACATGCCCTGGCATCCTTGATATTCCTTTCAGATCACATGGAAGAACGTTATTGTAACGATTATTTCTTTGATGCCTACGTAGAGGTCTTGTCTAAGCATACTGAAGAGAAACTGGATGACAAGATGAATCCCAAAACCCTCAATTTGGTTCTGGCCTATCTGCCGATCAATGACAGCGTGATCAGATTCCCACACGATACTTGGCCTGACGTCCTACAAGGTTGGGGGGACATGAATCCATTCAGCAGTGAGCTGCGAATGATTAACCGTTTATTTGCGGATTCCGGACTTTTCCAGAGCCTGAAGAAGGAAGTTGTGAATGATGTCTGGAACTCGACTTATGAGAGATACAAGCGTACTCCATCAAGGCAGAAGACCTCATTATTGGCTCTGGCAGATACATTGTTCCAGAACTTTACAATTGATGAGCTGAATGAATTGGGTGTCGATATAGATATTGTGAGGCAGGTTGCCTCGACTTATTCCCATATTCCACAGGCAGCTAAGTTACTATCCAAGATCCAGGCCGTTCTTCCACAGACAGTTACCCGCATTATCAATGTCCAGGACATTGGTTCTGACAAGGGACATGCACCTTACAAGATTCAGGAAATGTACCTGATCTACAATGATGGACGTATGATCACCAGTCTGATGGATGAGGAGGCGAAAGTCGATTCCGATATCATGAGCAGTATGTTGACGGCTATCAATGATTTCGTAAAGGATTCATTCCAGACCTCTGGTAATCTGGGTTCAATTGATTATGGAGAGAACCAAGTAATTCTGGAGAGAGGAAAGCACACTATCCTGGCTTCTGTAGTATATGGTGAGGCCAATCGTGACCTGAGATCAAGAATGGGACGGGCACTGACCAAGATAGAGGATGAATTCGGTTCAATCTTGAAGAACTGGGATGGAGATATTGATAGTTTGAGTGGCAGTCTCAAGCATCTGGAACCAGTGATGGATCTAAGTAAATCCGTCACCAAGAGTATGATTGACGAACTGCAGGCTTTGAAGGAGGTAAGCCTGAGGTCCAGCTGGAGTCAGATTGCTGGCTTTGTACAGGTCAACTTGATGATTAACAATTACTCCAAGAAACAGCTTAAAGGAGCCAAATTCAGTCTTGAATATGGTGCAGATTACTTGAAATTAATTAAGACCGAACCTTCACTGAAACACTCAGTGACCGAAGTTGAGTTGAAACCAATCAAGGCTAATGATGAGGTTGGCGTAACCCTCTATTTCGAACCATTGAAATCAACACAGGCGTCCTTGAATGTCCATCTGGATTATGAGGCAAAGGGAGGTCAATCCTCCGGTGTTTCCACTGCAGTCTTCGAGCGAGTGGATCTTTACAAGGAAGGTGCAAGCCTGAATGTCTCAAGTCTTGATAATGCCAGCAAGGCTGAGATTGTTACCACCACAGCTCCGGTTGAGGTAGTTGAATCCACAATGGGTGAGGTTGAGATAGTTGAAGCAGAAGTAGAGGAGGTCACAGATGCACCGATAGAGGCGATTGAAATGGCCGCGGAGGTGGTCGAGATAGTTGAAGCAGAAGTGGAGGAGGTCGCAGATGCACCCATTGTGGAGGTTGAAATGGCCGCGGAAGTGGTCGAAGTAGTTGAGGCTGAAGTAGAAGAAATTGTAGATGAGTCCATCGAAGAGATAGTAATGTCTTCAGAAGTGGAAGAAGCTGAGGTGATCGAGGCAGTTCCCGAGGCTGAAGTCATAGAAGAACCAGCCGAACCTGCTCCAGATCCTGGTGAATCCGGTGTCGATGATCTTTTGAGCAAGCTTAGCGAGCTTGATGACCCTGAAAATGCCCCCAAGAAGAAAGGGAAGAAGTCCGATGAGGAAGAAGACAAATCCGGTATGGATGATGTCTTGGGCAAACTCGACGAATTATAGATTGGTGCGGGTGCCGGGATTTGAACCCGGGTTCCAAGATTGGCAACCTTGAGTGATACCAGGCTACACTACACCCGCGTGTTTTCGTCCACAAAAGATGGCATAATAAAGATGACCAAGCACCTTTAATGACCACTCAAGTGAGCGCTGTATGTCAGACACGGAACAGACAGAATTAAGCCTTTCAGAGGCATGGCAAGAGAACCGTCTGCCAATTCTGGCTTTGGCCCTTTGTTTCGTGATTTCGCATATGCTGGCCATGTATCTTGTACCAGCTTATGAGGAAGCAGAGGTACAAGCCTTCGATAATCCTGATGATCCCACTAATTCAGTGTTTTACATAGGTATAATTCTGGTCTTTACAGCCTTTGTCCTATGGATTGCCAAACAGGGTCTGGAATGGATTCTCCAATTGATATTTCTATCTGCAATCGGTGTTACTTTCATTTACGTCTTTTATCCTTTTTTTCATACCGTAGGGATAACTGGCGTGGCAGGTTATATTGGGGCTACAGGTCTGGCAATCGAATTGACGTTTTTGCTAATGACCTATCCTGAATGGTACGTGATTGACATTGCCGGCGTCTTGTTGGCAGCTGGTGTCGCGGCTATCTTCGGAATTTCCTTTGGTCTGCTCCCCGCACTTCTACTTCTTGTTGGTCTGGCGATTTACGATGCCTGGGCGGTCTACCAGACAGGTCATATGGTTGACCTAGCGGATTCGGTCATGAATCTCAAATTACCGATACTGTTGGTAATTCCTAAATCCAAGGGCTATTCATTTCTTGATCAGGGAAGTCTGGCCGACCAGATTGAGAAGGGAGAGAAGCGTGAAGCCCTGTTCATGGGTCTGGGAGACCTTGTGATTCCTGGAGCTCTGGTCGTGTCCTCCAAGGTAGCATTGGGTTGGACGGTAGGGATTTTCTCTATGGTAGGTAGTTTGATTGGGTTCTGGATATTGATGACCTATGTTCTCAGTGGGCGACCTCAAGCCGGTCTTCCGTTACTGAATGGTGGCGCAATCCTGGGCTATCTGATCGGTGCCTACTTCGTCGTAGGCGATCTGGGTCTATGAATTTAGTTCCAGTTCATGGTTCACCCGCGCTTCACTTTGAAGAAGAATCTGCATTGCTGTTATCTGATCTTCATTATGGGGTCGAGGCCGAGATGCTCCGGGATGGGGTCTGGATTCCCAATAGGGCAACTCCCCGTACCGAAAAAATATTGAAGTTGCTCAAGCAGACAAAGTCAAAGAGATTGATTCTGTTGGGGGATGTCAAGCACCAAGTCCCTCATAACAGTAAACAGCAACGAACTGATATTGATCAATTTTTCATGGCTACGACCCGCATCGCCAAGGTCGAAGTAATTCCTGGTAATCACGATGGAGGTCTGAAGGAACAGGCACCGTCTGATGTCATCTTCCATGAATCAAGTGGTTGTGTGATAGGCAATGTAGGAATGATTCATGGCCATGCATGGCCTTCTCAGGAGGTCATGAATTCCGAAGTCTTGGTGATGGGACACGAGCATCCGGCACTATCCTTCAGAGATAGACTGGATAAGCTGCATAGTGAACCATGTTGGCTTCGAGTACCTCTCCTGGAATCTGACAGGTATGACAAAATACCTGAACAGTTAATCGTCCTGCCCGCTTTCGGGGAACTGGCTGGCCGTACCATGAATCGAGAACCGCTAAGGGGATTTGGACCCCTTTTCAGGAATAATCTGGCAGATATAGCAAAGGCCCGGGTCGAGACCCTGGAAGGCCTTGATTTCGGCGAATTGGAGAATCTGATTGATTTGAGACTATGAAGATAAATCCAAGATTATTGAAGGCCCTTGAGGATAGAGGTCTTGCCGAACCCACCCTAGCCCAGTCAGCGGCCTGGCCAACGATAGCCTCCGGTTCCAATGTCCTGTTGATCGCACCTACTGGGGTAGGTAAGACAGAGGCGGCCATGGTACCTCTGTTCCACAAGCTTCTTGAGGAAGAATCTAGGCCGATAACGGTCCTCTACATTACTCCACTTCGTTCGCTGAATAGGGATATGCTACGCCGTTTGAAGGACATCGGTGAGGAATTGGGAATCAGTGTGTCTGTCAGGCATGGAGATACCTCGGCAAGCGAGAGGACCAAACAATCCAAGAATCCTCCCCAGATCCAGATCACTACTCCCGAGACCTTGCAGATCATGTTGTCCGGGAAACGATTGCGTGAGAATCTCAAGGGAATTCAGGCAGTGGTAGTAGATGAGGTCCACGAACTGGCTTCCAGTGAAAGAGGCGCACAGTTGAGTATTGGCCTGGAACGCCTGGTCCTGTTGTCCGGTGAATTCCAGAGAATAGGTTTGAGTGCAACGGTAGGAACACCGGTTGAGGTCGGTTCCTTTCTGGTCGGAGATCGAGAAGTGGAGATCATCACTCCTGCGCTGGAACGGAAAATGGATCTGCTGGTCCATGCTCCCGAACCGGTCCCGGAGGATGACGAATTGGTCAACGAACTGTACTGGGAACCGGAACGGGTCGCGGCCCTGCGTTATTCAGCCAAGGCCTCGAAAATGGGACCTACCCTTCTATTCGTAAATACCAGGGATACAGCAGAGGCAATGGGTGTACGTTGGAATATGTGGGATCCAGATGCCAGTATCCACGTCCATCATGGTTCTTTGAGTAAAGGAGTTCGTATCGAGGCCGAGGAAGATTATAGGCAGGGCATTGTCAATACACTGATCTGCACATCCTCACTTGAGTTGGGTATTGATGTCGGAAACACGGCTCTGGTGATTCAGTACAATTCACCGAGGGATCCATCGCGAATGAGTCAGCGTCTGGGTCGTTCAGGCCACAGGATTAAGGAGACCGCGATAGGTCGAATAGTATCTACAGAGGCAACCCAGATTCTTGAGTCGGCTGTAATCGCCAGACGTACTTTGGCCGGGGAACTGGAACCATCACGAATCCGGGAGATGCCAATGGCCGTTCTTGCGAACCAGATTATTTCGTGGACCGTATGTGATAAGAATGTTGAGAAATCAGAGTTTCTGAAGATTATCAAGAAGGCCTATCCTTTCCGGAAACTGAATGATATAATCATGGATGACCTGCTGGAATTGCTGGATCAGGTACACCAGAATCGGACGATTGGCAAGTCAGTCAGGCAGGGGCCCCGGGCCATGAAATATTTTCATGGCAATTTGTCCTTAATCCCAGATCAACGAACTTATGGCGTTCGTGATATCACCACCCAGAAAATGATCGGAAGGCTGGATGAGCGTTTCATCCTTGACCTGGCTCCTGGAGACAGGATAGTCTTCCGGGGTTTGGTGTGGTCTGTGGTGGAGATAGATGAGCAGGTCACGGTCTCTCCTTCGAGTTCTCTAGGTGAATTGCCCAGATGGATCGGTGAGGACATCCCCGTTCCTTATTCTGTGGCTCTGGAGGCCTCAGAAAGGCTCAGTGAAGGGAACTGGGATAATCTGCCCATAACCGATGAGGCCAGAGTTGTTCTGGACGATTACCACACCAGTATTCTGGATGCGGGAGTGATGCCTTCTCCCAATTGTCTGTCGATTGAGCAGCACGAGCGCCTGTTCATAGTAAATTATCCCGGTGGAAGTCGACTGAACCGGACGATAGGCATGATAATCACAGCCATGCTTTCGGCCAAAAGTGGATACAAGGTAGGATACCAGTTCGATCCATATCGTATCATCCTGGATGCACCAACAAGGACGACGGTCAAGGATATGCTGGCCATAATGAAAGGTTTTGAGAGAGGTATTGCCGGTCTGCTCAGATTCTCGATGCGGGACAGCCCGGCCCTGAAATCCCAGTTACTGCATGCGGCCCGGAAGATGGGAGCGATAGGTCCGGAGGCTGATGTCAGTCGCTTCGGTATGCGCAGACTGATCGAAGCCTATTCGGATACGCCTCTTTACACGGAAGCAATTGAACGGTTCCTGTTCCATCAACTGGATGAGGAGGGGATGGAGGAATTCATCGAGAAGATTAATTCAGGACAGGTCTCGGTGGTCCTGTCCCCCAAGACACCTCATGGATATGCCGGTCTGGATCCCTATCGAGATTATCTAAAACCACCCAAGTCCGATAGTTCGGTCGTGACCGCGGTTCGAAGAAGACTTCTGCGGACCGATCTTTCACTAAAATGCCTGTCCTGTGATAATTCCAGAAAGAGGAAGGTCAAGGGAATCACCAAAAATGAACTGGTGTGTCCGAAATGTAGCAGCCGGATGGTCGCGATACTGCATCCTATGGAGATGGACCGTGAGGTCAGCAATAAGAAATTGCTCAAGTCGGCCTCCTTGGCCAAATCCCATGGTGCAAGGGCGGCCCTAGTGATTGCTGGAAGAGGGGTTGGCCCTGATACTGCAGGTAGAATCCTCAGAAAGCAACAGAGTGATGATTCGGATTTGGTAAAGTCAATAATCGAGGCTGAGATAACTTACGCTAGGACCCGTAGATTCTGGGATTGAGTCTAACTTAAATATATCATTGATTAGAGGAAATCGTGAGTGGTGGCCGTGAAATCAATGCTGCAATCCCGGTCACTGTTTTTCTTTTGATATCAGTTTTACTCTATGGAATATACGACAATCTTTCGGGAGAAGATGAAGGGTCTGAAATGGACTTAGTGGAACCGGTCTGGGACTATGAACATGACTCTGAGAGTGGTTATGGCTCAGTCACGGGAGGGTTCGTTTATCGTGGCCAGAATGTTCCGGAACTGTATGGAAAATATGTCTATGGGGATTTCATCATGGGTAAGTTGTGGTCCCTCGAGATAGTTGATGATAATCCTGTGAATAAGTTGCTCTATGACAGCAAAGCCGACACTTCCTTGACCGGCAATCCTAGGATTTCCGTATCCTCTTTTGGTGAATCTGAGGATGGTGAACTGTTCTTCACGGACCGTAATACAGGGAGGATTTTCACCTTCAACCAGACAGATTCGGGAATAGTGGTGGAATCCTTCAAACCAGATATCTCGATTCCTTTCCTGATAGGGTTGTACAATGCAGGGGACTCATCAGAACGTCTCTTCGGGATCGAGCAGACAGGTCGCATTCATGCCATAGGAGATTTCAATCAGACAGAGATATTCTTGGATATATCAGAAAGAGTGGAGTCAACCGATTGGGAACAGGGTCTTCTGGGTCTGGCTTTCCATCCTGATTTCGAGAATAATGGAATTTTCTTTGTGACATATACGACCTACGATGATGGAACTCTACGACTTTCCAAATTCACTGAAGGTTCAGATAATGAAAAAGTGTTATTGGAGATAGAACAACCTTACGTTAATCACAATGGGGGACATATCGAGTTCGGACCGGATGGGTACCTCTATTTCGGTCTGGGTGACGGTGGAAAATACAATGATGCGTTCGACCATGCCCAGAATCTTGAGACTCTGAAAGGGTCTATTCTTCGTCTGGATGTCAATGGTGAGGAGTATGCTATTCCTTCCGACAACCCTTTTGTCGGAAATGACAAAGGATATCGTGAGGAGATCTTTGCATATGGTCTGAGAAATCCTTGGATGTTTAGTTTTGACCGGGAGATTGGTGACCTGTGGGCTGCTGATGTGGGCCAGGACAAATGGGAGGAGATCGACATTATCGTGTCAGGAGGAAATTATGGCTGGGCCTTCCGTGAGGGTACCCACTGCTTTGATTCACCATTCGAGCATTATGATGGCCATAGTTGCGGAGAGATAGACAGTTGGACCTTTGGAGCATTCCTTTACGAAAGGGTATTGCTGAATTATCCATTGATGTTGATTCTTCTGGTTTCAATCGGCGTTTCGACCCGATACAAAATCCAAATAGGTTAATTACTTATTCACTCGATTATGGATAATTGTGCTGAACGACAAGGATAAGGAGCTCTATTCACGCCAGATAACCCTGCCGGAAGTAGGTCTGGAGGGACAGGAAGAACTGAAGGATACAGGTATCCTGATAGTGGGTATGGGTGGCCTTGGATGTCCTGTTGCCCAGTATCTGATCAGTTCCGGGATCGGTTACTTGACCATCATGGACTCGGACAAGGTCGAATTATCCAATCTGTCGCGACAGCCGATCTATACCGAGGATGATATTGGTGAATACAAGGTCAATGCGGCCAAGCATACCTTGAGTCACCTCAATCCGAATGCGGTCATCAATGTGATCCCTGAGAAATTGACCGAGGAGAATGCCCTTACCTATGTCAGTTCGAACGATTTTGTCATCGATTGTACCGATAATGTGGAATCAAGATATGTAATGTCCGACATCTGTCAATCGATAGGTAAACCATTGATTCATGGTGGTGTAAGAGCCTTTGAGGGGCATGTCGGAATTTTTCTCCCTGGTAGTGGCTATTATCGAGCGATGTATCCCAAACCACCTGCTCCCGAATCGGTAGCTGATTGCTCCGAGACCGGGGTTCTGAGTGCCTTTGTAGGCTGGGTCGGTATGCATCAGGCGTTGCTGGCAGTCCAATTGGCACTCGATAAGATCGATAAATCATCATTCTTCTTCCTGGATGGGCGTAAAGGAACAGTTCGGCAGGTAGAGGTTCCCACCGTGGAGGCTGGTAAACCAGGGGAATTGGCGAAGACCCTGCCAGACCACATGACAGCCTCTGAACTGAAGGAGAGACTGGAATCCGATGATCCTCCCTTGTTGATAGATGTCAGAGGTGCAGAGAAGAGAGCCGAGGTCAAGATAGAGGCCGAGGATATGCACATTCCGATGGATGTCTTTGCCGAACGGGTGGGCAGTATTCCCCGACACGGTAATGTGGTCCTCTATTGCCATCTGGGGATCCGTTCCAATTCTGCAAGGGCCTGGATGGAATCAGAGGGTATCCCGATTAGCCACCTCAATGGTGGGATCGAGAACTGGTTATTCGAGAATGTGGATGAATCCGGAAGTCCTGTAGCGGTGGCAAACAAGATGGAAAGTGATGATTCCGTGCCCAAAAAACCCTTGACGGTGGAAGAACAGAATGCCCAGACTTTGGCGAATGCCAAGCTGGAGGCCGAGTTAAAGAAAATGGAGACCGAGGCAAAACATAGTGAACTGGCGGGACTGGTCGATCTCAAGGACAAATTGCTGAAGCAGAGTCTGGAGATCGATAAACAGCAGCAGGAACACGAACTGAAGCTGGAAAAGATGAAGATCTCGGCGGCTGCCAAGAAGAGTAACACCAAATTCGTAGTGGAAGTGGTCTATCTGGTCTATAATGACGGAAGATTATTGGGTCACGTTTTCTCCGAGGATCAGAAGACCGACGCGGAGATCCTGACCAGCATGCTGATGGCGGTCAATGACTTCGTCGCGGATTCCCTGGGAGTGACCGGAAATATTGGGAATCTGGAGTTTGGAGCAAACTCGATTGTAATTGAGAAGGGAGAGCACTGTTACATAGTCTCGATGAACTATGGAGAGCCTTCAGACAACCTTCGGCAGGGCCTAAAAAAGCAATTGTCATTAATAGAAGATAAGTATTTAAGTAAGCTAGATGGTTGGGATGGTGATATCTCTGCTTTTGAAGGATGTGCCACGCACCTGGTCAAGGTCCTGCTCGAATCGACCGTCAAGGACCGATCAGAAGTGGCATAATTGAGGATGTGGCTTAAAACTGCATTTTGTATGACTAATTCGTTTGGACAGTTGTTATCTTGGTCCCTATCTCGGAGGTTGTAGGTCCCAGTTCAACCCCCAGATAAACGATGGTGATAGTGATTGTATATTCTATATCCAAAGGTTCTTCCTTATCGATCTTGTCTCTGGTAACCGGGTCCAAATTATTCAATTCGAATTCTTCGTAGGTCTGATTACCGCTTCCCAAAGTGTAATCAAAATTGAAATCATCCTCTGTAGTTGGATCCGATTCCAAAATCTTGAGGTGAATCAGAACATCAATACTCTTCTCGAAATAACCCATTTTCGGAATATCGAAACTGATCTCGCCTACAATGGACTCCTCATCAGGAGTTAACCAGAAGTTCGCATTGGTAATATGGTCTTCCAGGTTTATGGTTATGCCACCATTATACATTTTGTACACATCCGCACCAGCAGCAATCACAATCACAATTAAGGCCAACGTGAAAGCCGACTTCATCAGGCCCAATGTGGTTCTAAGTCCAGTCGTCTTACCTCCACTGGTTATAGACTTTGTATTTGCATTACCGTTCGTGGATCCCCCTCCTCTCGCTCCTCCTCCAGGAAGTGTGTCGGGCTCTCCTCCTCCAGGAAGTGTACTGGGTCCTCCCCCAGAAGATGCGATGGACTCTCCTCCACCGGGAAGTAGGGCGCTGGATTCTTCTACGCCAGAAGATGGTGTGCCAGACTCTCCTCCACCGGCTTTGCCTGCTCCTGTAACCATGTACTTACCGGCTGCTACTAATCCGCCCCCGATCGATCTCTTACTCTTGGGTCGTAGAGTGTATTTGTCTTCCTGCTTAACAACTTCTAATGCTCCTTCCCGTGTTTTGGATGCCTCCACTAGATCCTCCAAAGCTTCTGAGGTCCTGCTGTAGGAAAGGCCTGTGGCCTCGGCAACCTCATTCGTATCCAATGCTTCTCCAGCAGAGAAAAGAGCAGCTTCTACAATTCTCTGATCATCGGAGATGTCCTTCTTGGCTGAATTGGTGTCTTTGTCCATTCCTGATGACCAAATGCCCTCCATACTTATAAGTTAGACACACAAGTCCATGGGCAAAGTCTATTTGTTTGTCAGCGCTGCATTTCTTAACGCTATATCCGATTTATGCCTAACCAGCATTGTTTCCTATAGGGAAACAAAAGTGATTAGTAAGAACCAGAGTTGACAAGTTTCTGTGAGCATCAGCTCTATCAAATTGTCAGTCGCCTGTCAGTTGCTGTTGGGAGTGGCACTGATTTTTGTTTCCGGGGGGGCTGAGGGGATAGATCCGGAGTGGAGCTACGAGGCTGGTGATGATGTCATGTCCATTGCAGTTTCAGCAGATGGAGAATACATTGCAGCTGGTTATAGGAATGGTTATGTCTATCTATTCGACAAGGATAACAATACACCACTCTGGAGTTATACTACTGGAGATACTGTGGTATCGGTTTCCATCTCAGCAGATGGTGAGTATATCACCGTTGGCACCTATAGTAGTGAGGAATTTGGTCTTCTCTACCTGTTCGATAAGGACAGCAGTACGCCTCTCTGGAGTTACACTACTGGGAGTTATGTGATGTCGGCCGCCATCTCTGCAGATGGCGAGTACATTGTTGTAGGCACCTACACTGATAACAAGGTCTACCTCTTCAATATGAATAACAGCACCCCACTCTGGAGCTACACTCTTGGGGTTGATCCATACCAGGGTTATGTGTATTCGGTCGCAATTTCAGCAGATGGAGAATACATTGCAGCTGGTGCTAGAGATGGTTATGTTTACTTATTCGACAAGGACAGCAGCACGCCGCTCTGGAGCTATGGAACCGGAAGTTCAGCTGTGACTGGAGTCGCCATTTCAGCAGATGGAGAATATATCACTGCTGGTTCTTCAGATATGGACACTGAAGATAACAAGGTCTATCTGTTTGACAAGGACATTGACACTCCGCTCTGGAGGTATGTAACTGGGGAGGCTACACATTTTGTCGCCATCTCTGTGGATGGTGAGTATATTGTTGCAGGCTCCTCCAACAACAATGTCTACCTCTTTGGCAGAGACAACAACTTCCCACTCTGGAGCTACGCTACAGGGGATAATGTGAGGTCAGTCGCCATCTCAGCGAACGGCGAGTACATTGTTGCAGGCTCCCAAGATAACAAGAGCTACCTATTCAACAAAGATAGCAGCATACCGCTCTGGAGCTACGAAACCGGAGGTAGGGACGGAATGCCAGATGATATGGAGGTCGCTATCTCTGCAGATGGCGAGTACATTGTTGTAGGCTCCCACGATAACAAGATCTATCTCTTCGAAAGGGTTCCTAACAGTCCGCCGACCGTTTCAGACATATTTATTAGTCACAATCTAACCGATTCGAAGCGCCGCGTTTATTTCTGGGCTAATTATAGTGATTCCGACGGAAATGTGACTGCATTTGAATGGTCTTCAGATATAAATGGGATTCTCA
>Ga0207988_1000208_pt1 | contig 34569 bp, 38 predicted proteins | sample ETNtaG_11_FD_185773 | JGI IMG/M metagenome (GOLD analysis project Ga0207988, IMG submission 185773) | Marine microbial and viral communities from oxygen minimum zone, Eastern Pacific Ocean - ETNP201310SV74 (SPAdes) (version 2) | ecosystem: Environmental > Aquatic > Marine > Oceanic ...
TCTGAGTCCGCATCCTTGTCCTTGTCCTTGTCCTTGTCCTTGTCCTTGTCCTTGTCCTTGTCCTTGTCCTTGTCCTTGTCTTTGTCCTTGTCTTTGTCCTTGTCTTTGTCCTTGTCTTTGTCCTTGTCTTTGTCCTTGTCTTTGTCAGGTTCAGAATCAGCAACTTTGGGAACTTTACGTGCGGCTTCTTCTTCTTGCTGAGTTTTCAACATTTCACTGAAAAAATTTGATTCCTCTTCAAGATCCTCGACCCTAACTGTCTGAAAACGGATGACTTCATCGCTGTAACGGAACTGGGTCTGGAGTTCATCAAGCATCGTTCCGGAACCTTCCAGATACCAGATGTGGTAAACACCGTATTTCTGGTTGGCAATGGAATATGCCATCTTTCGACGACCCCAAAGGTGTTCATGAACAACCTTTCCCTTGGCTTTTTTGATGAGGTCTTTGAATTTCTTCAGAGAAGTCTTGAGGACATCTTCCTCAAGATCCGGGTGGGTGATAAAAACGGTTTCGTAACCGATCATGATGGTTCCTTTCGGTTAAAGCCCGCAAAACGGGCAAGGAAATGATAACCGGGGAGATTCCCGGTATGTTTGGACTTCCTCCTTGACCAGAGAAGGACGCCGGTCTCACTGAAATGTCAGCGGTCCTGGATTCACACCGGCATGCTGCAATGATCCTAAGTTTCAGTACCTTGAAGGTCAAACTTCAAAAAATGCTTCTGAAAGAGATCAATCTTATACATTGAATCGAAAGTGCATGATGTCTCCATCCTGTACCGTATACTCACGTCCTTCCAGCCTGAATTTGCCGGCCTCTTTGACCGCATTTTCTGTCCCCAAGCTGATCAGGTCGGAATAATGATAAACTTCAGCCCGAATAAACCCTTTTTCAAAATCTGTATGGATCTTACCTGCAGCCGAGGATGCCCCTGTCCCTTCCTGAATTTCCCAGGCCCGTACTTCCGGGGTGCCTGCCGTGAAATACGTGATCTGATTCAGAAGTTCATAGCCCCTCAGGATCACCTGGTCCAATCCTGTTTGTTCGATGCCTAGTTCTTCGAGAAATTCTCTTGATTCCTCTTCATCCATTTCACTCAGTTCGGCTTCCAACTTGGCGGATACGGGAATCACGGTTTTTTCCTGCTCACATGCGTATTTTTCCAAAGCCCTGAATTGAGGACCTGGTTTTTCGAGTTCAGCCTCAGCGAGGTTCGCCACATAAAAAAACGGTTTGGCCGTCAGCAACTGCAGTTCACTGATGATTTTTTCCTCATCTTCATTCAGTTCCAGACTTCTTGCCATTTTTCCAGATGCCAGGTAATCGTGCATCTTCTGGAATACAGCTGTTTCATCGATACCCGCCTGGCCCCCCTTGGCGGATTTTCCTTTCATCTGTTTATTCAGCCGTTCCAGTTTCCGTTCTATCTGCGCAAGGTCAGCTAGAATCAGTTCCGTTTCAACGATCTCCAGATCATCGAGTGCACTTGGTGAACCGGTCACATGAGCGATGTTTTCGTCTTCAAAACAGCGTACCACATGAGCAATCGCCTGTACTTGCCGGATATGGCTGAGAAACTGGTTGCCCAGTCCCTCTCCTTCACTGGCACCTTTGACCAATCCTGCGATATCAACAACCTTCAGGGTTGCCGGGACACATTTCTGAGGCTGGATCAACTCATTCAGTTTCTGCAGCCTTTCGTCCCTGACGGGTACAATGCCTACATTCGGTTCGATGGTGCAGAAGGGATAATTGGCCGCTTCCGCTTCAATTCGTGTCAACGCCCGGAAAAGGGTTGATTTGCCAACATTCGGCAGTCCGACGATTCCGAGTTCCAGTCCCATTTGTTCCTGAATGGCTTCAGCCTTAACCTGTGGTCGATATTTCAGGGCCTGGAATACTGATCGAAGTACTCTGGAAATGAGAGTAGCGTACAAACCGGACCAGCATTTCCACCACTTTCTCCATCGCCTGCAGGCAGAGTTCCGCCTTCGTTTCTTCCATTTTTCCTAGCACATATTCTGTCACGGAAGCCTGTTTCCCGTTGTCGAATGTTGAAGGCCTGCCGATGCCGATTCTGGCACGCAGGAATTTGTCCGTACCCAGACATTCCATGATCGACCGAAGGCCGTTGTGGCCCCCATGGCCTCCGGAATCCCTCAATCGTGCTTTTCCTGCAGGAAGGTCAAGATCATCACTGATGACCAGGATCTTGTCTGGAGGAATTTTGAAATACCTGGCACATTCGGCAATCGCTTCTCCACTACAGTTCATGAATGTTGCAGGCTTGAGCATCAGAGTGACTTCGCCGTTTTCGTTTGTTCGGAAGAATTCACTGTTGAATCGTCTTTGAAATCCTTCCAGATTCAATGCATCCATCAATTGGTCCAGGGTTCGAAAGCCAATGTTATGAGGATTGTCACGGTATTTTTCACCAGGATTGCCCAGCCCTGCAATCAACTGCATGGAAAAATCCTCTCAATTCAGGGATATGCTGAAAGTGGAACTTAAAGGGAAGTGACTTTTTTGATGATGTGGATAATGGATTCCTGGAGCAAAGCCCGTGTTCCGATCAAATTATGCTTCAGCTTCCGTTTCTTCCGTTTCTTCTGCTTCCTCTCCTTCTTCCAAGGATTCATCTAGACTTACCTCTTCGTCCAGAGACTTGGTGCGCCCAACCACTGAAATCACAGGGAAATCCTGTTTGGTCTGCAACTTGATCTCTTCGGGAAGAGGAATTTGCTGGACCTTCAGGGTCTGTCCTAACATTAAATTGGAGACATCGACTTCGATGAAAGAAGGAATTTTGTCCGCCATGCAACTGACGGGGATTTCCCTGACCACATACTGAAGGACTCCTCCCTCCTTCACTCCGGGGCATTCTCCCTTCTCTTGGATCTGTATTTTGATATTCAAGGGTTTATTGGCCGAAGGTTCGAGGAAATCCAGATGGATCAACTTGTTCTTGTAACTGTGTTTTTGGATTTCTTTGAGAAGCACCTTACCTTCCCAGGTCTCTCCAGTTGAACTGTCGATTTTTAGATGCACCAGTTCATGGGCATTATTCAGTTTTCCCAGAGTCTGACGGGTGGTTTCCTCCTCCATCTCCAATGAGAAATTCCCCCGTGGTCCATAAAGTACCGCAGGAATATTTCCGTTCCGTCGAATCAGCTGGGTTGACGACTTTCCCTGGGTCGTCCGAAGTGTTGCGTTGAGTGTGTTCTCAGACATGCTGCCAACCATTAAAATTAAGATTTCTTAAAAAAAGGCAAACACTCTTTATAACTTTTTTTATGAAGTTCGTCAATGGCTTTATGTTGCCGAGACGGAGATTTCAATGTGAGGGCCGGTTTGAAAAAACCGCATGTTCTTCGACTCTCCCGGAAGAAACTACTCCTCTCCTACAGCAATGGGGCGTGATGGATCACTGATCCATTCACTCCATGACCCGGGGTAGATGGAATGGTTGTTGAAGCCTGCTTCCTTGAGGGCAAAAAAAGTGTGACAGGCCGTTACTCCGGAACCACAGTAGATGACACATTTTTTCTGCTCCAGTTCCGGAAAGCGTTCCAGATACTGTCGACGTAAGTCTTTTCCTTTTTTCCATAGTCCATTGCTGTCGAGATTAACCTGGAAGGGTTCATTTTTCGCTCCAGGGATGTGCCCTGCAATGGGGTCGATGGGTTCTTTTTCTCCTCGGAAACGTGAACTGTTTCGAACATCCAATAAAAGAATCTCCCCGTTTTTCATCGAGGGACTGATTTGTTCTGCATCGAAAATCCACGGTTTTGGGGATTTGGCATTGAACTCGCCCTTGCGTTCGGACTCCCTTTTCCCGGAACAGGGCCGTTCTTCATGTTTCCACTGCTCCCATCCTCCATCAAGCAGCATTGATTTTTCATGTCCCAACCATTGGAGCATCCACCAGAGCCGTGCAGCGATTGCTCCTCCGCTGTCGTCGTATGCGACCACTTGTTTTCCATCATCGATACCTAAGGTTGAAAAAGTTTGAATACATGTTTGAGGATCCGGTAGAGGATGACGTCCACTTCGTCCCTTTTGTACCGGCCCTGCAAGATCCCGGTTGAGGTGGACATAGAGGGCTCCAAGAATGTGTTCTTCCTGATAATCCTTTTCTCCCTTTTCAGGAAATATCAGATTGAACCTGCAGTCGATGATGATCCAATCCGGATCTTCCAGATGCTCTGCAAGCATTGAAGTTGTAACAAGGTTTGAGCTCTTCATGATTTGATATGTTAGGATCTTCAAAATTTCGAATATTCTACCCATTCTCTTCTAGGAATCCAATGCCCTTTCTGATGATTTCCATCATTGCTGCTTTTTTGAATGCAGCACAGATCAAGCATTGTGAGATCCAGGGTTGGGATGCGAGGGTGGTGATCACTTCCAATTACATCAGTGCTTCGTTGATGGGATGGTTGTTTTTTGGTTTTGGGGAAGATCACCAGATCGATGCAACATCCTTCTGGCTAGGTCTGGGAGGGGGACTACTCTGGCCCTCAACCTTTTTGATCCTGATGCAGGGGATCAGGGATTACGGTCTTTCACTGGCAGGTTCTTCATCCAGGCTTTCACTGCTGGTACCCGTGCTTTTTGCTGTGCTCTTCCTTGATGAAGTCCTGACCCTGAACACACTCATCGGGATCCTTATGGCCATTGGTGGATTGCTGTTGATGAGCAAGCTCAAAAAAGCGGACACAGGAAAACTTGATCTTCGTGCCTTGTGGTTCATACCAGTGATGGTGTTTTCGCTGGGATGTGTCAACCTTTGGGTTAATCTCTTCAATACCTATGGGACGGCTTCACAGCATCATGCCTTCATTACCCTGGTTTTCAGTTTCTCTCTCCTGTTCTCCGTAGTTTATTTGTACTGGTATCGTATCCCCGTAACTCGTGGGGCAATGGGCCGCGGAATTCTATTGGGAGTGTCTAATTTCTGCATGTTTTTCTTCCTACTTCAGGCACTCCGGCATGAGGACTTCAGCAACGCATCCGCAGTGGCATACACCCTTCATGCAGTGATGAACATCATCCTTGTCAGTTGTGCAGGATTCCTGATTTGGAAAGAAAGGTTGGAGCGAACAGGCTATATGGGAATCCTTTTGGCCATTGCAGCAGTATTTCTTCTGAATTTTCGTTGAGCCGGAAAAGCCTGAGAACCTTTTTGAAGCCTTGCTTCTGAAAACCTGAAAATAACCCGAAATGATTCGAGAGGATTCAGGAATAATTCTGGCATCACCAGATCGTGTCCGTGCAGATTAATTTTTCTTTTGCATTATGAAGATTGTCTGCTTGTCATCGGAGTCATAATCTGTTAAGAAGAAATGAGGCTTAAAAAAGCTTCATTATCAGGAACCCTGTTCATAACCGGAGCAATATGCGCATCATCATTCTTGCTATCATAGGCCTTTTTTCCTACCTGATTATTGCCATCCCGGGTTATTTTTTCCTGGTTCCAAGGAATGATGCCATTGATGAACAATTAGAAACGGTGACCGAACAGATTTTGGATGAACCGGGAAAGGAACCAAAAACCGAGTAAGATCCTAAAGCTTTCATTGAGGCTTAAGCCCAAATACCGAAGCCATTCGGAATCCTCTTTCAACTCCAGCCAAGGAAGCTATGTCACTTCATCTCACTTTTAACAACATGCGTCAATCGGAAGCGGTTTTAGACCACGTTCATCAGATGTTTAATGAACTGATCAAAATCACGGACAACAAATACCCTTTTCACGTCAGGTTGAATAAGGAGGAGGATGAAAAATATCATGTTGGTATCAACTGCAATTTCCAAAGCAAGCAGTTGGTGAGCAACGTTGATGATGCAAATCTCTACAAAGCGTTGGGAAAAAGCATCGAATCGATAAAAAACCAGGTCCTGAAAAAATCACACAAACTGCGTAAGCCTGTTCGATGAGGGACTGCCTCTATTTTTTCCTTATGGAAATGGCACCTCATTGAAAAGAGATGGATCGTTTAGATTCAGAAAGTTAATCTGAAATCTTACGATACTCATATGACATTCATATGGATAGGGTCCAGGCAGATTATTTCATTTTCCCAATTCAGCATTCGAAAGAAGCTAAAATCCTGGAACACTTTGAGAGAGAGTTTTTACCTGTGGAACAACCCATATCAGGATTGAGAGCCCCAAGCAGAAGGCTCAAGGCATCCGTGTTGGGTTCGCTAAGAAAGTGTCTTCTATTGATGCTGCTGATTTCGTCGGGTGCAAACCTCCATGCAGCATGTACCGGGGAGGGTTTCATGGGCGTCACATCCAGGGATCCCGTGATGTCGATGGTTGACCTCACATTTTCGCCGGTTTATTCGAGTTCCACCACGTCCGGGACATCCGGATGCCAAAACTGGGATTTTGCTCTTTTACTTCTAAAGGAGAGGGAGAAGTTTGTACGCATCCGGCATCAGGGGCTTCTGGAACAAAGTTCGGCAGGTCAAGGGACACTGCTTGAAGCTTGGTCGAAATTGATGTCATGCCCAAATGAAGTTCAACCCCGATTCAATCGCGTGCTGCGGAGTCATTTTCCTGAGGCCGTTGAGGTGCTGAATTCCCCTGAAAGAGAAAAGGATTATCCACGTAGGGTCCAGGGTTGGATCCTTCAAGATCCGGTCCTGCGTGCTGCCTGCAATCAAGATGAACTCTCTTAAGTTGAAAATGCAGATTCTAGTACCGCTGGCACTCAGTATCCTGTTCCTCCAATTCTGGACGGACCCGATTCTGGCCTGCAACCGTGGGGGGCCGATGGGGCTTGCCAGCAAAGATCCAGGGATGCTTTCGGTGAACATCACCTTCAGCCCTACCTTTGCAGGAGCCAGTACCTCCGGGACTTCAGGGTGCAAGAAATGGCATTTCACCGCACAAGTGCGCAAAGAGTTTGTTGAACAAAATTGGACCCAGCTTCGTGAAGAAAGTTCAAAAGGCCGCGGGGAATACCTTGTTGTTTTTTCTGATGTGATGGGGTGTGGAATAAAAGGGCGCATTCCCTTCGGTCAAATGCTTAAAGAGCACTATCCTATGCTCTATCTAGAGAGGAACGGTGAAATTTCAGAATTCGAAGGACTGGAAGGACTAGAAATAAATGCGGATCAGTTTTTGGAAGAAGTGCAAATGCTGATTCGTGAAAATCAACAAATCAACTGTACCGGTTGAATCAGGATTCGACCCAAGATGGAAGACCGGATGTTTCTGCTCGTGATCATAGGAGGGATCTTTCTCCTCGTGTTTGTTGTAATGAGACTTTTCGGAATTGGTTTGTAATTCAAATCCTGGTTTTTTGGGAAGGGGTATCTTTTCTGAGTAAGGCCTTTCTTGCCTGTATCAGACACTCTTCGAGAAGTTTTGCCGTGTAGAGATCCGTTTCCCTCCCAAGGGCAAGGCTTTCCAGTTGCCGTAAACTGTTGGAGGCCTGCTTTCTGCCACCGGTCTGCAATTCCAACATGCATTTCCAGAAAAGAACCCGAATCCGGTTTTCTTTGCCATAGCCCGAGAGAGGATCTCCGATTCTTTTTAGGCATAGGGCCTTTTGCTCCCTGGTGTCTCTGGAACGCTCAAGTTGTTCCAGTGCATTGATACGAAGCAACCCAAGGGTCAGGAGTTCCATCACTATTTCCTGATCTTCCTTTAGCTCAAGGAGTTTTTCCAGGGATTCGATCGCAATTTCGAAAGAAAGCACGGCTTCTTCAAGGGTTCTCGTATGGGTTCCAAAACGGCTTGGCAGTTCATGCAGGGTTTTTTTCAATTCAGGGCATGAGGAATCCCAAAGCCTCCTCATCAAAATCCGGTCATTCATGTAAGAACTCCCGGAATGGATGATGAAATCCTTGAGCCGGGATGATGCAAAGAAGCACCGAGGACAGACAGTGACCCGCAATCGCTGGAAATCACATTCTTCATATCCGGGGTAGGGAGAACCATAAACCGGAAGTCCGAAAAGGTTCCTGCTCTCCCGAACTGTACCGGGTTTTAGGGACCAGAAGGGAAGACGCGTTTCGTCGCAAAGCGGGCAGCCGACCAGTTTCAGTTTCAGGGATCGAATGGGGGACGGAATGTCCCCATATTCCAGAAATCGATCGGTGTTCTGGGAAGTTGGTTTGAACCGTTCGAGAATGCCATGTTTTTCTTCAAGCATTTGCTGGAACTCCACTTTTACAAGGTATTCTCCCTTTTTCAGCGGATTTGTCGTGACCTTCTCAACGGTGGCATGCAGTGGCGAATGATACTCTTCGGTTCTGCAGTCTTTTTTCAGTTCCATCATGATGAAAACCCCTCGCACCAGCGGTCGGTGGAAATGAAACAGTGCATGATCTTCAGTACAATCCAGCAACTCGGTTTTCACATAATCATGGGTGGTCTGAACGGCAATCTGAGGCTTGCCTGCAAGCTGATGTAGCCCCAGCTTTTTCATCCATTTCGTCTGTTGATTCGGGCTGAGTTCAAGATCCTCCATGGATTTCTGAAAGATCCGAAGTGCTTTCCGTTCCAGAGGAAGGTCACGGGTTACAAAACGGGCCAGTTCGTCCAGCAGCCGATGCCGAATTTGAGGAGTGGTTGAAATTCCTGATTTTTTTCTTGCATTGACGTGATCAGAAGATGTTCCTGGAAGTTCCTTGGAACCCGGAAAGAATTCCTCTAGTAATGGTTTCATCAATTTCTGGCAACTGGGGGCAGAGCGGGAATGGGAGTCGATCAACTCCATCACGCGATTGACAAGCCACCATTTCTGATCCAAATCGAGGTGATCGGAGAGGAATCCTCCTGAGATTGTAGCGTCTATAAGTCCAGGTGGAGTGTTGCTCATGCAAAAGGAAGTGTATCCAGATGATAAGAATGAATGGTGATACTTGATGAAGTCTTCATCCAGAATTCAAGGAAAGGTTGAACTCCTGTCCTAATTGATGTAATTTGAATCTTCGTAATTGTATATCCTATAAAAATTCTATGCCAACAACATGGAGTTGTGTATGAACCGCTTTCATCGGATGATTCTAGTCGGTTTACTCGCCGCGATCTTCTTTATTAACCTTCAAAGCCATGCCCGTGCCCAAGCACTGGAAATCGTCTTCAAAAACAGTCTCTGGGGAGCTGCTATCGGCTCGGTAGTAGGATTGGCATCCTGGTCCCTTCAAGATACTGATAAAGATGATAAACTCTTCAGTAAATACATCGTTCGTGGAGCTGCATTCGGTGTTTTCATTGGGATGGGTTATGGCGTCTACGATGTCAATGCTGGAGGTGACGCCTTCATGAGCAAAAAACATGAAGAAGGCCTGTTGCATTATGATTCTGATAGAAAACAGCTGGTTTTGCAGCCACTGAAATGGGTGCCGAAGCTAAAGCACCATGAAAATCAATACGGTCTACATATTGATTTGCTGAGTGCATCGTTTTGATGGATGGTCATCCTGATCACCGGGGGTGCTGGTTTCATCGGTTCCAACCTGATTCATTACTGGCTTGAGAAACACCCAGACGACACCCTCGTCAATTTCGATGCCCTTACCTATGCAGGCAACCCAGCCAACCTGGCTGGGGTTGAGTCCAACTCGAATTACCATTTCTTCCACGGTGATCTAAGAAAAAAGGAACAGCTCGACGAGGTTTTTGAGCGCTATTCTATCGATGCAGTGATCCATCTTGCGGCAGAATCCCATGTGGATCGCAGCATCAACGATCCCTCTCCTTTCATCGAAACCAACATCAACGGGACCTTCCATCTGCTGGAGGTGGCCAGAAAACACTGGCAGGATGATTTAAAGTCTCACCGGTTTGTTCATGTCAGTACCGATGAAGTCTACGGTTCTCTGGGGAAAGACGGTATTTTCACGGAGGAAACTCCCTTTGCTCCCAATTCGCCTTATTCTTCCTCGAAGGCTTCCAGTGATCACCTGGTGCGGGCCTGGCATCACACCTTCGGCATGGACATCCTGGTCACCCACTGTTCGAATAATTATGGGCCCTTCCAGTTTCCTGAAAAATTAATCCCACTCATGATCCGCAACTGCATCCATCAGGATCCTCTTCCTGTATACGGAGACGGATTGCAGATCCGTGACTGGCTTTATGTGGAAGATCATTGTGAGGCCCTGGACTTTGTCTTTCATAAGGGGGAGTCTGGTGAAACCTACAACATCGGAGGTCTCAACGAATGGGAAAACCTGAGTATGGTCCGTCATCTTTGTGAGGTGATGGACTCCGAACTTGGAAATTCCCCGGAGAAGTCCTGCCTGAATCTGATCCGACATATCCGTGATCGACCGGGACATGACCGACGTTATGCGATTGACGCCTCGAAAATTTGTAAACAGTTGGGATGGAAACCCCGTCACCAAATCAGAGAAGGGCTGGAAAAAACCCTCCGCTGGTACCTCGATCATCAGGATTGGGTGGAACAGGTCACTTCCGGAGCCTACCGTGATTATTATCGGAAGCATTACGGAACAGACTGAAGTTCCAGGTTTCCATTCATCCCCTTATCCCTGATCGGGCATACACATTCTTAGAATTGACTGACCGCATGCACCAGCCATCAGATCTCCTGCTTCTGGAAGATGCATTGATCGATGGACGAGATGGTTTCGTTTGTTGTGGAAATCATCTTTGGCATCACTTCCAACGCTTTCCATGGGACCTGAAAAGACCTGAAGCCAACCCGGCCTATGGAGAACATTTCAGGCAGATCCGTTCACGCATCACTCAAGGCATTCCGGAAAGGAAGTCTGCGAAATACTTGCGTGGAGAGTATCATCTTGGTATCTCTCCCCACATGGACAGTTATTACCATTTGATCACCGATCTCCTGCCTCATCTGATCAGGAGTGATCGTCGTCCGGTTCTTGTTCCGCAATGGATGCCGGAGCCCTTCAAAGCCTTTTTGCAGACATGTGGATTTGAAACAAAGGTTCTTGGCGAAGGGATCTTTCAGGTGGAACACCTCCAACTTCCGGCGATGCCGGTTCCTGCCTGGAACCTGGAAAAGTTCCAACAGGTCCAGGATTTCATCAGGAAACACCTGCTGAAACATGAAAAAAAATCTCCTGCATCAGAAAAATGGAAGCGGTTCTTCCTCTCCCGCAGGCATGTGCGCAGAAGACACCTGGTGAATGAGGAGGAATTGATCCCCATTCTCGAAAAGCATCGATTCCGGGTTTTGGTTCCTGAAGGACGCAGCATCTTCAAACAGATCGCCCTTTTCAGTCAAATCACCCATCTGATCACACCCCATGGGGCAGGACTCGTGAATGGTATTTTCTGTCCGAAGGAAACCAGGATCCTTGAAATCCGTCCGATCATCTCCAGTGGAGATTTTTGTTTTGATGCCCTGTTCGACTGCGGAAATTTTCGGCACGAGGTGCTCGTCCCGAAAAAACGCGGACTTTTTTTGTTGGAACCAGAACTGCTGGAAAACATTCTTATGCGCTGGGATCAGGAGGAACGTCAAACGGTGGAGGAAGCATGCGCATGAAAGTTGTCATCGTGGTCGGTCTGCCCCTGATCCTCATGATCATTGGTACTGTCGGGTACCGTTGGGTCGAAGGCTGGGCTTGGGAAGAATCCTTCTACATGACGGTGATTACCATCTCCACGGTTGGTTACAGTGAACTGCATCGATTGACCGAGGCAGGCAGGATGTTCAGTGTTCTGCTGATCCTTGTCAGTTTCGGTTCATTGGCCTATTGCGGATCGCTGATCTTCGGCTTCATCCTGGAAGGCGGAATTGTTACTTTTATGAGAAAAATGAAAATGGAACAGCAAATCAACCAACTCCAACGGCACTTCATCGTCTGTGGCTTCGGACGCAAGGGAAAAGCCGTCTGCAGGCATTTTGCCATCCACGCCATGCCTTTTGTGGTCATTGAAAAAAATCCGGAACATATCGAAACGGCCCGGGAACTCGGATACCTGGCGGTGTCTGGAGATGCAAGTGAGGATTTCGTGCTGGAGAAAGCTGGAATCCAAAAGGCAGTGGGCTTGATTGCCATCCTCGGTGTGGATGCCGAAAACGTCTTCCTCGTCCTTTCCGCCAGACAGATGAAACCGGAAATCCAGATTGTTGCCTGGGCGACCGTGCATGAATCTGAAAAAAAACTCTATCGGGCCGGTGCCGACCGGGTGCTTTCCCCCTTTGAATTGGGAGGATTCCAGGTCGTCCAAAGCCTGATCCGTCCCAAAGTGATGGATTTTCTCAACCGGGCCCTCGATATCGAAAATGAGGAACTGCAACTGGACCAGATCCTCGTCCAGGAGGATTCTCCGATTTCAGGAAAAGCCCTCAAGGATTGCCAATTCAGTAATTCCCTCAAGGTGCTTGGCATCAACCGGGACGGAAAACACCACTACCACGTCAGCGGCAATGACATTTTTCAGACTGGAGATGTCTTGATCGTGATGGGCGAGCCCCAAGATTTGAAAATGTTTCATTCCAAGTTCGACTGATCCTCATTCAATTCGCGGTATTTGTCTTCGTTTGAATGCCTTTTTGATGCTTCTTGGTATATCTGAGGGATCGGGGGTTCCAGTTTTTAAACAAATGATAAATCAATGGTGGAGACGAGGGGGATCTATGTGATCACCCACTTTTGGTCTTGGAACCACTGGTATCAGTGCTTTAGGAATTTATTTTGTACCAGAATCTGGATCAAGTAGGACAAGTGCAGGAAAAGAGATAATAGAGAATCCCTCCTAGACCACTCATAAAAGCCATCTGCATACCTAGATTGCCATCAAGCCTGAGATTGAAGGTCTTAGACTGAGTGGTTTCTTGTTCTTTAGAAACTTCTATAGTGGTGTTGATTGCTTCTGTTTGCATGCTTCAAGTTGTATCTGTTTAAAACTTTTACAATACTGCAAATCTAAATTGAAGCAAGTCATGTTTGCTCATTAAAAGGCCTTTGTTGGACTAAAGGACCCCAGGTATACATGCTTTACCAATACATGATGCTGAGTGGCGGGTAGGGCTTGGGTGGATATGTGTAGAGAGTTGATGGAACAAGAGTTTCTTGATATGACTCAAGTGGAGTCATGGGTTCTAGTAAACTAGGGATATGATGATATGAATATCTATAGAGAAGACTAAGGTATCCTATATGGTTTACCAACCTTTCCCTTAGTGGGCCTCATAACTATTGGGTAACCATTTTGCTCAAGTTAAATCAAATGGAATACTTTGGCTCTACTAGTAGTTACTTAATAGTCCTATGGCTTGTCAGACCTGTAATTGAAGACAGAGGATGGAAAAGGGTTAGGAGCATGGAGTACCTTGGTTATGGAAGAGGGTAGCTTTTGGTACGTGGGTGAAGGGTGTTCGAGGGTGGATCAGTTGCCTGTTGGTAAGTTTCCCATTTAATCTGGTGGATAAATTTTTTTTGAAGGTTTAATTGGAAGTGAGAATTATTGTTTAAAATCGATATGTATAAGATATAACATCTATAGAATTTGCAATCGAAGAGGTTTTAATTTTTTGTTGATTAAAGTTTTTTAGATTAAATTCACTTGAATCTCCACCTATAGGTCCAGAAATATCAAAAGAAACAAATTTCCATACTGATTCTTTAGTAAAACTTTCATAAACTGTTACATGAAGTCCTACACTACCGATAGGCCCTTGACCATGAATTTCATCAATCTTTGTTTTTCCATTACACTTACCATTATGAACATCATCCAGCTTCCCATCATCTTTATATGATAAAGAAAGTACATAATTTGTGCATAAATTGATTTTCGCATCATAAAATCCATATCCTATTCCAACTCCAAGACCTATCTTCATCCAACGATTTGTTTCACTGCTTGGATAAAAAACACCCCACATATATCCTAAAAACACAGCTGATCTTTTGATATCAGAACTCAAGGCCCAATTAGTGTTATTATTAATAAATTCCAATCGGGCCGTTTTTCCATTAAATAAAGTATCTTTAATAAATGACTGTTGCCATTCACTCTGTACTAAATAAATTGTCCCAGTTCCAGTAGCCTCAGCAGATGTAAGTTTTGATTCAAAGTCTGGATCGTCAGGAGGAAGATCATTTACTTCTGAATAAGGGACATAATCAAAGTACATTTGTCTGAATGACCATGAATTCATAAGTGTTTCAGGAAATGAAATCGCCAAAGGAAATTTGTCTGTACTTCCTGGAGGACCCATTCCACCTAATTTTTTCTGGTTAATTTTGGTATTAGACTTAACGAATGAATCATTATCTAAAGTAAGACTATCTGTTTGTGATGTTTATCCAATTCTTAATGTAATTCCATCTAGCCAGCCTTTTTTTTCAGCTTTAATTACTGAAACTGATAATTGCATCAGGATACAAAAAATCAGGAAATACTTCATAGAGTTATTCTGAAGTTGGTTGCAAAAGACTTTATGCAATGCATAATGGGTTCCTAACAAAAGTTTGACATGTTGAATGAAATCTATGATTCAGCAATTTTCTGTGTTATCAACTATTTCAGGCCAAAAACCTGTGCCCCATTAGTATACCAACGTCTCCCGACATTCCCCCTTATGGGTGACATGAGTGTCAGAGATGAGTTAAAGGAAGGTCCTGAAGGGACTCGTGTGGAACATGGGTTTTGCTGATGTAGTGCCTTAAGATCTCGACTAAGGAACTTGTTATTTATCTTTGTAAATTCAAAAAATAAGAAAAAATGAAAAATTATTTATAGCATCTAAACTGATTGTTTGATTGTTATATTTTTTACTGTCTAATTTGATCCACATAAATTCTCCAAAATAATTAAAAAACATCTTTTTTGATAATTGATAATTTATTCCAAGATTGAATCTATGCATATTTACTTTTGTTTTTTTATCTAAGGTTGAATCTAGATCTTCGTTTTTCATAATCATATATGAATTACCTAATGAGTGCCCATAAGATATCTTTGCATCAAATGAATCAAATATTGGTATTGATAAAAAATCTAATTGTGCACCTTGAATAAAGAATTTAGGAGAATTTAAGTTATAATCATATGTATCTTTATTAATGTTATTAACAAGCAGTACAGGTTTTTGATAAATTAGATCAAAATATGAAATTCTAGAAGGGATTTTTAGAAATGAAAAATTCCAGGATATGTTGATTTCTTCAAGTACAATATCCACATAATAATCAGTATCTGGATTAAGATTGATAGAAGATGTGCTGTTATCATAAGGGATATATTTAATAGGTTTAGTTGATTTTACTTTAATCATACTGTGAAAGTAATCCTCTCTGAATGAAATAACTAATTCTGGTAGTTGACCAAATGGAGCTATATCTGAAGAAAGTCTTTGGATTGTAGCTTTTTTATCTTCAAAATTTGATTTTGCACTAGATTTACCTCTTTCATCAAATGGATTTACACGCTGTGTCTCATTTATATTTTCTAATGGATTATAATTTACTTCATATCTGAAACTTTGTATTCCTCCAATTTTTTTACTTAAAAGTACTTCAGTGTAACAAGCACCTACAGGTGTTCCATCTATACTAAGAGCTTCGCCTGTTACGTTTTCTATTGAATTAAGAACATAAACATCATCATAGCTTCCAATGTAAACTCCTCTACAGCCAACACTAGTTGTATAATCATCTAAATTAATTAAATTTTGAGCAAGAAGATTAGACAAAGAAGGTATTAGGAATAAAATAGGAATAAATGTGTATAGTACTGTTCTCATCGGTTCTTTTAGCAATTCTTCAAAATGCTCTTTCAATACTTGATTCAATACTTGAATAGACCTCTATTCTGTATCGGCAAGAACTTGAGTAAACTTTAGTTTAAAATAAACAAACCATTTTAATCCCATAAGGGATAAAGGGTTTTATCCATTGTGGAACCCAAGTATCTCATCAAAAAATCTGTGTCCCCATTTGTAATACCAACGTCTCCCGACCTCCTCCCTTATGGGATACATGGGAGCCTGAGATGAACTAAAGGTTCCTAATGGAGGGACTGATGTGGGACTTGGATTTTACTGATGTAGTACCTTAAGAACCGAATGAGGAACTATGGAATCTTGAGGAGGATAGGAGGGAGGCTAATTAGTTGAAACGTACACCTTAACCTGTCATACGTATGATTTAATGGATACCTATAATACTTTGGAAATAAATGGATTAAGAGACAATTAGTGGAGTAACGGAGACGAGTCTGATCGAACCCCATATTCATCTGGTTTTTGGTTTTTGTTTTTTGGTGAATCCATCCTGGAAAAGGTTGGATTCATTTTTTGTTACCCAGGACCTTCTTTCTGAAAATCAAATTCGACGTAATTTTTTTAAAAAATTAATGCTTGCTAAAATCAAATAGGCTCGAACACACAGTTCATCATCACCTCCGGGATGGCAGACTCGTTATCGAGTTGGAGCAGGGAACTGACCATCAATGCCAGGTCCTCTGGCCGGGACATGTTTTCCTGGGGATAGGAAGGTGCGTTTTGAAGGGTCATGTCGGACTGGACGAACCCCGGGCAGATGGCGGTGACACGGATTCCATCCTCCCATCCCTGCATTCGTGCGGTTCGTGAGGCCGCCAGGGCCGCATATTTACTCATCGAGTAGCCGACCCAATTACCCTTCACCCGTTTTCCGGACATGGAAATGATATCGATGATCCTGCCACGACCGCTTTTGCGCAGATAGGGAAACGCCAAACGCGTCAGCCGTAAAGGGGCTTTTGCGTTGACCTCCCACATGTCATCAAGCAGGGTTTCCTTATCATCTTCCAATCCCATCGGATGGAGGATTCCCGCATTGTTGATCAACCCGTCGATTCTGCCGAAACGTTCGACCGTGGAACGGACCCACGATTCAGCATGATCCGGGTTGCGTGCATCATATTGTTGAAGATGCAGAAGGTTCGAATCAAAAGGTGTCATGGATTTCTGCAAGTTTTCAGGATTCCTCACCCCCAGACTTAGCAGGTTCCCCTCTTCCAGGAGTTTTTCCATGATGGCTTTCCCGATTCCACGGTTGGAGCCGGATATCATGATCACTTTCTGAGTTGTATTTCCCATTGCAAATGGATTTGATTTTGGTGTATTACCGTGTTTACAAAATTGAATGGTTTTGAAATGCCCAAGATCCGGCATGAACTGGAAAAGATCAATCGATTGTTTTGAACAAATTCAAAGCTGTTGGGAAGTGTTCCGTAGGATGAGTTGTAGAAGAGGGAGTGGTTGACCATGAATTCGTCCTCATTAGGGACCAAGAGGAATAATGTCTGAAGGATCCAGTTCCAGGGGCGGTTACAAGCCTCAGCAATCGATTGAGCTACCTCCGTTATATGCATGGCCTCCAAGGCCCGTTGCTGCTGTTCGCTGGCTCCTGTTTGAGTTGCTTTTCCCCTGGGGTTTTGTCTGGATCGGGCTGGCCTTTTTTTCATGGCATTTTCTGACTCCTTCAGAACAGACCATGGCCGTTCTGGAACCTGGCTGGATCTTCCAGATTTGGGTCCGTAATGTATGCCTGCTTCTGTTGCTTGCAGGCGGTCTACATGCTTGGCTCTATCTACGACGAGCACAGAAACGTGAATATAAATACAATACCCGTTGGCCATCCCTTGGCAGCCGAAAATTTCTTTGGCAGGATCAGGTCAAGGACAACATGTTCTGGAGCCTCGTCAGCGGTTGTTTTTTCTGGACTCTTTTTGAGGCCTTGACCCATTGGTATCGGGCATCAGGGAATATGGTGATGCCGGGATGGTCTTTTTCAGAGGGCTATCTGGTTCTGATGCTCTACGCAGTTTTTTTCTGGAGCACCTTCCATTTTTATCTCATCCACCGATTGCTGCATTGGCCACCCCTTTACAAGGCCGCCCATGAACTGCACCATCGCAATGTCAACACAGGGCCCTGGTCAGGCATCTCCATGCATCCTTTGGAACACCTGATCTATTTCACGCTGTTCCTGCTGTGGTGGGTGATTCCCGTGCATCCGGCCATCGTCATCCTGACCGGTTTTTTCAATGGATTGAGTCCGGCAGTTTCTCATTCAGGCTTCGACCGGTTGATCCTCTCGGAATCTACGAATGCTGTCGCCGGAGACCATTTCCATCACCTACACCATAAGCATTTTGAAGTCAATTACGGCAATACCCCGGCACCCCTCGATAAGCTTTTTGGAAGCTGGCATGATGGCACCCCTGCTGGACAGGCTTTGATGAAAAGCAGAAAGAGGGGAATCCAGAATGTGGATTGAAGATGCCTGCCTGAGAGCCTCAGGAAATTCTGAAGAAGATTTGAATTAGGAAAGGTTGATGATGGACCTCCGGGACCAGCTGACGATATGCTCCTCCAGTGATTCAATGGCCTGGTCAATCTTGCCCTGGATGATGAGATCCGTGATGGCCAAATGGTTATCTAGGGACTTATCAGTGGCTTCATTTGAAATCGAAATATAATGACGCATCGTCTCAATCATGGAATTGATGCTTTGGTAATGACGATCCAAAAAACTGTTGTTGCAGGCTTTGAAAAAAGCTTTGTGAAACATGGTGTCCAATGAGAGGTAATCCTCCCTGTGCTTCTCGTTCTGAAATTTATTCATCTCTTCCACGATACCTTTGAGCGCTTTGGTCAATCCCTTTTCATCGCGTTCGATTCCATAACGTAAAGCTTGTGATTCCAAAGTGAACCGGAGTTCACAAAATTCAATGAGTTCTTCCTGATTCATGGTGAAAACCCGATAACCTTTGTGAAGAACGGAAACCACCAACCCCTCTGCTTTGAGTAGCGAGAGTGCTTCTCGAACTGGGGTGTTGCTGATTTGGAGGGGGCGCGCCAGCGATGCTTCTTTCAGGGGTTGTCCCAGTTTCAATTCCTTCTGGATGATTCCCTTCCTGATGGCATCCTGGGCAATTTGTACTAAGGATTTCGGTCGGTCTGTGATTTGGAGTGATGAGATTTCCATCCTTGGGCCGTTAAAAACTTGTTATTCCTTAAAATCATGTATTACATTTTATGTTTAATATTTCAACTGGGAAAAAATCAAGCAAGACTTGATTCAGTCAGCTTCTGCATCAAATAATTCATGGGTTCATGATAAGGTGGGTAATTCTGGACAAGAATGAACAGAGGAAAATATGTCTATCGCTAGGATAGGAGTGGTGGGAGCAGGATGGTGGGCTTGTGAATTTCACATTCCACACCTGCTTAAGAATCCCAATGCAGATTTGGTGGCTGTTTCGAGACTTGGTGCAGAAGAACTGGAAAAGATCCGTAGGCGTTTCAAGATCCAGTTTGGGTCTGAGAATCATCTTGAGCTCTATGCGCATGATTTGGATGGAGTGATTGTCGCTTCACCTCACGTTTTGCATGAAGAACATGCTTCTGCAGCCATCAAGAATGGTTGTCATGTTTTGGTCGAAAAACCAATGGCAACCGAAATACAATCTGCGAGACGTCTGCATGCTCTGGTGGGGGGTTCCGGTAAAACACTCATGACTCCCTATGGGCTGAACCACACGCATTACATGGAGAAGGCAGCAGATTGGGTGAAAGAGGGGAGAATTGGAGAGGTAAAGCACATCATGCTGCACATGTCATCGGCCTTGCTGGACCTTTTTGGCGGCCAGCCGATGCTTGAAACAGCAGATCATCTTTATCGGCCTCCTCCATCCACATGGGCAGATCCTGGTCGTGCAGGAGGTTATGGTTGGGGGCAGATCTCCCATGCTTTAGCTGCATTATTTTGTGTATGCCCCATTCAACCTCTTTCCGTCAGAGGCATTTGTAGCAAATCCCCCACCAAAGTGGATTATTTTGATGCAGCGATTGTTGAATTTGATCAAGGCGCAACGGCTTCATTGTCAGGAGCAGCAGGGCTTCCTAAACATTCTCCTCCACAGTTGGACTTAAGGGTTTATGGCAGTGAGGGGATGCTCCTGTTGGATGTAGAAGAGGGAAGGGAGCGATTGACTTTGAGCCGATTCGATGGAGAAGACCTCATTCATAAGATTGAACCTGGAGGAGGATACGGATCATACAGCACCGAAGAATCTGTCAACCGGTTTGTTGAAATATGCCGAGGTGAGAATGCCAGGAACTGTGGTGATCATGAGATAGGGTTGAAGTCAGTTCAGGTGTTGGATGCAATGTATCAATCATTTGAATCCGGGGTAAAAGAGTTGTGCCGATGATCGATGTTTCAGCATTGAAAGAACAATACGATGAAGATGGATTCGTCCTGGTCGAATCACTTTTTGAAGCATCGGAAATTCAGAAACTTCTGCAAGCCACTGAAGAACTGATTGAGATTTCAAGGAAGCATCAAGTTTCTGATCAAAGATTTGATCTGGAAAGTGACCACACGGAATCCTCCCCCAGGGTCCAAAGAATCAAAGTTCCTCATCAACAGCATGAATCTTTTGCTGAGTTGGTGAGAGACCCTAAACTGCTGGAGATCCTCAGAGTACTTATTGGGGAGGATGTCCGTTTTCGTAACAGCAAGTTGAACATCAAGGCTGCAAAAGGAGGTGCAGCGGTTGATTGGCATCAGGACTGGGCCTTTTATCCTCATACCAATCCGGATCTATTGGCCGTCGGAATCATGTTGGATGATATCGATGACGAGAATGCACCGTTGATGGTTTTCCAGCAAAGTCATAATGGAAAAACCCTGGATCACCATCATCGCGATGTCTTTTGTGGATCGGTGGATCTTGAAGTGGAAAAGTTCGATGCATCCCTTGCCAAAAAAATCACGGGTCCAGCAGGAAGTGTGAGTTTCCATCATGTCAAGGCGCTCCATGGATCCGCTCCTAATTATTCTGAACGTTCAAGAAGACTTCTGCTCTATGAGTATGCAGCTGCTGATGCATGGCCTCTGATCGATTTTGAGGTTTATGGAGACTACAAGGAATTCGAACAAAAAGTAGTCTTGGGAAAAAGTACACTTTCACCACGATTTCAGGAGGCGGATGTCCGCATGCCCTTTCCACGGCCTCCCAATCCTGATTCCATCTATAGAATTCAGGAATATCGTACAAGCGGTTTTGGAATTTAAAAACACCCCCAAAGACTCATTTTAAAAGAGGATAAAAGTTTGGACTCAGGATCTGCAGTTTTGGATGTCCAGAATCTTTCGAAACGCTTTGATATGACACAGGCACTGGAGGATGTGTCAGTGGATTTGAAAGCAGGAGAAATCCATGCGCTTGTCGGAGAAAATGGAGCTGGAAAATCAACATTGATCAAGATTCTGACTGGCATTCAGCAGGCTGACCAGGGTGAGGTCTTGCTTCAAGGAAAACCGGTCAAAATTTCTAATGCTCAAGAAGCACAATCATATGGAATTGCTGCGATCTTTCAGGAACCCATGGTGTTTCCAGATTTGGATGTCGCTGAAAATATTTTTATCAGCCACAGGGATCGGGGTTTTTTTGTTCGCTGGAAAAAAATATACCAGGATGCAGAAACCATCCTTGAGGATCTTGGCATTCAACTGGATGTCCGTTCTCCTGCAAGCGGATTGACCCTTGCGGCACAGCAGGCAGTTGAAATTGCAAAAGCCATTTCGCTCAATGTCAAAGTGCTCATTATGGATGAACCAACAGCTTCGTTATCATCCCATGAAGTTTCTCAATTATTTAGTGTGGCTCGCAGACTGAGAGACGAGGGAGTGGCGGTTTTGTTCATCAGTCACCGTTTGGAGGAAGTTTTCGAAATTGCTGACAGAATCACGGTTTTTCGTGATGGGCATAAGATTTCCACCAATCCTGTTTCCGAGGTGACCCGTGAAAGCCTCATCCAGGAAATGGTCGGAAGAGAGGTTTCTAAATTCTATAAGTCTCATGAAAAAACGGTTCAAGGCAAACGCATCGGTTCCATTAAGAATTTAACCAAACAGCCAATATTTTCTGAAATCAATTTTGATTTGCATGAGGGAGAAATCCTCGGTTTTGCAGGTTTGGTGGGATCTCGGAGAACCGATGTGGGACTGGCCATATTTGGTGTGACTCCTGCGGACTCAGGATCGATTGAAATAGAAGGAAAAACCGAACTCATTCATTCTCCTCAGGAAGCTCAGAAATTAGGAATTGCCTACATGACTGAGGATCGGAGAAAACTCGGTTTGGCGATGCCCATGAGTATCACTGAAAACATCACTTTAGCATCACTGAAAAAATACCTTGGATTACTCGGCATTGTGGAAAGCCCAAGGGAAGAACAAACGGCTGGTGAATTTAAGGAACGACTTGATATTAAAACACCTTCCTTGACCCATGAAGTGGGTAAACTTTCTGGAGGAAATCAGCAAAAAGTGATGTTCAGCAAATGGCTGAACACCCAGCCCAAGATCTTCATTCTGGATGAACCGACTCGGGGCATTGATGTAGGAGCAAAGGCTGAAGTGCATCAAATGATCAGAGAATTGGCGAAACAGGGGATCGCCATCCTCTGTATCTCGTCAGACCTTCCCGAAGTGCTTGTTCTCAGCGACCGGATTCTCGTGATGCGAGAAGGCCGGCAAATGGGAATTTTGGAAGGGGCTTCTGCAAATCAGGAGTCTGTGATGGCTTTAGCCATGGGTCAATAAAGGATATGTGATGGTCAAATACTTGAGCCAGGTCAGACCTGAAAAACAAAGGGAGTTGGTCCTGTTATTGTTGATTTTGTTGGTCGTCATTTTTTTCGCAATGATGATTCCAAACTACCTCAATGCAAGGCTTTTCAACCGTGTTTCAACCAGTGTTGCGATCATGGCCGTTTTGGCGATTGGTCAAACCCTGGTTGTTCTGACACGCAACATAGACCTTTCGGTTGGCTCTATTGTGGGCTTTACAGCTTATTTTGTGGGGCAGCAGCTTTCACACAACAATGAAATTGAACCTATGGTTGCTGTCCTGATGGCAATCGGTGTGGGAGCTTTGATGGGAGGCTTCAATGGGATTTTGGTCGCTTATTGTAGAGTCCCTGCGATCATTGTCACTTTGGGGACCATGGCTCTGTTCCGTACTTTATTGGTTGAATATTCAGACGCGCAGACCGTGTTAACGGTCAATCTTCCTCAATGGTTATTGGACTTTCCGAGATTGAACGTCCTGAGCCATGGAAGACTGCACTTAAGGTTTGTGGTGGTGATCATGCTGGCAGTCGTGGTCTTGTTTCAGCTCTTTCTGAGATTCAGTTCTTTTGGCCGTAAGCTTTATGCCATCGGCTCCAATCCTGAGGCGGCGAACAATGCCGGTTTTCCAACCCAGAGAATTGTTCTCATCAGTTTTCTGCTTTGTGGTGCTTTAGCAGGACTCACGGGTTTTTTGTTCCTTGCCAGGTTTGGAAACATCACGGTTGTTGCCGGAATCGGGTTTGAACTCAAATCAGTTGCTGCTGTGGTGGTGGGAGGAGTCAACATCTTCGGTGGTTCCGGGAGTATCTTGGGGGCAACATTGGGGGCGATATTAATTGATCTTCTTGAAAACAGTCTGATCCGCTGGTTACAAATCAGTGAGTTCTGGAGAGATGCCCTTCTTGGTCTATTGATCCTTACCTCTGTTGCAACAGACAGCATTTTCATGAAACGTATTCGCCTCTATTGGGCCAAACGGCATGCCCCTTCAACCAGCTAATATGAAGACCCGATGTCATTAAAATTAAAAAAACTCATGGGTTGGGAGGGGTTCCTTTTGGTGGTTCTTCTTTTGATCATTTGTGTGAACTCTTTTAATTCATTGGCATTTCTGACGGTCGAAAATCAAGTCAACCTTTTTGTCTTATCGGTTGAAAAGATCATCATTGCTTTGATCATGACCTTCATCATTCTTAACGCAGAAATTGACCTTTCTGTTGCTTCCATGATGGGATTGGCTGCATGCGCCCTGGGATGGATGGTCGAATCAGGTACTTCAACCAGTACAGCGATTGGGTTGTGTCTGATCATCGGCTTAGTGGGGGGTGCATTCAATGCCTACTGGATCACGATTGTGAAACTGCCATCGCTGGTTGTGACTTTAGCCATGCTGATTGGTTTTAGAGGACTGGGAAGGGTCCTGATTGAAGACCGCTCGATTCGGGTCTTTCCACCTTGGTTTGAAAATCTTGGCCAACAACCGATTTTGGGCCCGTTGCCTTTGTCGATCCTGATATTCCTGGTATTACTCGTGATTGCTGTTGTGATCCTTCAATATACTGGTTTTGGTCGCTATGTATACGTGATAGGAATCAGCCAGGAAGTTGCAACTTATTCGGGGGTCCGAGTTGCTAGGGTTAAGACCATTCTTTTCATGGTGTCAGGGCTGATCTCAGCCTTGGCTGGGATTCTTTTTTCCGCTCGGCTAGGATCGGTTAGAGGAGATATGGGATTGGGTTTTGAACTGGATATCATCACCATGGTTCTTTTAGGAGGAGTCAGTATTTTTGGTGGTGCAGGGTCGATTTATGGAGTCATTCTTTCGATCTTGATCGTTCTTTACCTGAGAAATGGAATGTCACTGAGCAATGTGACAGGTCACATCCAAACTGGGGTCATTGGTGTGATCCTGATCCTTTCTGCAATGATCCCCAATATCAAATCATGGCTTGAAAGCATATTTGATAAAAAATATGCTCCCTAAGCTTTAACTCTTTTGGAGTTTGCCTATGAACTGAATTAATCTGGAATCACTAATTTTCAACTCGAATTTAAGGAACAAAATGCACAAAAAAATCATTTCGATTTTAACAGTCACAGCACTCCTTTTTGGAGCTACGGTGATGGCTCATACCATTGCCAAAAAAGGCATGAGAGCAGATTTGGTTTTGATGCCAAAATTTTTAGGGATCCTGGTTTTTGATCAGGCGAACAATGGTGCACAGGAAGCACACAAGGAATTGGGTAATCCAGGAAAATTGGAATTCCTGGGGCCGACTCCGGAAAACAGTGTTGCCGGTCAGATTGAAATATTGACCACTGCCACCACTCAGGGGCAGGATGGAATCATGATCTCAAACAATGCAGGAGATCAAATCGCACCTGCTGCTAAAGCAGCAAGAGCAAAAGGGATGACGGTAGTCACATGGGATTCTCCTATTCCTTCTGCTGATGGAGAACAATTGTTCATTGCCCAAGTCGATTTCAATGAAACCGGGATGGTGATGGCAGACATGGCATTGAATATCATTGGGCCTGGAGGAGGTGAATTCGCCGTCCTGTCAGCCACCCCTGATGCTGCCAATCAAAATGCCTGGAATGCTTCCATGAAGGAACACCTCAAAGACCCGAAATATTCAAAAATCAAATTGGTGGATTTGGTCTATGGGGATGATCAATCAGAAAAAAGTTATAATCAGGCTCTGGCTCTGGTCGACAAGTATCCCAATCTGAAATTGATCATGGCTCCAACCACGGTAGGTATTGCCGCTGCAGCAAAAGCCATGCAGGATGAAGGAATGTGTGATCAGGTTAAAGTCAGTGGACTTGGATTACCTGCTGAGATGGTGAGTTATACCCTCAACGGATGTGCACCAGAGTTTGCACTCTGGAGCTTTGTTGATTTGGGATACCTTTCCTATTATGCCACTTACATGATGGCGACCGGTCAAATTGAAGGTGTCGCAGGAGAAACATTTAAGGCAGGCAGAATGGGTTATTACACCATCGAAAAAGATCCCACCCGTGATAAGGGACTTCGTGTCAAGATGGGACCTTTCAGCGTCTATAACAAAGACAATGTAGAAGCTGCATCTAAATAAACTCAAAAAATGCCCATTCCCCTTTTGGAAACCATCTCCATTCAAGTCTTCTGGGAATCAAAGGGTTTCAGGCCCTGTTGTTTCTTTCGAGGATGGTTTTCAACGATCAGGGAATGGGCATTAAGCTTTAAGACGTTCGGAACAAGAGAGAATTCTTAACCTAAATCTAATAAGATATGGAACAGATCGCATTTAAGATGGAATTGCAATCCGGTCAGCGAGAGCTTTATCAAAAAAGGCATGATGAAATCTGGCCGGAACTGGTTCAATTACTCCATGATGCTGGTATTTCCGATTACAGCATCTTTTTGGATGAAGAAACATCGACCCTCTTTGCCGTGCTTCGAAGAACAGAAGACCATAAGATGGAGTCACTTCCGGAACATGAGGTGATGCAGCGTTGGTGGAAGTTCATGGGAGACATCATGGTCACCAATTCTGACGGGTCCCCCATGGTCAAGAGTTTGGACCCGATGTTCCACATGCCTTGATGGCTTTGGGTTTGTACATCAAATCTTTTTGGACCATGTCGATGATGGAGGCATCATGAAAATTTGGGATCCCCACTTTCATATCTGGGATGTTTCACAGACCACCACAAGTGGTCATGATCCAGAGCAACTCTTTGCGCCCGAAGGAAATCCTGTTTATACACTCGAACGCTATGAAAAGGATATGGCGATTGAGGGCTTCGAACTGGCTGGAGGTGCTTTTGTCGAGGCCGTCAGTGTTTGTCATGTTGATGATGATGGACCGTCCTTCGAAGCATGCTGTTTGGCAGAAACGAGTTGGACTTCCAAAGAGATGGACGGGTCAGACCTGGAATATCGGATCGTGGCATCTGCCTCCCTGGAGAGTCCGAATGTTGAAAACCTCCTGGCTTCCCTCAAACAACATCAAAGAGTTTGTGGGATACGGCAAATCATCAACCATGAACCTTCATGGCCCAGGAATCAAAAAAGAGGGAACTATCTTGAAAATCCTTCTTGGCGCAGTGGATTTGCGAAACTGGAGGATTTTGGAATGTCGTTTGATCTCCAGTTGAACCCTCATCAATTCCATGATGCTTCAGTGTTGGGGGAGAGTCACCCTAAAATTCCATTGATCATCGGGCATTTGGGGAGTCCGACCCTGGCAGACCTCGAGGAGGGTCAAGTATACTGGGATGGAATGCGTCGACTCGCTGATCTGGAACAGACTTCCATCAAGCTTTCCATGTTCTCCTACCTGGACCCGGATTGGGATGGGAACCCTCTGGTCATAGAGACGGTGCTCAAAGTAATCGATCTTTTTGGAAGCGAGCGTTGTTTCTTTGCATCTAATTTTCCGGTCGAACAACATCAGGGTTGGTCTGCGTCCAAACTTTATTCCGCATTTCTCAAGATGGTGGAGCATTTAAGCGAAGAAGAACAACAGAAGTTGTTTTCTGAAAATGCCAGGTCCGCGTATCGCCTTTGATCCGTTTAAAGCTGAATTGAAACCAGCCCGTTTTCCTGTAAAAGATTCAAAAATGTTTAATGGGTTGAAGTTGACCCATCCTTCCTGGTTTCTTATTTCAATATCAGGGCATTACACAAGTCCTGAGATTCTGGTTTCTTCAAACAAATGCCTAAAATGAGACAACCAAAATTCCATCTTAGTGTTGCTTTTTTTGCAAGTGTGGTTCTTTTTTCATTCGGATTTTCCAGTTTGAAAGCAGAGGATGAAAAGATTTTCTCTTCCGGAGACCATTGTCTCGCTTACAGGACTCCCAAGAAGATGTTTTTTTTCACCGATGTGATCGTCATCGGAAAGAGTTGCCAGGTCAATGCTTCAACAGAAATGGAAGGAACCAAGAAGCGCTTCATCGTCGCTGTTCCTGTGGAAAGTTTTGATTCAGACAGCAACAGAAGGGATGAGGTTGTCATGGAAATCCTTAAAGCAGAGGATCATCCCGATCTACGTTTTGAAACCGATTGGATTTCAGATTCCGTGATAAGAAATCTTCTGGAAACCGGAAAAGGAAGCCTTAAGGGTATTTTAAGCCTTGCAGGCCGTAGTTATCCGGTTTCATTCCAGATGGATTTTTTCAGTGAAGGCGGAAATTACCGGATCGAAGGTCATCTGGACACCAACTACACTGCCTTTGACATGGAGCCTCCAGTGGGAGGCCCTGGAGGTTTTATTGCAATAGTCAAAGATAAGCTGGAGTTGTTGGCTCACCTGCAAAGTGCTCAGATCACTGGATTTGAAGAAGCCATTAAATAGGAATCTTGAGTGTTAAAGGACTATTAAAAGTCCTATTGAACGACAAGTCCCGCTTTTTCAGGATCCCATTCCGGAGCATCCCTGAGGGCAGGAATCAGTTCCTGGGGTCGATCGACGAGGGTCCACATTTGCAGATGTTGCTGATTCATAAAACGTTCATCTGCGGCCTGTTCCATCATCCGCTGAAAAGCATCGTAATAACTTCTTGTGTTCAGCAATGCAATGGGATTGGTGTAGAGAGCAAGCCTTTTCCAGGTCAGTGCTTCGAGCAATTCTTCGAAGGTTCCTGATCCCCCTGGCAGGGCGATGATGCCATCGGCTTTTTCGATCATCTCCAGTTTCCGTTCGTGGAGGCTGGCGACAATTTTCAGTTCACTTACTTTGCTGTGCCCCCACTCGAGTTCCTGCATGAATTCCGGCAGGACACCGATCACACGGCCGCCTTCTTCCAGGGCTCCGTCAGCGAGAGCGCCCATGGAGCCCAGGCCTCCTCCTCCGTAGATGATCTCGCAGCCTTCACGGGCCAGCAGCCTTCCGGTTTCTCGTGCTGCATCCCGATATTCCGGATCGGCTTGGGTGCTGGACGCACAGTAGACACAAATTCTCTTTAGCTGACGTTTGTTAGAATAGGAAGCGGGAGGGTTCATGGTTGTGATGTTTTTTGGAATAAGTTTGGAAGTGGTTGGTTAAAGTAAACGGTACATGACGAAGGCATCAACGGGACCCTCTTCCGGATGGCGGAATGCTTCAGGCAGGGTGCCTGCAATGGCAAAGCCCATCGATTTCCATAGATGAACGGCGTCCTGGTTGGTCGATACTACCAGATTATACTGCATTGCTTCGTATCCCATTTCCAGTGCGGTTTCCAGGGAATGAGCACACATCCCGCGGCCGATGCCCTTGCCCCGTATATCTGGATGGACGATATAACCTGCATTGCAGACATGGGATCCGCCCCCCTGCTGGTTGGTTTTCAGGTAATAGCTTCCTGCGACTTCACCCTTTTCCATGGCAACGAAACAGGCTTTTGGTTTTGCCATCCAGAGTTCCTTGAGTTCCTGTTCTCCAGCATCGGGTTCGATGGCGTAGGTGTCCCCCTTTTTAATGATTTCGCTGAGGATCTTATAAATCCCATGCCAATCCTGTTTTACGGCTTTTCGGATCTTCAACATTTCATACAATCAGTTTAGGGATCAGGAATGATGGATCTGCATCATGCCAGGACGGGAGGTTTCCTGGCTTTGGAGGCATTTTCAAATGCATGAGCACAACGTAGCAGAATCGTTTCGCTCCAGGCAGATCCATAGAAGGAAATCCCGACCGGAAGTCCGGAAACGAATCCTGCAGGGACACTGATTCCAGGATAACCGGCGACTGCAGAGGGCGTGAAACTGGTTTCGATGCTGATCGGATCTCCGTGAATGGAATCCGTCAGCCATGCAGGTCCGGAAGTCGGAGCAATGAAGGCATCGAGTCCATGTTGCTGCATGAGGGCGTTGATTCCCTGCTGCCGTGAAAGCCGCCGGCATTCCTTGAGCGAGTCCTGGTACACTTCGGATTGAAGGCTGCCTCTTTTTTGGGCTTTTTCAAACAATTCCTGCCCGAAATAAGGCATCATCTGCTCATGATGTGCTTCATTGAACACGATCAATTCCTCAAGCGATTCGGGTGGCTGATCCTCCAGACCGCCATCGAGTTCTGACAGATAACGGTTGAGACCATGCTTGAATTCGTGGAGCAACACTTCGAGTTCAGGCATTTTCAGAAGCATGGTGTTTTCGAGGTAGAGTGGATCCTTCACTTCCGCACCCAGATCTTGGAGGATTTGGATGCCTTCTTCGAGCAGACGTTCGACACGAGAATCGCCGCTGTACAGGTTTCGAGCCACGCCGATGGTCAAATCTTTAAGATGGTCCGGAGGTTGGGGAGCACTGTCCTGGGGGTTCTTTTTGGGAGCTTGGCTGGTTGCCGGATCTTCCACATCCTCTCCACGGAGCACCTCCAGCAAAAGTGCAGCATCGGCGACATTTCGTGTCAATGGCCCTGGAGTGTCCTGCGTATGAGAAATCGGAATCAGTCCACGGCGGCTGATACTTCCCACATGGGGTTTGAGACCTACCACCCCATTCATGTTTGCAGGACCCAGGATCGAACCGTCGGTTTCAGTCCCGATGGCGGCAGCACAGAATCCCGCGGCAACGGCAACGGCTGATCCCGAACTGGAACCACAGGGATTTCTCAAAGGATCATAAGGATTTCGGGTTTGACCTCCGCGGCTGCTCCAACCGCTGATCGAATGCGTCGAACGGAAATTGGCCCACTCGCTGAGATTGGTTTTACCCAGAAGAATGGCACCTGCATCGCGTAGTCTTTGGACCAGGAATGCATCACGTTTTGCGAACGTCCCTTTGAATGCCAGCGATCCTGCACTGGTCGCCATCCGGTCAGCGGTGTCGATGTTGTCTTTGAGCAGGATCGGGATGCCGTGAAGCGGTCCCCGGGACCCGCTTCGCGTTCGTTCATGATCGAGTTTTTCTGCCTGCTCCAGGGCTTCGGGATTGAGTTCGAGGATGGAATTCAGCATCGGTCCCTGGCGGTCGTACATTTCAATCCTCTCCAGGTAGAATTCACAGAGTCCGACGGCGTTCAAATCCCCTTCATGCATCAATTGCTGAAGGGTTCTGATGCTTTCCTGCTCAAGGTTCAATCCTGCTTCCTTCAATCGAACGCCTCAGGCGTCGGTCAATACCTTCAGAGAGGTTTCCTCCACCAGATCCTGGACCTGTTCACGGTAGGCCAGCATGTGGGGGGCCTTGATATGGGCCTCCAGATCTTCCAGTAATTCCCATTTCTCAATGATGGTGACGGTATTTTCACTGAAAACCTGGGGAGGGAGTCGGGAATCGATATCCACTGCAGGACAGTATTCGACGCAGCCTTTTTCCTGGAGTACGTTGGGGATGTTGGCTTTGAAGCATTCGAGAAAGGATTCCCGTTTTCCAGGCTTGACCTGGATGCTGGCTAGGACATGAATCATGGTGTTTCCTTTTGTTGTTTTGTTTCAACGTCCCCCGCTCACGTCGAGGATCGTTCCAGTAATGTAGGATGCTTCATCGGAAAGCAGCCAGAGCACCGCATCGGCAACTTCACGGGGTTTGCCAACCCGTTTCATGGGGACCATTGGCCGAACCCGTTCCATACGATTCGGTTCTCCACCGGCGGCGTGTATTTCGGTCTCGATGAATCCGGGTCGAACCGCATTGACCCGGATCCCTTCTTCGGCAACTTCTCGAGCCAGTCCGGTGGTCAGGGTGTCGACAGCAGCCTTCGAAGCTGCATAATCCACGTATTCCCCAGGGGAACCGTACTTTGCCGCCCCGGACGAAAGATTGACGATGGAACCGCCCTTCCCTCCATATCGTGTGGACATCCTTTTCACCGCTTCTCGGGCACAGAGGAAGGATCCTGTTACATTGACCGAAAAGATACCTTGGATCCTTTCTGCACTCATCTGATCTACCCGGGTCTGTAAGTCGAGTACGCCCGCATTATTGACCAGAGCATCCGGCACGCCGAACTGTTCTTCGAATCTCTCAAAGAGTCCAACCACCTCTTCTTCCTTTGAAACATCGGCCTGACATACAAATGCTCTGTTCCCCTTCGAGTTCAACTCATCGACGAGGTTTTCTGCAGAGGTCTGGTTTTTAAGGTAGTTGATGCAGACCGAATACCCTAATTTGACTGCTTTTCGGGAGACCTCAGCACCAATTCCCCTTCCTCCGCCTGTGACAAGTAGACACCTGTTCATGTTTCGGGATTCAACGGAATGAACAGCGATTTTCTGGGTTGCCGATTAACGGCTCTGCTGAAATGTCCCTGTCCGGTGGTGTCTTCGGCCAGCAGAATTTCACCAGGCTTGAATATACGGCGTGAACCATCACCGATTTCAACATCCAGAGAGCCTTCCAGCATTACGATGTATTGCCTGCAAGGAGCATTATGCCACTGATAGTGATAATCCCCTGGGTTTTCCCGAAAGATCACTCCTTTGACTCCATAGATTTCTGAGAGTTGACCAATGTCGCCATGATCCTGAAGGGGAATCTCGATGTCTTCAAAATGAGACTGTCCGTCGTCTCCGGTATAAAGCCTGGTAATTTTCATCAGTGTTCCATTGGATTTTTGGATGTTGCCAACACTAAGTCAGGCCCCTTGTAAAAGACCAGATGATTCAGACGATCTTTCAGGAATCCAGACACTGCCGGATGGAGTGTCCAAGATTTTGTAGCAGTTTGAAATAAAGCTCGGGACCCCCCTCAAGTTCTGCACCAAGAGGATCCAGCACCCCAGAACGAACCCGGGTGCCCTGGATCAGCATTTCGACCAATCGGGGTTCAAATTGTGGTTCACTGAAGAGGCAGACCACATTGTTTTTCTGCATCATCTGTCTCAGTTTTGAAAGATGCCGTGCTCCCGTAGGTCGTTCTGGATGGATCATCACGACCCCGACCCGGTTGAGTCTGTATCGTTTTTCGAGATAGGTGTAAGCAGGATGAAAAACCACGAAGGGTTTTTCGATGAGAGGCTGAAAACCCTCCTTCAGATCCTGATCAAGACGCTTCAGTCTGAGTTCCAGGGACTTGGAATTCTGGGAGTATTGGGAAGCATTTTCAGGATCCATTTCTTCCAGGACCCGGCGAATCCGTTGCACCATCCGAATCGCGTTCAGGGGGTCCAGCCATAGGTGCGGATCCAGGAAATGACCATGGTCTTTTGTTGAGAACGAGGACCGTTTCCCATCGTTTTGAAGAATCTGAATTCCCTCGGTTTCCATCATCTCTACCGAAACAACTCCTTGTGGCAGACTCTTCAAAGGTGTTTCAAGAAAGGTCTCGAGCTGAGGTCCTATCCAGAAAACAAGATCTGCCTCTTGAAGCAACGAGGCTTCGCTGGGACGCATCGCATAGGCATGCACGGAGGCGCTTCTGGCGCTCAGAAGTTCCGGGTTCCCGATTCCTGTCATCACTCCTGAAACCATTGAATGAAGCGGTTTGATCGAAACCACGACCTTGGGAACGGCCTGAATGGTCCAAGGCAATAGAACCATTCCGAGCCAAAAATGAAAAACGATCATCCTTAAATGCATAAAATTTTATTTTTTCTAAATATTTATGTAATATCATAACACTTTAACGATATTTATTCAGGAATGACAGACAAATGGGGGTCCTCATGAAGAAGCCGATTCAATTTCCCTCGCGGAACCACAATCATAGGAGTTGTGTCAAAAGACTGCTGGCTGATGCGGAAAAGGAATGCCATCGCCAAAAACTTCGTTTTACTCTGCACCGCAGGGAGGTTATGCAAATCATTGCCTCCAGCCACCGGCCTCTGGGTGCATATGACATCCTGGAACAGATGAATTTTTCAGGGAAGCGTCAGGCCCCGGTGGTCGCTTACCGCGCTTTGGATTTTCTGATTAATCTTGGACTGGTCCATCGGTTGAACAGCCTGAATGCATTTGTCGCCTGTATGGCAGCAAGGGAAGATCATACCGCGCAGTTCCTGATTTGTCGTAATTGCAAAAATGTCGGAGAACTGAACAGCATCCGGGTTTCGGAACAGATTGTAAACGATGCGGTTCAAGTCGGATTTCGGGTGGACCAGCAGGTGGTGGAAATCATCGGCATCTGCAGTGAATGTGGGGAGTCATGATGGAGAATGAAATCCCAGCGATGCTCATTTCCGCCAAAGACCTGCACTTGAAAGCAGGCCGGCATGACCTGGTCGAGGGCGTTTCAATTCAAGTGTCAGAAGGGGAAATCGTCAGCATCATCGGGCCCAACGGTGCAGGCAAGACCAGCCTGCTCAAACTGCTTTTGGGACTGATCAAACCGGAACGGGGAAGCATTGAAAGGCGTCCGGGGCTGCGCATCGGCTACCTGCCCCAGAAGGCCAGCATTGATACGGTGCTTCCGCTTTCGGTGGAACGGATGATGACCCTGACGGAAGCCTTCTCCAGGAAGGAAGTTGAAAAAGCCCTGGCTGAAACAGGAGTGGCCTCCTTGATCGATGAACCGGTGCAGACACTATCCGGAGGAGAGTTCCAGCGCATGATGCTGGCCCGGGCCCTGCTCCGCAATCCGGAATTGTTGGTCCTTGATGAACCGGCACAGGGGGTTGACCACCTCGGAGAGGCTGAGCTTTACGGACTGATTGGCCGGCTCAGGGAAGAGCGGGGATGCGGGGTCCTGATGGTTTCTCATGACCTGCATGTGGTGATGGCTGCCACGGATCGGGTGCTATGCCTCAACCGTCACCTATGCTGTGAAGGTGAACCCGAGGAAGTCACCCGTCATCCCGAATACCTCCGGCTTTTTGGAATGGAGGCCGGAAGCAGGTTGGCGGTATACAGCCATCATCATGATCATACCCATGATCTCTCCGGAAATGTGGATACATCTCATGCATCCCATCAGGAACAGGCCCCTTAATGATCCTCGATGACTTTTTCTGGAGGGCCGTTTTTGCAGGAGCAGGAGTGGCGCTGGTGGCAGGGCCGCTCGGCTGTTTCGTGGTCTGGCGGAGGATGGCCTATTTTGGGGACACCGTCG
>Ga0207988_1000209_pt1 | contig 34549 bp, 31 predicted proteins | sample ETNtaG_11_FD_185773 | JGI IMG/M metagenome (GOLD analysis project Ga0207988, IMG submission 185773) | Marine microbial and viral communities from oxygen minimum zone, Eastern Pacific Ocean - ETNP201310SV74 (SPAdes) (version 2) | ecosystem: Environmental > Aquatic > Marine > Oceanic ...
ACTAGTCTGCCAACAGTAATTTCCTTTCCTAATAACCCACCTGTTCTTTGAAGGGCTGTTATGCCCAAGTTGGTCTCTTTTTTCATTTGCTGAATGCCATGATGTACAATAATTCGGTTTTCATCCTTTATGGGTACCAAATCAGCAGCAATTCCCAATGTTACAACATCTGAGTTTCCCCAGGCATACCCCGGATCATATCCCCCCTTTTCACAAATCGCCAATGCTAATTTAAAAACCACGCTTGCTCCGCATAAACCCTTGAATGGATAGGGGCAATCAAATCGGTTTGGATTTACAATTGCATAAGCATCAGGAAGAGCTTTGTCTGGTTTATGATGGTCAGTGATAATAACATCCAACTCTTTCTCATTTGCATAAGCTACTTTTTCAAAGGCATTTATTCCACAATCACAAGTGATAAAAATATCCGCACCAATATATTTTGCATAATCAATTCCTTGGGTGGAAATTCCATAACCTTCTTTTTCTCGGCTGGGGATATAATAATGGGATTCTACATTTATTGACCGGAAAAACAGGGTTAGAAATGCAGCAGAGGTTGTGCCATCTACATCATAATCGCCAAAAATGAGAATGGATTTCTTTTCTGAGATTGCAGTTAAAATTCGTTCCACAGCCTTGTCCATATCCGCCATAAGAAAGGGGTTGTGCATTTGGTTAATATCCGAATAAAAGAATTCTTTGGAATCGGCTCTTGAATTAATTCCCCGGAGGCTCATTACCCGTGCGATAGTATGTGGCAGACTGAAGGTCTCTGCCACCTGATTGACACAGTCTTCATTGACTGATTTAAATTTCCATTCTGGTTCAATCATATAAAAATGTGTGAGGTTGGATAATAAGCCGAATTCTGTTTCCCGATGAATCGGGATAATGGTCATTCATCTGGTCTCGACCTCGCGATCGAGTTCTTGCGATCTACCCATCCGTAACGTGCGAACTACACTGGATTGCTTGATCTTGCTCCAGGCGGGGTTTACCCAGCTATTCATGTTTCCATGAATACTGGTGGTCTCTTACACCACCATTTCACCTATTTCCCAATACAAGATTGGGATGTTTACTTTCTGCTGCACTTTCCATCCCCACTATACGCGGGGTCCTCCTGTTAAGAGGCGCCTTGTTCTGCGGAGTTCGGACTTTCCTCCCCCGGCGGTTGCCGGGCGCGACCATTTCACCAACCTCAATTATTCTTCTGCACCATCCCAAAATTGCAATACACCACAATTAGGACAATTAATAATTTTACTATTTTCTTTTATTTCAATAATAGTCTGAGGTGGGAGCTGACTATAACACCCACCACAAGCCTTGCCCATTATACTTACCATTCCAACGCCATCCCGTGCATTTCGCAGAGTTTCATACGCATTCAAATGAGATGACTCAATTTTGTCAAAAATTACAGATCTATTTGTTTCCAAATCTTCCTGCTCGATAGTTGTTTCAGCTAATGCAGATTGCAGATCAGCCCGATTGGTTGATAATGATTCAGAAATGGTTTCAATTTTATTAGTATTGAGCTTAATATTTTCCTCTAATTCTGTTTTTTCTTCTTCAAATTTAAGCTGCACATCTTCAGATTCCGTAATGGCTGCTTTCATATGATCAATTTCCTGACTGATGGCATCATACTCCTTATTTGATTTAACCAAAAAAAGCTGCTCTTTATATTTTTCCAATTTAGTTGTAAAATCTTCAATTTCACTTTCATGATGACGAATCTCTTTTTCGATTTCTTCAATCCGACTTTGTTTTTGCTCGTTTTCCGATTGAAGAGAAGCTACCTCCAATTCCTGTGTCTCAACGGTTATAGGTAAATCTCCCATATGTTCTTTTATCTCAAGGAGACGTTGGTCTATTTCCTGCAGTTTAATTAATTGTTCTAAAGTTTGCTTCATATAATTAATTTGTAAACCAAAAAATGCACCTGTTCAAGTGCATTTAATTTTTATAAATTCTCCCCGTTTATTAGTCGTATTAATTGAAAATACCAATGCCTCATAAGACCGTTAATTTAGACAACTTTTTATTGGAAATACAAGATAAGGGTGAGCTATTTCCATTGGGGCAATTTACTTATCCCCTGTAAATTCTCTTGAAATTCATCAAAGGATTATGCATGCTAAACCAATTACAACAAGAATTAGTAGTCGCCATGAAAGCCGGAGAAAAGGCAAAAATGATGGGCTTAAGAAATATTATAGGTAAACTTAAAGCCGCCAAAATTGACAAAGGGGAATCATTAACCGATGAGGAATCACTAAAAATCCTCAAATCTGCAGCGAAACAATTGAAGGAATCCATTGACCAATACCAAAAAGGTGACAGGGATGATCTGGCTGAAGAAGAAGCCTATGAATTGTCACTTCTGGAAAAATATTTACCGGAACAATTATCTGAGGAAATAATAAGAGAAACAGTGAAAAATATTGTTGAAAATACCGGGGCAGAATCTATACAGGATATGGGACAAGTTATGGGTGCTGCCATGAAAGAATTTGCTGGATCTGCAGATGGAAAACTGGTACAGAAAATTGTCCAAGAGGAGCTAAGTTAATGGCAATTACCCCCCCTGATATTATTATAAGTCTTATACTTGCATTTTTCACCTTGAATGGTTTTCGCCATGGTTTTATTGAAGAAATGGGACGCCTTTTAAGTCTTATCGGCGGCTTCATTCTGGCATCAAAATTTCACAATTTACTTGTACCCTTTCTTCTCCCCTATATAGATGGAGAAACCCTACGAATTACTGTGGCCTATCTGGGAGTATTCGTAGTATCAGTAATAGTTATTACCATGATAGCAAAAATATTACAGAAATTTATTGAACTGGTTCTACTTGGCTGGTTAAATCGGCTGTTAGGACTGCTTTTAGGATTGCTGAAAGGGTTTCTTATTATCAGCTTGCTTATTTTTATAATTCAGGCGCTCCCAATTAAACTTGATCAGGAAAACACAATCCGCCAGAAGTTAGAAAAGGAATCGGTGATGTACCAAATATGTGACCACGTGAAGGAACTGGTGATATTAACCATGCCTATGGATAATAAATTAGAAATATTGCAGGGGAAAGTTAAAGAATATTCTAATGAGAAAAATGTCCAAGATATATTAAATAAGCCTTAGAAAAATCCTTTAATTATGAATCGAAACGATTCAATTTGCAGCTCAGAATTTTATAGAGATACCGGATTTGATATTATTCGTAATTGGCTAAAGGATAATTGTCTATGCTCTCTCAATAAGGATTTTTTCACCCAATTAACTCCCTTAATAAAAATTCAGAAAATTTCAGATGTTCAGGATTACTGCAATGAGTTTCTCTCTGCATTTCAAAGGAAAAATCCTCTACCCCTAGAAACAATTCCAAATATTTCAAGCTGGATTGATTCCCTTAATATTAGTGGATTTCAACTCCTCCCTGAAAACTTTCGTGAATTGTATCAATTATTAATTTTATCATCCACCATAAAACAATATTTAATTAAAAGTGATTTTCCACTTTGGCATGTTAATGGTAAAAATTTAATAATTTCAAAATCATGCCAATCAGAAATTGAAAAAATATTTGATGATAGTTTTCAAATTAGATCTGATGCTAGTCCCGAATTAAAACGTCTTACCCGCTCTATATCCAAGGCTGAAGGAAGTATTAAAGACACCATGCAAAAAGTATTTATCCATGCAAAGCAGGAGAATTGGTTGGGGGGAGACCAAATTGTATTTAGAAATGGTCGCTCTGTTTTACCCCTTAAAATTAGTCGAAAAAGGAAGGTAAAGGGTATAATTCAAGATCAATCTTCAACGGGACAAACTGCCTATATAGAACCGTTAGAAATTATTGAATTAAATAACAAATTAACGGAATTACATTTTTCCTTAACTGAAGAAAGACACCGCATACTCCGTGAACTAACTGCATTTTTTCAACCCTATTATAATGAAATACAAGAATCTTTTAATATTCTAAAATACATAGATCAGCATAATACTATGGCAAAACTTGCCTATCAAATTAATGCTATTTGTCCAGAAATGAATGAAAATGGAATATTAAAAGTAGAAAATGCGGTGAACCCACTTTTTTCATTGGTTGAAAAAAAAGCTGTTTCCTTAGATATTGAACTAAATCAAGAAAAAATTCTACTTCTCTCCGGACCTAATGCTGGAGGAAAAACTGTAGTATTAAAAAGTATAGGGTTATATGTTCTCATGGCTCAATGCGGTCTTTATATTCCAGCAAAAAAGGCTCAATTTCCAGTTTACACAAAATTTATGGCAGATATTGGCGATCAGCAATCCATGGAAAATGACCTGTCAACCTTTTCAGCCCATATTCAAAACCTTGCTACAATAGTTGCAGAGGCCAATGAAAGTAGCCTCATTTTATTAGATGAATTGGGAACAGGAACAGACCCTGATGCCGGTGCAGCATTGTCCCAATCCATTATGGAATTCTTCATAAAAAAGCATTGTACCGTAATTGCAACCACTCATTTAGGATCGTTAAAAGTGTGGGCCTCTGATGAAAGGGGTATTATAAATGGGGGGATGATTTTCGATTCAGATGCACTTGCTCCTACCTATGAACTACAACTGGGAACCCCTGGCGCAAGCTATGCTCTGGAAATATCTAAACGAATGGGATTAAGTGAAGATATAATTAATAGGTCAAGTGAGTTGGTGGGCGATGGTTCTGTGAATCTTGAAAATATATTGGGGCAGCTTGAAAAAGAACGGTTGGTAGCAGAATCCCTCCGTGTTGATTTGGAAAATCGTGAAAAAAAACTTGAGCAAATTGAAACCCAAACATTCAACAAGGAGAAGGAAATTAATAAAGCCCATAAAAAGGCAAAGTCCACTGCTCTTTTAGAAGCAGAAAAAATAATATTATCAACAAGGCGTGAAGCAGAGAATCTCATTGCAGAAATCCGTGTTAATCAGGCTAACAAAAAAACCATTAAAAAGGTAAAGGATCAATTTCAAAATACACTTGAAAATTTACAAATTCAGAATAAAACAGCGGAGGAAGAATTTAATTCACTTTTAGAAAGTGATCTCCAAAAAGGAAGCATTATTTATATTCCCCATCTTAATAGTAAGGGGAAAATAATTCATCTTCCTGATAAAAAAAATAGGGTTCGGGTAGAGGTAAACGGCATTACTCTTACTCTAAAATTGGCAGAACTTCAACGAGCAGAGGTCTCTGAAAGTTCAGAATCAAATTCTAAACCAAATATTTCAATGAATAAGACCTTTTCTATTGCAAAAATTCAAATTGATTTAAGGGGAATGCGAGTAGATGAAGCACTTCATGAGACTAAAAAACATCTTGATTCTGCCCTTATATCCGGGATGAATTTTGTTCATATACTTCATGGGAAAGGTACTGGTGCATTAATGGAAGCAATTCACGAATTCCTTAGTGAACAATCGTTCGTGGCAAACTTTCACTTTGCCGATGAAGATCAGGGAGGGGCAGGAATTACTGTTGTGGAGTTTGAGTAAAAGTACTATTCCACTGCTCACAAAACATAACTACAAGCAGAAAAAAATCTGACAAGTCTTAAAACATGGGTAAATCAAGTTGTTAAACTCATTATTATACAATCTCTATTAGCAACCTTGAAAATTCTTTATTTGCCAGATTAGAGTTTTCAAGTACATCTTCATGGGATAATACAGAGCCTTCCATTCCAGCGCCATAGTTGGTTAAACAGGAAATTCCCACTACATTCATCCCTAATTCAATGGCCTTTCTAATTTCTGGAACGGTTGACATTCCTACTGCATTCCCATTTAATGAGATAATTTCTTGAATTTCTGCTGGTGTTTCATAAGTTGGTCCTAATGCCCAGGTGTAAATTCCTTCCCGCAATGATATGTTTAGTTCAGTTGCAATGGATTTTATTTTTTTGTTTATTTGATCCGCTTTTAATAACACAATTGGTGGGGTGTCAGTGCCATTTCGAAATGTATAATCCAAATACCCCGATATGAGCATGAGGTCACCAACTTGCCATTCTTTTTTTAAACATCCGGCAGCATTTGTAATTATAACATTTTTGCAACCAAGAGAATGAATAACTGATATTGGGAGAGTAATTTCATCTAAATTAAACCCTTCGTAATAATGAAAACGACCGCTAGCGCAAATAACAGGCTTATTGTAGATATATCCAAATACCCATTCACCCTTGTGTCCGGATACTGTAGAGCAGGGGTAGTCTGGTATTTCTGAATAAGGGATAACAATTGGTTTATCCAAACTATCAATAAATTTCCCTAAGCCTGAACCTAAAATCACAGCCGATTGAGGTTGTTCGGGTAATTTACTTATTATACAAGAAGATATAAAATTCAGGTTCACTTTTTTTGTCCTGCTAATTGACCACATCCCGCAGCAATATCTTGACCTTTACTCCACCGAACCAACACTCTATACTCATCTCTATAATTGTGTAGTATTTCTGAAAATTTTGTAATTGTAGCTTCATCGGGTCTTTGATACTTTCCTTCAATTTCATTATAGGGGATCAAATTAATTTTGCATGGTATTCCTTGTAATAATCGTGCCAATTCTAATGCATCTTCTTCTGAGTCATTGATTCCCTTTAATAATACATATTCAAACATGATTAACCGTTTTTTTTGATTTGAATATTCCTTGCCGGATTTAATAAGATCATTAATAGACCATTTTTTATTAATGGGCATAATTTTAGTTCTTACTTTATCGTTAGATGCATTTAAAGAAATAGCCAATTTATAACGCCTTTTCTCCTTAATATATTTATTTATTTGAGGAAGTAATCCTGCTGTTGAGATGGTAATGCGGGTTGACGCTAAGTTGAAGCCTTTTGGGGAATGAAAAATGTCTGAGGCATTTAATACATTATCGTAATTATGGAATGGCTCGCCCATCCCCATAAAAACTACATTGGTAATTGGCTGATCCGTATTCTCTCTCACATAAATTAGCTGATCTACAATCTCCCCTGTGCTGAGATTTCGTTTTAATCCCAATTTTCCCGTTGCACAAAAATGACAATCCAATACACATCCAGCCTGAGATGAAAGGCATACGGTATGGCGATTATTTTCTGCCATTGAAACTGTTTCAATAAAATGATCATCTTGTGTTCGAAATAGTATTTTAACAGACTTATCCTCTTTAGATGGTAATGAATTTTCTACTGTGAGCGTATGAAGTATAAAATGCTCATTTAAATGTTCTCTAAATGATTTGTTAATATTTGACATGGAATCAAAGGAAGATATTCCATGACGATACAGCCATTCAAATAACTGCCCGCCCCTGAATTTTGTTTCTCCAGCTTCAATACATAGGGTTTGGAGTTCTTCATGATTCATTCCCTTAATGCAAATTTTTTCCAATTAAATACGTTCCTATATTGTTTTTAATAGTAATTAAATCGATGGGAATTTACCAATAAATAATATGGGGCATTGAGTGAATTTTTATTGTGGAGCTCAAAGGACACCATTAGATTTCAACCCTAAAATTATAAGGTAAATTATGGATAATATTCAGTTAGTAGAAAAATTACAGGCCGATAAAGAGAAATTATTTCAGGAAATCTCTAAAATTATTATCGGTCAAAAAGAAATTGTTGAGCACTTATTTATTTCACTTCTTTGTAGAGGACATGTTCTTTTAGAAGGGGTGCCTGGATTGGCAAAAACACTTCTCATTAAAACGCTTTCCGACGCCATGGATCTGTCGTTTAATCGCATACAGTTCACACCTGATTTGATGCCATCTGATATCACCGGTACAGAAATAATTGAAGAAGAACATGGAACTGGTAAACGAGAATTTAAATTTTTTAAAGGTCCTATTTTTGCTAATATTGTTCTGGCCGATGAAATAAATAGAACTCCGCCAAAAACACAGGCCGCATTGTTGGAATCAATGCAAGAACATAAAGTAACAGCAGGCGGTACATCCTATACCCTTGAAGAACCATTTTTTGTTTTAGCAACTCAAAACCCTATCGAGCAAGAAGGAACCTATCCATTGCCCGAAGCGCAATTGGATCGTTTTATGTTTAATATTTTGATTTCTTATCCATCTCGAGATGAAGAAGTTGCCATTGTTCAATCAACCACCAGTACAGATGTTAAAAAAGTGAATCGAGTATTATCAGCAGAAGATCTTTTTGCCTTTCAAGAATTGGTGCGGAATGTTCCTGTGGCTGATAATGTTATTGAATATGCCGTAGATTTTGTAAACAGTACACGAACTTCAAATAATGGACAAACTGCGACCACTACGAAAGATTGGTTGGAATGGGGTGCTGGTCCCCGAGCCAGTATGTATCTTATTTTGGGGGCTAAAGCAAAAGCCCTCTTAGATGGAAGAACTACTCCGGAAATTGCTGATGTTCAACAAATGTTGAACCCCGTCCTCAGGCACAGAATTATACCCAACTTCAATGCAGAAGCAGATGGTATTAGCCGAGATGACATCCTTGAAAAACTGTTGGAAACTACCAATTAAAAGATAAATTCCAATGCCTGGCGGTCATATTCTCACCCCGGATATAATTTCCCGGTTAAATAATTTATCGCTAAAAGCAAGATTTGTAGTGGAGGGATTTATTGTTGGATTACACAAAAGTCCCTATCACGGATTTTCAGTAGAATTTTCTGAACATCGTGCCTACGGTGCTGGTGATGAAATTCGACATGTTGACTGGAAATTGTGGGGGAAAACAGATCGCTTTTTCATTAAACAGTTTGAAGAAGAAACCAATCTTAAATCTTATCTTTTAGTTGATCAAAGTTTATCCATGACCTATAAATCTAAAAAAATGACCAAGTTGGAGTATGCTCAAATATTAGCAGCATCTCTTGGATATCTTATGTTAAAGCAACAAGATGCTGTTGGGTTGACACTTTTTGATGACCGTATCCGAGTTAATATTCCTGCAAGATCAAAAAGAAGTCATTTGAATATTATCCTTTCCCAAATGCAAAATATAACCGCGGGACCTGAAACTACTATTGCACCCGTTTTGCATAAAACAGCGGAAGCTATTAAAAAACGAGGTCTTATAATTCTCATATCTGATTTATTTGATGACCCAGATAAAGTTCTTTCAGGATTACAACACTTTCGATATAAAGGTCATGAGGTTATCGTTTTTCATGTATTAGATCCTCAAGAACTCACCTTAGATTTTACTCAACGTACTCGATTTCGAGATATGGAATCTGGGGAAGAGATTGTAACTGACCCTTGGCATATTCAGTCAGATTATCAAAAAAGTATGGAGCAGTTTTGTGATTATATTAAATCTAATTGCAGACAGAAAAATATTGACTACGTACAGTTATCCACAGATTTGCCATTGGACATGGCATTATCAGAATATTTAATTAAACGAAAGCGGATCGGTTGAATTTATAAACTAAAGTTCATTGAACTAAAAGAAGGCGGAACAGAATTGTTCCGTTTTTAATTTAATTCAACTCCTGCAGATTTAGCGATTTTTCTAATAGATGGAATGAAAATATCATCCATTTGATCTATTGCTGACTTCATCTCAGATATCGCATGTTTTGTATCTAAATTCTTATCTTTTTCAAGGTCACTGGCTTCATAAAAAAAATCTTTTGCATTATTTGCATATTTACGTACTTCTCGGAAATCTGAATAAACTTGACTAATTAAGGCTTCAGGAGGAGAGTCCATTTCATTTAATCTATTGAAATTTTCTTTTGAACGAATTTGAATATCTTTTGCTAAACGCTGATATAATACCCCTACATTATAATATAAATTTGCATCATTAGGGTATTTATTCAAGAGTTCATTGGCATAATCGATAGCCCTTTGATTATCGCCCATATCAATATAGACAAATAGTAATTTCCTCATGATAGGTCCTGGATCATCTGAATACTCTATGGATTTAAGGTATAAATCCCTCGCTAAATCCAAATCATCGCGTTGTAACGAAACATCCGCTTTAAGCTCATACAACATTGAATTTGTATCATCTGCTTCGAGACCTCTATTTGCTGTGGCAACAGCTGCATTCATATCTTCATTTTTTAGATGAATGGCAGCTAAAGTAGAATAATTTTCTCCTTTTGAAGGATGGAGAAGGATAGCTATTTCTATTTTCTCTTTGGCGTTTTCAATTTTATCTTTTTGAATTAAGTCTACTGCATTATTAAATATTTTTACCCATTCTTGATCTCTGTATGCTAATACACCCTCACCTATTGTTGTAACTGGTGTATCTCCTAATTTGAATGGGGTTTCTAATAATTGATCAATATTCCTTTCTTCAGCGATATCCAGCATTTCTGCCATTTTTATATAATTTTTCTGTTTTAAATAAACTTCCGTTGCGAGAAAATATGGAGCCCTTCCATCATTCACCGGATCACATTCGGGTGATTCTAATGCTTGAAGCCCCCATTCTTCGGCTCTTTTCAAATTTTTCTCACTCCGGGCTGCAGTTGTAGCCGAACGATACTCCATACACGTTGAGGCACATCCAGTTAAAAGTAATAAAGTATAGATTGATAATAAAATTGATAGTTTTCTCATGATAATAAAATATAATAAAAAAGGCGTCTAAACCGACGCCTTTTAAATTGATAAGATAATTTTTAGTTTATCTCAATCCCTTAACTGGTTTCCTTATTTTACGTCTCCTCTTGTGAGAACGCTTCCGATCAAGCTTAATATCACCCTTATCAGAAACATCTTTCACCCAATAATGGTTACTTTTAGATTGGGTTTTAACTCCCTCACTCCTGAGATCATTCTTCCCAGTACGGGCAAAAATAAGTCCACCAACTACAAGTGTTACTATTATAACCTTCTTCATTATCTTCATATTAAAGTCTCCCTCTTAACCTGAATATAAAACGACTTATACTTACAAAACAATGATTTATGTCACAATTTTGTAACAACCTGTAACATCATGTTAAAACGGTAGTTCCTCTTCTCCGACTGGTTCTGATACTTTTTCTGCCGTATTCTTTACCTCACCGTTTTCTTTCTTCTCTGCTGTTTTCCACTCAAGGGGTGTAATAACATTAGAAACTATTTCCGTTTTCCAATGTTGAACATCATTTTTATCCTTGTAAGTACGTGTCTGTAATTTACCTTCTATATAGATCAATTGACCTTTTTGAAGATATTCAGTGGTAAAATCAGCTAGTTTATTCCATGCTACAATATTATGCCATTCTGTATGTTCTTTTTTCTCTTTATCACTATCTATCCATGATTCATTAGTTGCAAGAGAAAATGTGGCAGTGGAAGTCCCTGAGGGAGTATACCTGCCTTCTGGCTTATTCCCAATATGACCAACTAGAATTACCTTATTTACACTCGATTTTTGCATTATTCAACCCTCCGATTAAGACGTTATTTTTGTTAATTAGTACAGCATAATTTAGAATTTATCATTAATAATTCCTATAATTATATTTTCGGAAGGTGTAATATAAAAAGTGACCCCTCTTCGGGCTCACTTGATATGGAAAGTCTCCCTTTATGAGATTCTATTATTTTTTTACAAATTGTTAAGCCAAGCCCAAATCCTTTAGTTGAAACGGTTTGGTTCGCCTGAAAGAATGGCTGGGTTATTTTGTTAATATCATCCTTAGAAATACCTATGCCTGAATCTTTTACTTGAAATTCTATATCACCGTTTTTTACAACTGTTAATTTTATATCTGCATTGGCTTGTGGCTTGCTGTATTTAAAAGCATTATCCAATAAATTGCGTAGTGCCAAGCTAAATTTTGTTTCATCTATATAAACTTGTTTATCAGGAATATTATTATCAATTTTCACTCTATCACGGTTAGTGGGAAACATATCCATCACTTTACCTATAATATCCTGCGTACTGAATTTTTGTAAATCTAATTTGGAATAGGGCAATGAAAGTCGATCTGAAAATAAAAGGTTGCCTATCATTCCTTCTAAAAATTCCACTTCTTCTTTTAGCTTAGTTAGATTTTTATGCTCTGGCATCATTGCTATTAACAACTGCATCCTTGCCAAGGGGGACCGCAATTCATGACTTACTTCCAGTAAAAGCTGGTGTTTGTTTTCAAGGAGAATATTAATATCCATAATTAACTGATTCATCGAATATGATAGGTCTGCAAGTTCGTCTTCCCCTATTATTTCAATTTTTGATTTCAAGTCTCCTTCTTCTAAGGCTTCTATCCTATTTTTCATTAATTGAACCGGCCTCAAATACCTGTGTATAAAAAAATACAACCCAATAATAAATAGAATTGCTAAAATAAAAGCAAATAACAGATTATTTATCTCTGCAGGAGGGATATAATCGATAGCTAGGTAAAAAAGATAATTCCCATTATCTACGACTGTTACAGACATGGTATTTATTTCACCAAAAAAAACTTTAAGTGGAATTTTGATGCCATACATGGTCTCAAATTCAGAACTTTTGTGAAATTGAATAAATTCTTCTGGTAGAATATTTGAAGGGAGATTTGACCAATATACCTTGCCGGGATATGCAATGCCTAATTCTGTTATATCTCGTTTAAATATTCCACACCACATCTTAAGATTATTTATCTCTTTTGATACTTGATTTGTATCAGGTGGATTACCCCATTTTGAGACCATCTCAGAATAATAATAGGTTTCATGGGCATCCAAAATGCTGTCTGGAGCAGTGAATGAATATTGTAATTGGTAATATAAAACAGAGGTTAGGGTTATTGTAAAAACAAAAACTAATAAACCTAATCTTTTAAAAAGACTTTTCTGAAATCGTTGCTTTGACTTAATCCTTAGGTTCCCCAATGAATTTATAGCCTACACCATGAATTGTCTTTATAAATCTGGTATTATTGGGAGTTTCACCTAATTTGCCTCGCAATCGACTCACTAAAACATCAACTGATCGATCATAACTTTGCCAGGAAATTCCTCTTAGATTTTCAACTAAAAACTCTCTATCCAATGTTTCACTTGAATTTTCAATAAATAATATCAAAGCTTCATACTCAGTTGTTGAAAGTGATATCAGCTTTTTATCTAATAATACTTCCTGTTTATTTTTATCAATACTCAATCCCTTAAAATGTACATTTTCTATAATTGCCGCGGAAGAATGGGTTCTTCTTAAAATTGATTGAATCCGTGCAAGTAATTCTCTAGGCTCAAACGGCTTTGGTAAATAATCATCTGCACCTAATTCTAACCCAACAATACGATCCGTAACTTCTCCTCGTGCAGTAAGCATAATCACAGGAGTTGATAAATTTTCCCTAATTTTTCTTAATACCTGAAAGCCATCCATTCCTGGTAACATTATATCTAATATGATTACACTCGCTTCCTTTTTTTCCAGATATTCCAACCCTTCCTCTGGAGTATGTTTAGCAACAATTTTATATTTATACGAACCCAAAAACTCAATAAGTAATTCTGTTAATTGTACATCATCATCAATTATTAGTATTTTATCCATTAGGTATTTCCTTTCACTGTTTTGGACATTTTCTGCCCAGATATTTCATTTTTCATACTGTCAATTTTCCTTTTAAAATCACTGTCAGCTATTGCTTTTTTATCAATATTTTTACAGGCATGAATAACGGTGGAATGATCTCTTCCACCAATATGTATCCCAATATTTGCCAGAGATGCATTGGTTAACTCCTTAGATAGAAACATGGCCAATTGTCGTGCAAGTGCAACTTCCATTGTACGGCTTTTCCCCAGGATTTGTCTTTCACTAATTTTCATTTCTCTACAAACATATTTAACAATTTGATCAATGGACAAATCAGTAAATGAATTTTCTCCCAACAAATTTTTTAGAACCCGTTGAGCCAAATTCATAGTGATATCTTCTCGGCGAAGAGACGAAAGCGCCAATAATTTTACCAACGCTCCTTCCATTGCACGGATATCTCCTGCTATTGCTTCTGCTATAAATTCGGTTACATCATAGGGAATTTCCAATCCATCATCTTCAGCCTTTTTCATTAAGATTGCAATTCTTGTTTCTAAATCGGGTGGCTGAATATCCACCACAAGCCCGGATTGAAACCGAGAAATTAAACGATCTTTCAATCCTTTTAACTCACTTGGATGGCGGTCTGTTGTCAATACAATTTGTTTACCTTTTTGAAATAAATCATTAAATAAGTGAAAAAATTGTTCTTGAGTTTGTTCTTTAGATTGGAAAAACTGAACATCATCCAATAATAGCATATCTATATTTCTATAGGTGCTGATAAAGTCTGTAGAGCTATTTTTCTGAATAGAACTGATGAAATCTAACATAAACTTTTCACTGGTGAGGTATACCACGCGCATATTCCCATTCTGCCTGATGAGTTTATTCCCTATTGCCTGTAATAGATGGGTTTTCCCTAGACCGGGACTGCTATAAATAAGAAGCGGGTTATAGGGGGTTTGGCCGGGAGTATCTGCAACAGATAATGCTGCAGCCTTAGCAAATTGGTTACTTTTACCTTCAATGAAATTTTCGAAAATATAGCGGGAATTCAACTGGGATTTTCTTTGATATCCCTGAGGAACTGGCTTTTCCTTGGCGGTTAAAGTCGGTATTTCATCAATGTTTTTATCACTGATTACTACACTATAATTTACAATGAGTGGATGATTTGCGTTTTCCTTTAAAGCATTATCGATAAGGTGACGATATTTTGCTTCCAACCACTCATAATGAAATTGATTGGGAACCTGAAGTGTAATTCCCTCTTCATTTAGGCTTGTTGCAACCACTCCATCAAACCAGGTTTGAAATGCTTGTTCTTGAATTCTATCCTTGATATATAACAAGCACTTTCCCCAAAGCTCGTCCTTATTTAAACTAAATTGGCCAGGTGATTGTTCGGCTATATTGTTCATGTTGGTAACCATAATATAAAATTCACCCCTAAAATTCGGGTATTAAGTCCACTTAAAACAAGTTGAAAACATACAGAATTGTTATTTAAACCAATTGTAATTTACCAGTGAATGTTTGGAGTGGAAATACTATTATTAACGATTTTAATAATTACCGTTACCATTTATAAAAAAAATTGGGTGCCGGTATCTCCCCCTTTTTACTCAACTGGGAAACTAGTAAAAATAGGACATCGCGGAGCACCATCGCTCGCCCATGAAAATACTTTGGACTCCTTCAGAAAAGCCATTGATACAGGGATGGATGGTATAGAATTAGACGTTCAATTTTCTGCTGATAAAAAATTGGTGGTATATCATGATTGGAGCGTAGAATGTGATTCAGGGGAAATAGAATTAATCAAAAATTTGTCATGTTCAGAAATTCAGAAGATTTCATTAAATGGTAATGAGCAAAATAAAATACCCTTACTTGCCGATGTATTGGATGTCCTCAATAAAAAAATTATCATAAATATTGAAATAAAATCTGCCCATATTATTAATACCAATATTGAAAAAAATGTTTTAGAATTAATCAAAACATATGGATTCGAAAATAACTGCGTCATATCCAGTTTTAATCCCTTTATTATCAGGCGAATCAAAAAAATTGATCCAAAAATATTAACTGCTTTTCTATGGAGTAAAAATGATCCTCAGTTTATTATAAATACTCCACTCTGGGTTTGGATATGCCGACCAGATGGATTCCATGCCGACATTGATTATCTGGATGAACAATTAATAAATTGGGCTACCAGAAAAAATATGTCTATTTTAACTTTTACTGTAATGACCAAAAAGCAATTAATAAAATCTCAGCTTTGGGGATTGGACGGTGTTTTTATGGAGGATCCGTATCTAAATTAACACCCGCATTCTTATAATTGCCTAAATTATAAGAGTTAAATTCCATATTAAAATATGATTTCAGACACTTTATCAAAGTTAGAGTCTTTAAAAAAAGAACGTAATGCTGTGATTTTGGCACATTATTATCAAGATCCTGACATCCAGGATGTAGCTGATTTTGTTGGGGATAGTCTTGCTCTGGCACAATATGCAGTGAAAACAGATGCAGATGTCATCCTTTTCTGTGGTGTTCATTTTATGTGTGAAACTGCCAAAATATTAAATCCGAACAAACGGGTAATATTGCCTGATATGGATGCGGGTTGTTCTCTAGCAGATTCCGCTTCTCCTAATAAGTTTAAGACCTGGGTAGATTCTCATCCGGATCATGCGGTAATCACTTATATTAATTGCTCTGCAAAAGTAAAGGCCGTATCAGATATTATCTGTACTTCATCCAACGCTGAAAAAATCATCAATAGTCTGCCGGAAGATAAAAAAATTATTTTTGCTCCTGATAAATATTTAGGGGCATTCCTCCAGAAAAAAACTGGGCGTGATTTATTATTGTGGGATGGCTCCTGCCAAGTTCATGAAATATTTTCAGAAAGAGAACTTGTTCGATTGAAAACTCGGAATCCAGATGCTCTTGTGCTTGCACATCCAGAATGCGACGAGAATATACTGCGCCATTCAGATCATATAGGCTCCACAACTTCTATTATTAAATTTGCTTCTGAATCTAATCTCGAAAAATTTATCATTGCCACTGAACCGGGAGTTATACATCAAATGGAAAAAGAAAGTCCCAATAAAACGTTTATTCCTCTTCCTACAAATGATGGCTGTGCCTGCAATGAATGTCCCCATATGCGTCTAAACACAATTGAAAAAATGGTTACTGCTCTTGAGACTATGTCTCCCGAAATTATTTTATCAGAAGAGTATCGACTCAAAGCACTGGCTCCTTTAGAAAAAATGTTGGCACTCAGTTGATCGAATACCCTCAACATAAAAAACTTTCGGATGAATATATCATTGGGAAAATTGCTTACTTTTTAGCGGAAGATATTCCAAATGGTGATATTACTACCGAAAGTACAACTGCTGACAATTCTGAAATAACTGCTGAAATCCACGCAGCAGAAAAACTTATTTTTGCTGGAAGTGAAATTATTCCTCATTGCTTTGGAGAAAAATGCCAGGTGACGATTAATCATAAAAATGGTTCTATGCTCTCAAATGGCGATGTAATTGGGGCAGTTACGGGTTCAACCAGAGAAATACTTTCTCGTGAAAGAGTAATGCTGAATTTAATCCAACGGCTATGCGGTATCGCTACCCTCTCCCATGAATATGCAGAAATTGCAAACCCCTTTGATGTGAAAATTTTAGACACCAGAAAAACAACTCCCGGATTACGCTTATTTGAAAAATATGCCGTAGCAATTGGTGGAGCTTTCAATCATCGGCTCAATTTATCCCATGGAATTCTTATCAAAGATAATCATATAATTGCTGCAGGATCCGTAACCAATGCCATTGAATCTGCTAGAAAAAAAGACCTCCATTTACCATTGGAACTTGAAGTAGATAATTTTGATCAAATCCATGAAGCTTTAAAAACAGGAGTGGACGGATTCTTATTGGATAATATGAAACCTGAGACAATCAGGTCTGCTGTTTCTATTATAAGGGCTTCCCAAAATGGGGAAGATGTGTTTATCGAAGCTTCCGGTGGAATCACCTTAGAAAATATCCTCCCTTATTTGGATACTGGAATCAATGCCATTTCCATTGGGGCTCTAACCCATCAGGCAATAAGTAAAAACATTCGGCTGGACTTTGTTTCATGAATCCTTCAATTAATACAGATGTTTTGGTTATTGGCAGTGGATTATCAGGCGCCACGGCAGCAATTACCGCTGCAGATGCGGGGAAAAATGTAACCATTATTACAAAATCTCCCCAGTTAAAAAGTGGAAATACACCAAAGGCACAGGGCGGAATTGTTTATACAAACAGTACCGATTCCATAGAGAAATTGAAAAATGATATTATGAAAGCGGGTGATAACCATTCCTGGGTTGATGCTGTAAATTTAATTTGCAACGAAGGTCCTCCATTAGTTAAAAAAATACTCATTGACCGATTTAAAGTGGCATTTGACACCGGTGATTCTATGGGAGATAATGGTGATAATCTTTGCCGAACAAAAGAAGCTGCCCATTCAGAATCTCGTATTATTTATAGCAAAGACAAGACTGGTGATTCCATTCAAACTGCCATATTGAGTGAATTAGAAAAACATCCTAAAATTTCAATCATTACCAATATTACAGCCATTGACCTTTTAACATTATCACATCACTCTATAATTTCTACAGACATCTATAAAAAACCAGCCTGTTTCGGTGCCATTGTATTGGATAATATCACTGGAACGGTGTCCTCAATTTATTCTCAAAGAACTATATTGGCAACGGGTGGATTGGGACAAATTTTTCTCCATTCCACCAACCCGGACGATTCTATAGGGGATGGTATTGCAATGGCATGGCGGGCGGGTGCCAGATGTTTTAACCTCCAGTATATCCAATTTCATCCCACAACTCTATTCAGTGGGTCCAGTCGGTATTTAATCTCCGAAGCTGTTAGGGGAGAAGGTGGGATATTAATTGATGAAAATGGAAATGAGTTTATGAATCAAATCCACGAAAAAGGAAGTTTAGCTCCACGGGATATTGTTGCTAGAAACATCCATCAGAAAATGTTAGACACGACTCTTCCCTGCATGTATTTGGATATTTCATTTAAGGATAGCGACTGGATAAAAAATCGATTTCCTTCCATTTATAAGGGCTGTATGGATGCGGGGATTGATATGACAATAGAACCCATTCCCATAGTTCCAGCTGCACATTATATTTGCGGAGGTATTGGCGTTAATCTGGAAGGCCGGACTTCTGTAAAACGCTTATATGCAGTGGGTGAAGTTTCCTGTACCGGTGTTCATGGAGCCAATCGCTTGGCAAGTACTTCACTATTGGAGGCTTTAGTATGGGGTTACCATGCAGGAAAAGATGCGGCCATTTTTAGAGATGGGGATGATCATTTCCCAGAGATTGAAACCTGGGTAGATGAAATTGATGAAATTGATCCGGCACTAATTGCACAGGATTGGCTCACAATAAAAAATACCATGTGGAATTATGTAGGATTAATTCGTACCCGTCAAAGACTCCACCGTGCTCGAACTATTATGCGGAACCTTCAAACAGAAATAGAAGATTTCTATCAGAAAGCCAGATTGACTCCAAGCATTGTGGGGCTGAGAAACGGGGTTCAGACTGCTATTGCAATTATTGCCGCAACTCTGGAGGCCAGAGAAAGTATTGGCACCCACTACCTCCTGGAAGACAAGGAATAATTGTTATTTTCTGCATAAACCATCTGTATTGAGCGACAGTCGAAGCATGTTGATTCCGGGATAAACACGATTAATACGCTCTATGTTTAGAGTAAATTAGCAATTATGTAAATCTGATAAAGAATAGGTGAAATTATCGATAAGGCGAGTTTGTCCTAATAACGCAGCTACACTTACTAGAATTTCCCCTCCTAATTTCCCCTTAATTTCTTCAAGTGTGTTTCTATTTGCCACTGATACATAGTCGATCTTAAACTGGGGTTCACTATTAATAATTTTGGTTATCTTATTCTTTAATTTTTCGCAATTGAGTTCGCCATTTTTTAGTAGGGTTTTTCCGCTTACTAGGGCTTTAAAAATGGTAGCAGCAACTGAATATTCATGTTCCGTTAAATATTTATTTCGAGAGCTCATTGCCAATCCATTTTTCTCTCTAATTATTGGACAAGAAACAATCTGAATTGGATATTGTAAATCTGAAACCAATTTATTTATGATACAAAGTTGCTGGAAATCTTTCTTACCAAAAAATGCATGGCTTGGTTCAATAATATCAAATAATTTTGCAACTATAGTGGTTACACCTTTGAAAAATCCGGGGCGGCTTTTCCCTTCTAAAAGGTTAAACAAATTATTATTATAATTTCCTGTATTAATTCCATCAGGATACATTTCAGTGTTGCCGGGCAAGAAAGTACAGTCTATTTTATAATTAGATAGTTTGTCTAAATCTGATTTTATCGTTTGGGGGTACGTATCTAAATCTTCACCTTGGGCAAATTGAGTTGGATTTATGTAAATACTCACAATTGTATTTTCACAAGTATTATTTGATTCTGATACTAAGGATAAATGGCCCTCGTGCAGGGCGCCCATAGTAGGTACAAACCCTATGGAGCCTGAAATATTCTCCCGCCATTTTCGGAATTCCTTAATGGTGGAAATTTTCTTCAATAATTAGTGCGTTTTTTCGAGATGGATATTACTGTTAATGAAGTGTTCTTTAGTGGGAAAAGTTTTTTCTTCAACTTCATTTTTATATTCTGCGAGTTTATGTTGAATTTCAACTCCAAAGTTGCCATATCGTTTTGCATGCTTCGGAGAAAAATCACCATATAAACCTAAAATATCATGGTACACTTGAATTTGACCATCACAAAAGGGACCTGCGCCAATTCCAATGGTTGGTATGTCTAATAAATTAGTAATTCTATCGGCTAAATCCCCGGGTATTCCTTCCAGAACCACAGCAAAAGCGCCACTTTCCTGAACTGCCTCTGCATCTTCAATAATTTTTTTTGCTTCCAAAATTGACTTTCCTTGAATTCTATATCCAGAACTCAGATTATACGATTGGGGTAATAATCCCACATGTCCCATTACGGGAATGCCTGCATCAATAATTGCCCTTATTTGGGATGTATAGGGAACTCCACCTTCCAGCTTAATGGCTCCTGCCCCCCCTTCTTTAATAAATCTACCTGCATTTCGAACGGCATCTTCCACAGATGCTTGATAGGACATAAATGGCATATCCGCAACTACCAACGCCTTTTTCGTACCCCGGCATACAGCCCTCACCAAAAATAGTAATTCATCCATTGAAATTGGGATTGTATTCTCCATCCCATACACTACCATAGCTGCACTGTCACCTACCAATAATAATGGAAAATCTACGGCGTCTGCATTTTGAGCCGAAACAAAATCATAGGCAGTAACAGTAGCAAAGGGAGATTCGCTACCCTTTAACTTCTGAATATCTCTGATAGTTGTTTTTTTCATGGAATATTATACCAAAACTGGCTCTTCATTGCCCAAAAATGTCACATGATTTTCGGAATTTACATGAACAATTTTGGGTTTATGAATCTGGGCTTCAGTTTCATTAAGTTGGCAGTATGCCACAATAATCACCAAATCATCCTTGCTAATTAAGTGAGCTGCAGCTCCATTAATGCATACTTTTCCAGACCCTCTTTCTCCACTAATAATATAGGTATCTATACGATTTCCATTGGTTATATCTAATACCCCAATTTTTTCGTACTCTCTAAGTCCGGCAGCATCCATTAAATCTTCATCTAATGTAAGCGATCCGATATAATTTAAATCTGCCTCCGTCACCGTTGCCCGGTGAATTTTTCCTTTAAGCATTTCTATAAACAAGCTATTTCCCTCTCAACTAATGAAGTAAATTTACAATTATTCCCATTATTTCACAAAAAATGATTAACTTTTAATTTCAATAATTAATTTAAAATAATTGAGTCCTTTTTTTGCCCAAAAAAATATACTATTGGGGAATAAATCATTTTGCTGATATCCACATTATAAGGTATATTTTTCCTTCAAGATAACAATATGTTGTATTGATTTAAATTCTTGGCATCACAGGGATTCCTTTAAAAAAAAAAACTCCAAAATATTATAAATAATCTTTTCAATTATGAATAACATTAAACTCTATATAATAATAATTTTTTGCACTCTATTTATGTTTTCTTGTGGAGGTAAAAACGACCAAATTGAGACCTCTCCTGATATAAATAATTCTCCTGATTTGAATAATGGCGAAAATGGAAACAATTATGATCTCTTGCAGGATTCAGCTGTAGAAAAAAATATGCCTGAAATTATTGAAGATCTTCGTATGGATATCAAGAAAATGAAGGCTGAACTGGACTATCAGCATGAAAATTTAAGTAAGTTGGAAGCTCAAACCCAAGTTTGGGCAAACCCATTTGCTATTTATAACAAAGAAGTTGTTCTCAATAACGGAAGTTCTATTTTTGGTAAAATTGTATATCAGGATCAAGATGTAATGAAAATAGAAACCTTAATAGGACAGCTAATTATTGATCGAAATACAATCATTCGGGTAGTAAATCAAGTAGGTGCCTACGGCAATTTTGACACCGAATCTAAGGTCCCTGGAGTACCAGACCCTTCTGGAGTAAACCTCATACAAAAACGAGTGACAAATATGTCTGCTCATTTGGTGTTGGTGGGAGATATTACAGAGGAAAAGGATGGCTCTGGGAATACGGTACTATCAGGTGAAGTGAAAAATGTGGGGAATAAACGAGCAGATTTTTCAAAAATTATTTTCACCTTTAGAACAAACTGGCAGGGAGACTCAAAAGCTTTGACAGCATTTATAAATGGGGTGACAAATACCTTCGAAACTGGTATTTCATCCGATAATAGTATTTTGCCGCACGCTGTTGGGAACTTCCAAATGGTAATCCCAAAATCTTTTGGTTCATTCATTGGATATAGTTATGATATTGACTGGAGTCAGTATGACGGTTAACAAATTTGTTTTGTGCGTTAGCATTGGATTATTCTATTCAATGGGATTTACAAATGAGGTGCTATGGGATTTGGGCGTTGTAATTACTCCTCCTGAAATTCAGAATGTCAAAGAGGCTCCCCATCCGTTATCATCTAAAGAAAAAAAGACTCGTGCAAAAATAAATGCCGTCATTACAGATCCATTTATACCCCCTGTGAAAAAAACATTGCTATCGAAAAAATCTAGCCAATTGATAAGTGACTCAGTTGAAATTAGTATTAACCAAATTAAATTAGCAGCAGAAAAATCTTATTTTAATAATAATTATCAACATGTAATTGAGATTCTTTACCAAAGAGATTTGAGCATGCTCTCAAAACGAAATAGAGAAAGTTTAAACTATTTACTTGCGGTGGCCTACTACCGGACTGGTTACCTTGACAAAGCCAAAGCCCAAGTACTTTCATTACTCAAACAAAACGAAAGCGATGAACTTTATCTCTTAATAGCAATGATTTATGAATCAATAGGAGATATCAAAAACGCGAAAAGTAATTATATAAAACTTATTTCCTTTTATCCTGAAAGCGATTATTTCATGTCGGCTAAAATCAAAACGCGGATATTAAACCAACATTAAAGAATGCCCAGAGCAAAGTTTTTAATTCCACTTACATTTATTTTATTGGCTGGAGTAATAGATGCAAATTCACGTGTTGCATTTTCCAGGCCTGGTAATATGATGCGTGTTCCCAATATGGATATCAATATGTATAAAAATCTCTTAGCAGTTAATGTATCCTCTGAATATTTATCTTCAAGCCAAAGCAGTTCTGCATTTTCTGTGAACACTATGGGAAAATCCGGCTACCTTTATGGACTATCTTTTGTGAGGCCGGTAAATCCCGCTAATTCGGGTGAACTTGGTTTTCATCTTCAAAAAAATATGTTTAAATATGGAGATGTGAATGTAGGTGCAGGAATTCAGGATATTATTTTCAGGCAGGGCAGTGATTCTGCAGATGATGATGGATTAGACACTAAAGGAGTGTCTCTTTTTGCAGTTCTCAGCAGTGTAAAAGATTTTGATGATTACGCCATTGCAACCTATTTGGGTTTTGGCTCTGGAAAAATTAATGAAGATTCACATCTGTATGTTTCAAATCAAAAGCAAAATATCGGGGTTTTTTTAGGGTTTAATTTTACTACTCCCTTCTTGAAAAAAAATGGTGGAGCAAATTTTATGACTGAATTTGATGGTAAAGGATTAAATATAGGTGTTTCTATTCCCATATTAAAGTCAACTCATATTAATTTAGGCATTACTCATTTCGAGAGTTTTGGTGATTTTGCTACTGAAGACCGTACTGATGATTGGTCCGCACTAAGAGGCGATGCACCATCCATAACTTTTGGAATGGGTATAAATGTACCTAGAATTTTTGATGCAGATGAAATAGAAGAATTAGGGTTAGATGAACAATTAGGGTATGGTATTTATGGCGAAACGGATTCTTCTATTTTGTATTATGATCTAATCTGCACAGATGTTGTAGAAACTTTGCGGGACTCCATCAAGGTAAGTAATAATATGATTGATAACTTAAATGATTATAATAATATGCTTCAGCATAATGAAGTGGTTTTAGTTGACTCCACCAGAAAAAATCTACTACGTGAACAGGTGAGCCAATCTAGCCAAAATAAAGCAATGAGACATTTATCCAGATCGCTGAGGTTTTTCTATGATGAAGAATATAGAAATGCTTTGTCCGAAGTGAATTTTGCCATTGAATTAAATCCCAACTTAGCTATTGCTTATGGCAGGCGTGGTTCTATTTATTACAAACTGGGCGATAACCGCCGGGCAACACTGAACTGGAATGTGGCTTTGCAATTAGATCCGGAATTTACAGAAATTTATGATGTGTTGCAGGCATCTGATGAAAACCGCCTCACACCCATAGAAATAGGAAAAATACAGGAGAATATTAAATGAATTTAGGTGCAGTCATTGGTTTTGTGATGGGTCTTGGAATTTTGCTTACCGCAGCCTTCCTAGGATCTGCGTCGACAGGTGGTATGGGTTCTCTCTGGGACGCAATTAGCTTAGCAATTGTTGTTGGTGGGGCGACTGCCGCAACCTGCATTGCGTACCCTTTAGAGGATGTAATTGCAGCTTTTGCTGGATTTCCAAAAGTATTTTTGGGTGCACAAGGGTTTACTTTAAAAGATGTGGTACAGGATTATGTTGGTCTTGCTGAATTAGCACGAAAAGGGGAGCTGTCAAAAGCTGCGGATGAAACTCCAGAACACATGCCTTTTCGTCTTAGTAGTATAAAAGATGCCTGTCGAATGATTAGTGATGGTTTGGCAAAAGATGATATCCGTACCATTATGGAAAATAAAGAACAATATCGTGCATTGCGTGAAATAAAAGCAGCAAATGCTATAGCTAAATTAGGAGAATATGCCCCATCTTTTGGTATGATCGGAACATTATTTGGGTTGATTTTCATGTTAGCTGGTATGACCATGCCTGCGGCCCCCGGTACTGACCCAATGGCTTCACTTATCGCAAATATGGCAATCGCACTCATTACTACGCTTTACGGAGCACTTTTTGCCTTCTTCTTTTTTCTGCCCTTTTCAGAACATTTAAAATATATTAATGAAGGTAAAAAGGTAGAAAGTGCCCTGCATTTAGAAGCAGCTATGTTACTATATGATAAGGTTCACCCTATTATGGTACAAGAACGGCTAAATGCATTCCTGGCAAGAAAAGACAGATTCACGGATGAAGATTAATATAAATGGCTGACGAGGTTTGTCCATTATGTGATGGAAACGGTGCAGGTTTGCCTGGATATTTTGGCACCATGGCAGATATGTTCACCCTGCTCTTTGCATTTTTTGTGATTTTGTTTTCTTTGTCAAGTTCAGATCCTGCTGGACTTGTTGAAGGGGGTGGGGATGAAGCAGGGGCAGTTAAACAAGAGGAAGAAATTGAAGAAATTGAAAAACAAGCTCAGGAATTAAAAGAACAAGGGGTGACAGAAATAGATGATAAGCCTATTGAAGAATATATGGACAGCCTCATTCAGGATTTAAAGGCACAGCAAGAGCCACCTCCGAAATCTTATGAAATGCATGAAGATTTAGCTGAAATTATAGAAGAAATGGAATTAGACTCTTCTGAGGCAAAAGTAGAAATGAAAGACCCCCGGGGCACGGTTGTTGAATTAAACGGGAATGTCTGTTTTGATGCTGGAGAGGCTGCCATTAAAGAAAAATTGAAAGGATTTTTAGATGCAGCTGTAGATAGTTTTTTAACTGTTCCATCTGATAATCGGCAAATTATTGTAGAAGGACATACGGATAATGTGAAGCCTACTAGGAATGTGGCAAAAATGTACCCAACAAACTGGGAATTGTCATCTGCCAGAGCCTCTGTGGTAGTAAGCTACCTTATAGATAAAGGAGTAAATCCTTCAAGGTTAGTTTCTCATGGCTATGCTGAACGCTGGCCTGCCGATATGAGCTGGGAAAACATGAGGCGGGGAGCAGTACAAAAACCGCGAGGCGAAAATGTAGAAATTGTAGAGGGAAGGGGTGGTAAGCCTGAATATACAGGAGTTGACACGGATAAATATGGGAATCCCTTATTTGATGAAATCAGCATGGATTCTGTGATTGATTCCCTAAATAGAACAAAAGAACTTCGTGCAAAAAACCGGCGTATTAAAATTATTTTTACACAGCAAAAATTTGTAGATGGACTTGAAAGATACGAAAATGCCGGAAAATAATTGTACAATCTTTCATACAACAATTTGAATGTATTAAATTTACTTATGCTTAAACAGGAGCAAAACCATGACCATTAAATTTGGCCGTAAATATCTTTTATTAATAGCCCTCTGCGCATTTCTATGGAACCAGCAAGCAGGTCTTCTTTCACAGAAAATTGCCATAGAAAATTCTTATCAGCAAAAGGTTTCTGCTGCAATGTCTCGAATGTTGGGGCAGGAGAAGTTTTTAGTAATTGTTAGTATTGAATTTTCGTCAGTTGGTGGCACCCTGAAAAAATCTGCTACACCTCAAACTGGAACCGGCCCTTCTGTTGGATATATCCCTGGGCTGCCTACTTTGCCATCAAACCAAGGTTCACAGCCATCCAATAATATCAGAAACCAAAACCGTAGTGGAAATGATTTAGATATCGGACGTGTTGAAGTTACTATTGGAATAGATGAAGAATTGCATAATAAAGGTTCTATAAAACAAGAAATTAAATACTTAGTAGAAAAGATAATTCCTCAAACCAAAGACTGTGGGGATTGCATTAAAATTGAAGCTATGCAGTTTCAATTTCAGGCTAACAACAAAAATACTAAGCTCTATGAATTAGAAAAGGCAATTGAAAAATTAGAGGCTGACAAACGAGCTGCTGATTTGGCAAATCAAAATAAGATATTAGAGGATTTAGAACGCCAAATTGATGAAGTTTCCACCGAAAGAGATGAAGAAAGATCTTTGAATCATCGGAGAATACAACAACTGGCAAAGCAAGATTCAATCCGTTTTGTTCAAATGATTGTAGCTGAAAAATTACAAAAATCACAAGATTCTCTCAAATTTATCAATACTGAAAAACGGCTCGAACGAGTCATGGAAAGTAAAATTAAATCTGATTCTGTAATAATTCATGAAACTCTCAGTATCGTAAAACAACAAGCTGGTGGTGGTAAGGAAGACGAATCACTAATGGGTATGCAACTGGGGGGGGGGAAATCGGGAATAATGGGTTCTGTTATTTTTATCTTACTTATCATTGCCCTCATAGTTGTAACCTTTTTGGCTGCCAGAAATAAAAAGCCGAAAACAATCTATTTAAAACCAAAGAGTAAAGAAAAGGAAAAAGCTAAAGACAAAAAAAAGGATAAGAAGAAAGAAGGAGAAAATGATTCTGATGATGATGAAACTGGCGAGGCAGAACCAGAAGAATCCCCTGAACCTGCTGCACCTCCTCCTCGCCCTGATGAAGATGGTCTGCGTTCTGAGCTCCGCTCATTAAGACAGACTGCTGTGTCGCTCACCATAGGGGAAAAAGAGGGCGCATCTGCCCTCATTAAAGAATGGCTGGAGGATAATCCAAATAAAGATGATGAAGATGATGAAGAGGCTGGAGAAGAATAATTTATGAAAACTAAAGAAGAATTAACGGGTTATGATAAGGTTGCTATCCTTTTTGATATTTTAGGAGATTCTCTTTCCCTTAATATGTTTAAAGATATTCCTGAAGCTGAGTTTTATAAAATATGGGATCATGCAAAAACCTTAAAAAATACCGTTCCAACAGCTGTAAAGAAGGAAGTATTGGAAGATTATTATTTCAAAATGCTTTCCAAGGACAAGTATAAAGATCAAACCAGTAGTGAAAAAATGTTTGAATTTCTTGAAGCTTTAGATGATGAACAACTCTTCGTATTATTGTCACCGGAAAAACCCAGAGTAATTGCATTGGCATTAGAGCAAATTGACAATGAAAAAAGGATGATTTTTTTGTCAAAGGTTAATGTTGAAAAACAAAATAAAATTGTTTTACAAACTGGCGAATTAAATGATATTCCCCTTGAAGCAATCATTCATACTGCTAATGAGCTTAAAAAGAAATGTGCTTTTCTTCCTGAATCAGTTAAGTTTTCACGAGGTGGGGGTAAATCTGTTTCAGAAATGTTAGGTAAAATGCCGGAAGATGATGCAAAAAAATATTTAGAACAAATGAAATTAGATAACCCAGGATTACTCCAAGAAGTGAAAAAATACTTCCTCCTATTTGATGACATTGTTGCTATGCCAGATGGAATTGCTGCTACTTTTTGGGGTGACCCCGAAATTGATCTGGAAATTATGGCAACTGCATTGGCAGATAGTGAAACTGAAACCGTTGACAAATTACAGGGCTATCTTCCAGGAAAGAAGGCAGCCATGTTCACACCAAAAACCGCCGATGACAATGTATCAAAACGGGAAATCGATGAATCAAAAGGCAAAATCAAGGATCAACTTCAGAAAAAAATTGATGGTGGGGATATAAACATTGAAGATGTATTAGCAACACCTGAAGTAGAAGAGTAGTGGGCTGTTGAATTTAATAAAGGCCTCCAACAAGTTTGGGGGCTTTTTTATAGCAATTATTTTTTTACTTATTGGTATTATTAAACAACAATCAATCCCCTAAATCGAGCAGACAGAGCCAAGTATCCAAGAATAAATTTACAAAATTTCTGCTAAAAATTGTCCGGTATAAGAATCATTGACTTTACTCACCATTTCTGGGGTGCCTTCAGCTACAATGTTTCCTCCACCTTCACCTCCTTCAGGACCTAGATCAATAATCCAATCAGAAGATTTAATAACATCCAAATTATGTTCAATTACCACAACTGTATTTCCCTTATCTACTAAACCGTGTAATACATGAAGTAACATTTTTACATCTTCAAAATGAAGGCCAGTGGTAGGCTCATCCAATAAATATAATGTTCTGCCAGTCCCTGCTCTGGATAATTCTGCTGCTAATTTTACTCGTTGAGACTCTCCGCCTGAAAGCGTTGTAGCTTGTTGTCCTAAATGAATATAACCAAGTCCCACATTATTTAATGTCTCCAATTTTCTTTTAATTTGAGGATGATTTTTAAAAAACTTTAGAGCATCTTCAATTGTAAATTCCAAAACTTCAGATATTGTTTTTCCTCTATAAACTATTTCAAGGGTTTCCCTATTATATCTCAAACCTTTACATTCTTCACATTGAACATACATATCTGCCAGGAAATGCATTTCAATTTTAATCAGTCCTGCACCTCGACATGTTTCACAACGACCTCCCTTCACATTAAAGGAAAACCTCCCTGGCTGATATCCCCGAATTTTTGATTCTGGCAATTGACTATATAATTCCCTAATATGAGTAAATACTCCCGTATATGTGGCGGGATTTGAGCGAGGAGTCCGCCCAATTGGAGATTGATTTATATCAATAATTTTATCTATATGTATCATCCCTTTTATAGATTCAAAATGTAATGGTTTACGCAAACTAGAATATAATTCTCTAGACATTAGTGGATACAAAGTTTGGTTTATGAGGCTTGATTTACCTGAACCTGATACACCTGTAATGCTTGTAAATTTCCCAAGTGGAAACTTCACTGTAACATTTTTTAGATTATTTCCAGTTGCTCCTATTAATGTTAAAAAAGTTCCAACACCTTTTCGACGACTATTTTTAATTTTTATACCGGCTTTCCCAGTTAAATATTTTCCGGTAAGTGAATTTCTACTTTGAATAATGTCTTTGGGAGTTCCACTGGCTATAATTTTACCACCATGGGTTCCTGCACGTGGTCCTAAATCTAACACCCAATCTGCAGCAAGAATAGTATTTTCATCATGCTCAACAACAATTACTGTATTCCCTAAATCCCGCAAATGTTGAAGTGTTTTAATTAGTCTTTGATTATCTCTTTGGTGCAAACCGATAGTCGGTTCATCTAAAATATATAATACCCCTACTAATTGAGAACCAATTTGTGTTGCCAAGCGAATTCGTTGAGATTCACCACCTGATAGTGTCCCCGATGATCGGTTGAGAGTAAGGTAATCCAATCCCACATTTACAAGAAAATTTAATCTTGATTTGATTTCCTTAATAATTTGCTCGGAGATTTCAGCATCACGATTTGATAATTTTATATTGTTGAAAAATTTATGTAAAATCCCAACCGTTTCTTCAGTAAGTTCATGAATATTTTTTTTGTCTATAGTAACGGCAAGGCTTGCCGATTTCAATCGTGCACCACCACATTCAAGACAATTTTGTATTGCCATATATTTTTCTATCCAATCTCGCATTTGTCCAGATTTTGTTTGGGTATATCTTCGCTGAAGATTGGGAATTACACCTTCAAATTTCCCTTTATATTCACCCTTAAATTTCTCAGATTGATATGACATGGTAATTTTTTCTCCGGGGTGGGTACCGTAAAGGAGAATATTCTGCACTTCTTCTGTTAATTTTTTCCAAGGGGTTGTAAAATTAAAATCATAATGGAACGCCAAACTTTTCAGAATTGCGCTATACCAATTCCCTCGTGGTTGTTCACCAATGGGATCAATAGCTCCCTGAATGAGTGATTTTTTAGCATTTGGAATAACTAATTCAGGATCAATGGATACTTTCGTTCCTAGTCCATCGCAGGTAGTACATGCACCAAATGGTGAATTAAACGAAAATGCTCTTGGTTGGAGTTCTTCAAATGAAATATCACATTTAGGGCAGGAGAAATATTCGCTGTAAAGTTGCTCTTTTTTACCAATTTCATCAATAATTACCAGCCCATTCCCAACTTTAAGTGCAAGTTCAATTGATCCTGTTAATCTATCTTTTATTCCTTTTTTTGAAACAAGGCGATCTACCAACACTTCAATATTATGTTTAATATTTTTTTCTAACTCAATTTTATTAGATAGATTTTTTTCCTCTCCATCTATTCTGACTCTCACAAACCCTTCCTGGGCAATTGTTTTCAAAACATCTTTAAATTGACCCTTTCTACTTCGAACTACGGGAGCCAAAACCTGAAACTTGGTTCCATCTTTAAACGATAATATTTTATCTACAATTTGCTGAACGGTTTGCCGCTCAACAGCTCCTCCACAATTATTACAATGTTGAACACCAATTCTAGCATATAGAAGCCGCATATAATCATAAATTTCTGTGATAGTGCCAACAGTAGAACGAGGATTTTTACTGGAAGTTTTTTGTTCAATTGAAATTGCTGGAGACAACCCTTCAATGTAGTCTACATCAGGTTTTTCCATGAGTCCTAGAAATTGTCTTGCATAAGCAGAAAGTGATTCTACATATCGTCTTTGACCTTCGGCGTAAATTGTATCAAATGCCAAGGAGGACTTCCCAGATCCTGATAACCCTGTAATTACCACCAATTTATCGCGGGGAATTTCTACATCTATATTTTGCAAGTTATGCTCTCTGGCACCCTTTACAAAAATGTGGTTTTCAAATAGAAAATTGTTGGTTTTTTTATTCATGCGGAACTTGAAAAATACATGGATTTAGAGAATGTGGAAAAGAATTATTTGCTGGATTTTATTAGAAATACTACTCATCTATTTATTCTTTTATAGGCAGGTTATTATACATTTCGTAATTTTTCTATATGGGAAAATCATGGACACCAGATAGTTGGCAGAATCTAACTGCGGCTCAACAACCCGGATGGGAAAAATCTGAAGAGTATTCAAAAGTTATATCTGAAATAATGAACTATCCTCCCCTTGTTTTTGCTGGGGAAGTCAGAGCATTAAAACAACAGCTCGCCGATGCAGCTCGCGGAGATGGGTTTTTAATTCAAGGTGGAGACTGTGCCGAAACTTTTGATGATTTTCGGGCAGATTCTATAAGAGATAAACTTAAAATTTTACTGCAGATGTCTGTGATCTTAACTTATGGTGCTTCCTGCAATGTGGTGAAACTTGGACGAATTGCTGGTCAGTTTGCCAAACCCCGCAGCTCAGATACAGAAACCCGTGATGGACTTGAACTTCCATCTTATCGTGGAGATGCTGTAAATGATATTAAATTTATTGAGAAAAATCGGAAACCAAATCCTAAACGATTATTACGAACCTATAATCAATCCGCTGCTACCTTAAATCTTCTTAGGGCATTTACAACTGGTGGATTCGCAGATTTAAATAAAGCCCATGTTTGGAATCAAGAATTTATTGCACAATCTCCCCAGGGTCAGCGGTATGAAAAAATTGCAAAAAGTATCGATGATGCTCTTACATTTATGAAGGCAGTGGGAATAACTTCAGATAATACTGCTGCATTAAAGTTAACAGAATTTTTTACATCTCATGAAGCTCTATTAATGGGATATGAATATGCTCTTACTCGACAAGATTCTCTAACAGAAAAATGGTATGATTGTTCTGCTCATTTTCTGTGGATTGGCGATCGAACGCGGCAACCAGATGGAGCGCATGTGGAGTTTCTCTCAGGAGTTGATAATCCTATCGGTATCAAAGTGGGCCCTACAATTATTGAAGATGAACTTATCGCTTTATGTGAAAAATTAAATCCAGAAAACGAGTGGGGGAAACTTACCCTTATCACACGAATGGGTGCAGACGCAATTCGTAGTAAATTGCCTCCAATCATTAAATCAATAAAGGAAAATGACCAAAATGTGCTCTGGGTATGTGACCCCATGCATGCCAATACATATAAAACTGAAAATGGATTTAAAACGCGACATTTCAATACAATTTTAGAAGAATTGGAACACTTTTTTGCTATTCATCGTGCAGAAGGTACTATTCCCGGAGGTGTACATTTTGAATTGACAGGCGATAATGTTACTGAATGTTTGGGCGGAGCACGAGAAATTAGCGATGAAGATTTGAATTCTAGATATGAAACTGCCTGTGACCCTCGACTTAATAATGAACAAAGTCTCGAACTTGCATTTTTAGTTACAGATCTCTTGAGAATCGGTCGCTGAGTTTCTCAAAATAGTTCCGAATTTCTTTTATATTTTAGTTTAAATTCCTCGGCTATTTTCAAACCCATTTTATAGGAGTATATAATGCCAAATCTATCAATCCATGGCTATGGAGATGACCTCACCATTAATAATTCTCGACTGGGTGATCTTTCACCGGCAGAACATGAAAGAATAGATAAAGATAAAGGGGGTCGTAATTATAATCCTCTTGAAAATGTAGTGGTAAGCCATGTAAAGGATTCCTCTACTCTTATATGTAGAAAGCCATCAGAAAATGGAGTGGCTGCTTATATAGAGGAAGAACTAATTGATGGGCTCTGCTGTTATTCTGCAGTAAATCAGGGACAACTTAATCAGACCATTGTTGACGCTGTAGTTAAACACCTCACTGAAGAAAAACTACCAACCGTTCCACGATCTATACGGCATAAATATATGAGTGCTTTTTTATTAGCAACCACAGGAATTACTGAAATGGACAGGGTTGTCCCCAAGGTTGCAGGCGTAGAAGCTCCTGAACTCATGTTCAAACTTTCCCGCCGTTGGGGATATAAGGTGAAAGGCATTCCTGAAAATGAAGCTATTATTGTAGCTGCAAGGGGGAATTTTCATGGCAGAACGGTTACCGCTGTCTCCATGTCCGACGACCCTGATGCAAGAGGGGGATTTGGCCCCTTTGTTCCGGGAATCGAATTAGTGCCTTTTAACAATATTGATGCCCTTACATCATTATTTGAATCTAAAGGAGAAAAAATTGCAGCTTTTCTGGTAGAGCCAATTCAAGGCGAAGCTGGCGTAATTGTTCCGGATAAAGATTATTGGACTCAAGTTAGAGCCTTGTGTGATAAACATAATATTCTTTTAGCTATGGATGAGGTTCAAACCGGGTTTGGCAGAACCGGAGCTAACTTTGCTCACCAACTTTATAATGTAAAACCTGATCTCATGGGTTGTGGTAAGGCTGCTGGGGGCGGAATCCTCCCAGTTTCATTTGTGGCGGGGTCTGATGAAGTTATAGGTGTGCTCACTCCGGGTTCCGAGGGATCAACTTTTGGCGGGTATCCACTTGGAGCTGTGGTTGGTGTTTATGCTATTAAGGTATTGATTGAAGAAAAACTTGCTGAAAATGCTAAAATAAGAGGTGCTCAATTAATGAGTCACTTTGAAAATATGCAGACAGACTTCCCTGACAAAATAAAAGAGGTGCGAGGTAAAGGATTGCTTACCGCTTTTGAGATGCAAAATTCTCCCCATTTGGATGGTCACCATGTTTCTGTTGAACTATTAAAACATGGAGTGTACGCAAAGGAAACTCATCATAGTACGGTTCGCATTGCCCCGGCACTTACCATTGAAGCATGGCAAAT
>Ga0207988_1000210_pt1 | contig 34525 bp, 34 predicted proteins | sample ETNtaG_11_FD_185773 | JGI IMG/M metagenome (GOLD analysis project Ga0207988, IMG submission 185773) | Marine microbial and viral communities from oxygen minimum zone, Eastern Pacific Ocean - ETNP201310SV74 (SPAdes) (version 2) | ecosystem: Environmental > Aquatic > Marine > Oceanic ...
GATGGTTTCAGTCGTGCCTTCAGAGATAATACGACCTTCATTGACTATGTAAGCTTTTTCACAGATATCGAGCGTTTCACGGACGTTGTGGTCAGTGATAAGAACGCCGATACCACGGTCTGACAGTTGTGAAATAATCGTCTTTATATCGTTGACTGAAATGGGATCAACGCCTGCAAAAGGTTCATCTAACAGGATGAATGCGGGCTCAGTGGCAAGAGCACGCGCGATTTCAACGCGTCGCCTTTCACCACCTGACAACGTCCTGCCAATGTTGTTGCGGATGTGAGTAATGTGAAAGTCCTCCAACAGATTCTCCAGTTTTTCGACTCGCTGTGCGTGCTTGAGATCTTTGTGCATCTCTAAAATCGCCATGATGTTCTCTGCCACCGTCAACTTACGAAATACAGATGCTTCCTGGGGCAGATATCCGATACCCTGACGGGCCCGTTCATGCATGGGCAAAGATGAGAGATCCTGATCATCAATGAGAATCTTTCCCGAATCGCCCCGAATCGAACCCACGATCATGTAGAAGCAGGTTGTCTTGCCAGCACCATTAGGTCCGAGCAGTCCTGCTACCTGACCGCCCTGAATCGAAAGAGTAACATCCTGAACGACAGGCAGACCTCGATAGGTCTTCGCCAGGTTCTCTGCCCGTAAAACTCGCATTTATCTTGTCTCAACTAGCATTTATCTTATTCCAACTTACATTTATTTTAAATCAATTAGCGTTAATCTTAAGTCAACTGCATTAATCTCGAACCATCCAGTGATAATCTGCTGCCAACCAAATGGGGGTTTGTCATATTTAGTCGCAGCCGGTTTCAATCAGATTTCTTAGGCGTGAGTGTGATGTTTACACGGCCGCCTTTTTCCTTCCCTCCGCCTTTCAGGTCAACGATGCCTTTGGCCAGATCGTAGTGAAGAAGTTCGCCTGAGAATGTATCCCGCGTTTGTTTCAGATGAGCATTTCCGGCAAGGTGAAGTCGCTGTTCCTTCAGGAAGTAGGTAATCGTTCTGGCATCGGCAGAAACAGGTTCGTCGGTATCGTCCGGGAGCTGTTCATAGTGAGCCAGCATCTCTGATTTTGCCTTCATGCTGGCGATAATTTGCGTGACCTCCTTTTGACTAACGATTACCTTAACCTCATCAGCGGTGATAAGAAGAGTGCCCTGATTGATGGTGACATTGCCGGAGTAGATAGTGACACCCGCCTTGTTATCAACGATGGCGGCATCGGCCTGGATGTTGATCGGTTGGCTCTGGTCTGTACTCAGGCTATAACCGGCTGTGGGCATCAAATAAGTTAAGGCGATGAGAACAAGTAGTGACGATTTCATTCATGATTACTTGACGAAAGTTAATCGATTCTAACCCAGTTTCATGGTCGATTGTATTAGTCAAATGTCGGTAGCAGAATAGTTTTCACCCTCTGCGAGTGACTGGAATAGAAAATGAACCGACCTTCTTCCAGATAGGCTTTCATTCCGGCTGCGACGGTTCGTCCTGTATTGTCATCGATATAAACTTTCTGGTCTGTTTCTGCGAAATCCTTTTCGGGATACACAGTCAGGCTATCGGTTTGAATACTGAGGAAGTTACCATTCGTGTCTTCCTGTATCGCAAGCACTTTTTCCCACAATTCCACGATCTCATCGCGAACCTGAACTTTCGGCAGCAGGCGACCATGTTTGGCAGCGATGTCCCAGGGTTCCGTGTCGTCCTGGGTGGCAAAAAGGGTCATGTAGGGTGTTTTTAAGGTTGTCGTGTCCGTTAAAGGAAAATGAGTGAACTTCTCTGCTTTGATTTTGTGTTGACGGGCACCGGTTGCTGTGAACCGGGTAATATTCACGTTTAGCATGTAAAGATCTGGGTCGTTTTTTGCAAAAATCTGGATGGGATCAGAGGCGGAATCCTGGTCAAGGATCACGTTGGTGACTACCGCAAACAACAGAATCAGGCTGAATAAGACGATGAAACGACTAGATTGCATACGATTGGAGGTATTGATGATTAAGTGCAGTATGAATCAGCAGTGGCGTATTTGAAACACCTGAAGGTGAGTCGGATTATGCGGTGACACCGGCATTTGTATAGTAAAGAGAAGTAAGGTAAGTGCACCAGATCAGGAAGAGCAGCAGTCCCTCCCAGCGGGTTATCAAAGCCCGACTCAAGATGCCGTAGGCAAAGACAGCCATTATAAGTGCCATGCCCAACATCACACCATAGTCTCGCCAGAGCAGATCTGAATCAAACTGAGTTGGTGCAAGCAGGCAGGGAACAGCGAGGACCGTAAGAATATTGAAAATGTTCGAACCGATGATATTACCGACGGCAAGATCGGTCTGACCCTTAATGGCGCCGGTTACCGACACAACCAGCTCTGGCAAACTTGTGCCGACGGCAATGACGGTCAATCCGATAATGAGTTCACTGACTCCCATGAGGCGAGCGATGGCAACCACTGAGTAAACCAGCAATTCTGCACTCAGTAACAAGAACACAAGGCTCAATACGAGATTGAGTGCAGCCTTGGGCATCGACATTTCTGGGAACCCACTGAGTTCATCAATCTTCGGCGGTGAACTGATTTTGTCAGTTGTGGACTTCTTACTTTCCAGGAATATGCGAAGCAGGAACAGAACCAGGCCAGATAGCAGCAACACCCCATCCAGCGGAGTGAGTTGAAGATCGTATAGAGCGGCACCTGCGCAAAGTGTCACCACGATCATGATGGGCAAATCGTTGCGAAGAACCTCCGGTTTGAACGGAAGGGGCACAATCATGGCAGTGATACCCAAAACCATACCCACGTTAGCGATATTGGAACCAATAGCGTTTCCGATAGCCAATTCAGCCTCACCTTTTAATGATGCTGCAATGGCAACAAATATCTCAGGTGCAGAAGTTCCCAGTGCAACGACTGTCAGACCGATTACCATAGGTGAGATATCGAGATTTTTTGCTGTCGCAACAGAGCCAATGACAAACTGATCGGCACTCTTGAATAAAATAAGAAATCCTACCAGAAGCAAGATACTGTAGAGCAGCATACCCCTCAAAATGAAATGGTTAGTGGCGGGCTAACAATTAAAGTTGTATTTGCGAGCATTTGCAAGGCGGATTTCTTCTTTGCTGAATAAGTCTGCGATTCACGTCAATCAATCCTTGTGCATTTGTCAACAGAAATGGCCTCCAGAATTAAGTAATGGTAGCGTTACAACGTATGGAAGATGATCATCTAGTGATAGAAGATCTGACTTTTAGCCGCGGAACACGACGCATATTCGATGCTATTACCTTATCGATTCCAAAAGGCAAGATTGTCGCCATCATGGGACCCAGCGGAACTGGAAAAACCGCATTGCTGCATCTGATGGGTGGGCAGTTAAGACCAGATACGGGAAGGGTTCTAGTCAATGGCTACTCCATACTTGATCTCTCAGGCGTGATTGTTGTTAGTGTTACAGAAATCACACTCGATCTGGTCACATTCATGGCGGTTGTAAGACTGGAAATCGACTCCGGTGCCGATCAGATCAGCACCGATAGTAGGGCTGTCATTCTGACCGAAGGACTTATAGACGGAAAGGTTATTGGTCTGACCATTGGCGCGGAAGAAGAATCTTTGCAGGATTCATTGCCCGATCAGTTCCCTGCTAAATACGGTTTTTCGGACACGTCTCGGCCATCGTGTTTCCGAGTGTTGGCATGATATGATGCGCACCTTTTAGAAGTCTTGCGGTAACAGATCCTCTATGAATGAAGAAGAGATTAGAAATCTACTGGTTGACGGGTTGGATGGTTGTGACACTGAACTTACTGTTGATGGCAGCCATTTGGCCCTGCGTCTGGTGAGTAATTCTTTTGCTGGGCTCAATCGGGTGAAACGCCAGCAGCTTGTTTACAGCCTGCTGAATGAAAAAATCAGCTCAGGAGAGATACACGCCGTCACTATGACCTGTCTCAGCCTTGACGAGATACAGGACTAGGACACAGATTTGGATAAGCTACTCATACATGGAGGTACTCGCCTTGATGGTGAGCTTAGAGCTTCCGGGGCGAAGAACTCTGCATTGAAAATGCTGACTGCTTCATTACTGGCGAACGAACCCGTGACGATCAGTAATGTGCCACATCTTCGTGACATTACGACAATGATCGAGTTACTCGGCTCCCTTGGTGTCGAGGTGGTCATTGATGAGAAGATGAGTATCGAGATACACGCCAATACGATTAAGAGTTTCACGGCAGGTTATGACCTGGTGAAAACCATGCGGGCCTCGTTTCTGGTACTTGGCCCTATGCTTGCCCACTACGGACAGGCAATCGTTTCGTTACCTGGTGGTTGTGCGATTGGACCGAGACCGATAGATCAGCACCTAAGGGGCCTTCAGGCGCTTGGTGCCAGGATTGAAATGAATGAAGGTTATGTACATGCCTCAGTTGATGGTCGACTTAAGGGTGCGCATTTCAGTTTTGATTTCTGCACAGTAGGTGGAACCGAGCATGTGATGATGGCCGCAACCCTGGCAGAAGGGCAGACGGTGCTTGAGAATTGTGCAAGAGAACCTGAGATTGTCGATCTGGCGAACTGCCTTAATGCCATGGGTGCAGATATCAGCGGGGTGGGTACGGGGACTATTGTCATCAATGGTGTGGAGTCCATGCACGGATGTACTCACCGGGTAATTGCTGACCGGGTAGAAGCCGCTACCTACTTAATTGCTGCTGCAACAACCGGAGGGCGGGTCAAAGTCAAAGAAGCGCAACAGGAGCATTTGGAAGTTGTACTGACCAAATTGGAAGAAGCTGGTGCTGAGATTACTGTTGATGACGAGGGTATCGAGTTGGATATGAAGGGGAAACGACCCAAGGCAGTCAGTCTGGTGACCGCACCCTATCCAGCATTTCCTACTGACCTGCAAGCCCAGATCATGGTGATGAATTCAATTGCAGAAGGCACGGCTACGGTCAAAGAAACAATATTTGAAAACCGGTTTATGCATGTTCACGAGATAAACCGGATGGGAGCGAACATTCGACTTGAAGGCAACAACACCATTGCGTTAGTCGAAGGTGTGGCGGAATTAAATGCCGCCCCCGTTATGGCCAATGATCTTAGAGCTTCTGTGAGTCTTGTAATAGCAGGTCTTGTTGCAAAAGGGGATACGATTGTAGATCGCATCTATCACATTGATAGGGGTTACGAACAAGTAGAAGAAAAATTTCGAATACTTGGCGCGCATATTGAGCGGATTCACTCTCGTTAGGCCAAGAAAACCATGAACAATTCAATCACTATCGCACTAACAAAAGGGCGCTCCCTAAGGCAGGAGTTAGATCTTGCCCATCAGATAATCGATATTGTTGAAACCGGCAACACATTGAAGGCAAATGGTCTTGTTACGATTGACTATGTCGCAGATGTAAGTGCTCGGTTAATTGTTAGCAAGACGTCAATGAAGATGAAGCACTAACATATACAAAAACTTGTGGGTCAGTTGGATGAAATTATTAGATAGCTATGATTAAGTTACTCGATCAGCAGGCAAGCACCTTTGCTGACTCGTTAGATAAGTTATGTAAAGTGCCAAGTGAAACATCAGTTGATGTCAGAAAAGTTGTTCAGGATATCCTCGATGATGTTAGAGATCGAGGTGACGAGGCTGTGCTTGAGTTGACAAATAAATTTGACCGGGCAGATTACAAGGACATAAGAGAGTTGGAAATCACCAAGGATGTTATGTCGAGCGCGGTTCAACAAGTTGACCCATTAGTCATCAACGCCCTTCGGACATCAATTGAAAGGGTTGAGAAATATCACCTCCAGCAGAAGGAACATCTGGGTGCAACGGCCAGTTGGGAATACCAGGATGAAGAAGGTAATCAACTTGGTCAGATCGTTCGTGCAATGGAACGTGTGGGGGTTTATGTTCCTGGGGGAAAAGCATCCTACCCGTCATCTGTCGTCATGACGGTTATTCCAGCGAAAATCGCCGGTGTCAAAGAAATTAATCTGGTTGTCCCGGCACCTGGTGGTGAAATCAGTCAAATCCTGCTGGCATCTGCGCACCTTTGTGGCGTAGATCGAATGTTCACGATTGGTGGCGCCCAGGCAATCGCAGCGATGGCCTACGGTACAGATCTCATTCCCAGAGTTGACAAGATAGTCGGACCGGGAAATATATTTGTTGCCACTGCCAAAGCCATGGTTTACGGGCAGGTAGATATCGATATGATCGCTGGCCCGTCAGAAGTAGTGATCGTTGCCGACCGCAGTGCGGACCCCTCGTGGCTGGTGATGGATATGTTTGCGCAGGCGGAACATGATGAGTTGGCGCAGGCAATACTTATCTCAACAGATCAAACACTTCTCGAGGACGTATCTCAGCAGATATCTAACTTGTTACCTCAGATGTCCCGCAGTGAAATAATCAGCAAATCACTTTCAGACAGAGGTGCGCTGATACGAGTGTATTCTGACGCTGACGCGACAGAACTTGTCAATCGTATTGCACCTGAACACCTGGAAATCGCGGTGGCGGATCCGCAGAAGATCTTGTCAGGAATCCAGCACGCGGGTGCAATATTTGTAGGGAATCACAGCGCTGAAGTTATCGGAGATTACTCTGCAGGACCAAGTCACGTTTTACCTACAGGTGGAACTGCAAGGTTTGCATCACCCCTGGGGGTTTATGATTTCCAGGTAAGATCGTCAGTGGTTCAATGCTCGGCCCGGGGGGCTGTTAATCTTAGCCGTGCCGCCGCTATCCTGGCAGAGGAAGAGGGTCTTGAAGCTCATTCTAAATCCGCATCTTACCGGATCCAAGGTTAGAAACCTAAGTCCCAGATGGCTGAAACCGGGCCGCGGCAGCGATACGAGCATGCTCTTCATATCGGAGATATCAAATCGGATCCTGCGCAAGCCGAAGCCGTCAGACACCTGCAGCGACTCTATGATGATCTGTTGTTGCCAATCGAGGACCCTGGCTTTCTGACCAGAGTGTTTAGCGGCCAGAAAGCGAATCGAAACATCCGTGGTCTGTACTTGTGGGGAGGCGTTGGGCGGGGCAAGACTTACCTGATGGACGTGTTCTTTGATTCTTTACCCACCAAAGAGAAACGACGCATGCATTTCCACCGATTTATGCGTTACGTGCACCAGCAGTTGCAAATGTTGCAGGGAGAGGTAAATCCTCTGCAAAAGATCTCGGCTGAGTTCGCGTCGCAGGCAGGATTACTGTGTTTTGATGAGTTTTTTGTCAGCGACATCACGGACGCGATGATTCTGGCCGGATTACTCGAATCACTGTTTGAACATGGTGTAGTGTTGGTAGCGACGTCCAATGTTGAACCCTCCCGCCTTTACGAAAACGGTCTGCAGCGGAGAAAATTCCTACCGGTCATTGACTTGCTGAAAGCCCATACGCTGGTTTTGAATGTGGATGGTGGCGTTGACTACAGGCTGAGAGCCCTGGAAATGGCGGAGATTTATCACTCACCACTGGATCAGGCAGCTGATGTCAGCCTGAACCAGAGTTTCAATTCACTTTCTCCGGACACCGGCGAAGATGATGTGAAATTGGAGATTGAAAACAGGCAAATAAACACTCGAAAATGTGGTGATGGCGTGGTTTGGTTCGAATTCAGCGAATTGTGTGAAGGTCCCCGCAGCCAAAACGACTACATTGAGCTGGCAAGGATCTTCCAGACAGTTCTGATAAGCAATGTGCCGCGGTTCGATGTCAGAAAAGAAGACGCAGCGAGACGTTTTATCAGCCTGGTTGATGAGTTTTACGACCATAACGTGAAGCTGATTTTGTCTGCAGAAGTGCCGATTGCGGCTCTATACGGGGGGGAACGGCTGAATTTCGAGTTTCGGCGTACAAGCAGCCGATTACGGGAAATGCAGTCACATGACTATCTGGCATGCGAGCATCTGCCATGATGATGGAAAGACGGTGGAAAAAGGTGTCAAAGCGGTAAGAAAATGCTGATAAATCAACTATTTCGGCTTGCTTATCGCATGTCGAATAAGTAACATTCGCGCTCCCAAATTCCGACAGTGGTCTCGAAGAGAAGTGAAGACTTATTCCGCCAACAAAGAAACCGTTAAACGCAACTGGTACGTTGTTGACGCTTCCGACAAGGTTCTTGGGCGAATGGCGACAGAAATCGCCAATCGACTCCGGGGCAAGCACAAGGCGGAATATACCCCACATGTTGACACTGGTGACTATATCGTGGTCGTTAATGCTGAGAAGGTGAAGGTCACCGGCAACAAGGCACGTGACAAGACGTATTATCACCACACGGGATATCCTGGCGGTATTAAGTCGATAACGTTTGAGAAATTGCAGGACAAGGCGCCGGAAAAAGTCATCGAGGTGGCCGTAAAAGGTATGATGCCAAAAAACAAACTTAGCCGGGCGATGTTGAGCAAGTTAAAAGTATATGCTGGCAACGATCATCCTCATGCAGCGCAACAGCCACAAGCGCTTGAGATATAGTTAAAAGGTCTATCTAAGATGCAGTACTATGGAACTGGAAGAAGAAAATCCGCAAAAGCGAGGGTTTTCATGGCCTCAGGAGAGGGCAACATCGTGGTCAATAAAAAGCCACTGGACGAGTATTTTGGCCGGGAAACGGCTCGAATGATCGTTCGCCAGCCGCTTGAGCTTGTTGAGATGACTGACAAGTTCGATTTTCACGTAACTGTCAGCGGTGGCGGTGGATTCGGACAGGCTGGCGCTATTCGCCATGGTATTACTCGTGCTTTGCTCGAGTACGATGAGACATTACGACCTTTGTTGCGAGCCGCTGGATTTGTTACGCGAGACGCAAGGGCTGTCGAGCGAAAGAAAGTTGGTTTACGAAAGGCGAGAAAGAAGCCTCAGTTTTCCAAACGATAATCTGTCATCTCTGTCATTTCCCCTCTGACGGAAAAGACAGGATGTACACTGAGATCGTGAGAGCAACATTGTTCCGAAGGACTATGATAAGATCGGCGGGTTTTTTTACGAGAGGCGGATTGTCCTTCAATGCATATATGTCGCGCTCGCGTTCATTTGTGATGTTTTTCAGTCACTTGAGTGTAAATACCGCAGTACATGCCAGAAATCGTACGGTCATAAGCAGGTATGATCCCAATAATTGCAGATTTGAGAGGTGAATAGATGGGAGTCGTTGCCAAACACTCATCGATGATTTTTTATTCCAACGGGAATGATCACTACAGTCAACGAGTGAGGCTTGTCCTTGCCGAGAAAGGTGTAGCGGTTGATATCTTGGATGTTGATCCCCGTAATATGCCTGAAGATTTAGCCGATCTGAATCCCTACCGAAGTTTGCCAACGCTGGTAGACAGAGATCTGGTTCTCTATGAGTCGCAGGTCATTATGGAATATCTTGATGAGAGGTTTCCTCATCCACCATTGTTACCTGTCTATCCGGTTGCCAGGGCACAAAGTCGATTAGTCATCTATCGAATCCAGAAAGACTGGTGTGGCTCTGTGGATACCTTAGTTGCAGGGAAATCAAAAGATACCGTCATAGATAAGGCTCGCAAGGAGTTGCGTGAGAGTCTGGTTTCAATTGCGCCGATTTTCTCCGAGAAATCCTATTTCATGAATGACGACTTCACACTCGTAGACTGCTGTGTGGCACCAATTCTCTGGCGTCTGCCACAATTGGGTATTGAACTTCCGCCAAAACACGGCAAGCCCATACTTGACTACATGGATAGAATCTTTGACCGCGATCAATTTCAGGCTAGTCTTTCTGAAGCGGAATTGGATATGAGGGACTAAAACTCTCATTTTACAATGTTGTCTGGACATATGCAGGCAACATCGAAAACACAATGTGACTCTGATTGGTTTTCAGGCGGCAACCATGGCAATGACTTCATCAGTCCCATATCTACTGCGCGCTATCAACGAGTGGATTATCGATAATGGTTACACACCCTATTTGATTCTTGATGCAGCTGTAGGTGACACATCCGTGCCCATGGAGTACGTAAAGGACGGTCAGATTGTGTTGAATATCAGTGCTACAGCGATCCGTGATTTGGTGATCGGTGATGATCATGTCGCATTCAGTGGTCGGTTCGGTGGCGTTCCTTATGAGATATATGCGCCGATGGAAGCGGTGATGGGGATAGTGGCCAAGGAAAATGGCGAAGGCATGTGGTTTCCGAGGGAAGAAGCTGAGCCTGAGCCACCACCCAAACCAGCCAAGAAGAATAGACCACCGGATCTTAAGGTCATAAAATAGAAAGCGCCTCGAACCGGGTAGTGCGATCCTTATGATCTCGGATACGTCTCAATGCCAACCCTGTGCTGCCCTGATACTATGTCTTTCACTTTCGGACACGTAATTCGGAAATTCAATTCTGTTGGTCTCAGTTAGTATATTCAAAAACCTTGACGATCTTCTGTACACCAAAAACACCTCGGGCGGTCGTCACTGCGGCATCTGCCTCATTCCGGGTCAACAATCCCATTAGATAGACAACGCCATTCTCAGTAACAACTTTGATTCGATTGGCGTCAGTATTCTCATCGAAGATCATTGCAGTTTTAACCTTCATTGTTAGCAACGAATCATTAGTTCTTGCCATAAACGAAATGGGACCAGCCACTTCAAGTTCATTGTGGATCAGTTTAACCTTGCGAAGATCCTCGATTGATCTTACCGCAAGGTTTTTTGCCTCCTCCGAGGGTACCTGACCCGTCAGCAGAACGACGCCGTTAAACGCGGTGATGTTGACGTGAGCCTTGTCCAATTGCTCACTCGCACTTTTGATGTTTGCCTTACCACGAGATTTAATCCCCTGATCATCCAGTTTGGTACCTAGGGTTCGTTTCCCCAGATCCTCGGAAACGGGGCCAGTAATCGCACACCCTTGCAATAAGATTAGGCTGAGTATCAATGCGTTGCGAAGATGTTTGGCCATGTAAGTCTCCAACGAGTTAGTCGAGTGTAAAGGCATTTTGTATCCAGTCAATCTTGCCATCCATTGAAATGACATCAAATCTGCAGTCAAGATCCCCTTTAATTGGATGCCTTGTTAAATAGAGTTGTGCGGTGTTGATGATCTTTCGTATTTTGTTTTGAGTCACTGTTTCTGCACCGGTCCCATATCGTGAGTTGTTTCTAAGGCGTACCTCTACGAAAACCAGTGCATTTGAATCTTTCATGATGAGATCTATTTCGCCCATTTCACATAAGTAGTTTTTCTCAACTAATGTTAAACCACTTGCTTTTAAATAATCGAGTGCGGAGTCTTCCGCGGCGTTGCCAAGTTGCTGGGCTTTCACAGTGACTCCATAACCAGCGGTCTTGAAACAACCTGACCGTCTGTAAACTGAGCCCACATGAGTTTTCTGACAAGCACATTGTCTGGATTAAGACGCAGCACCCCTGTCGCACCAAAAATCCGTGTATCGGAGACCTCTTTCAGCTGTTGAAGCCTGGGGTACAAACGAAATGCATCAACCCCGAGTGCGTAAAATGGTGCGAGCTGGGTTTTCGAGTTTGACCATGCTGATTGGACATCAGTCTGAATGATGTCAGTGTCAGTCAACTTCCAGGGGATATCGCAGAATCTGATTCCATTCAGATCAATGGATTCAATCCTGGAATCGTTGAATTCATAGATATGGGATGTCGAATAGACGGGGATATCTTCTGCATAGAAAAACGCAAGAGTGGGATTGATGCCTCTCGCCTGTGACTGGTTACCCAGCAGGAAGACAAAATCGATGTCTTGCCTTCGGCGCGGAGTGAACTCGAATTTTTGTCCTGTGATTCGACGCAAATCCGCTGCCCGTTGTTCACTTTGATCCACATCCAGTAAAGACTTTATCAGATCGGAGTAATCCCGTTGCTGGGTATATTCTGCTGTATCAATGATATTTCCACCTAGAGACACCCAGCGATTTCTGAAAGCGGAATAGTTTCTTACACCCCAGTCAGTGTCTGGATAGATAGCAATGGCATCGCGTTTGCCTTCCTTGAAAACCTGATCGGCAACCTGAACCATTTCGTCTTCTGGTGCTAAGCCAAACTGGTAAAGATCCGGCTGTGTGATGCCTTTTTCTGCTCGATTCAGAGCCAGTACCGGTACAGGTAGTTGATCCATCTGCGCCAGTTCTGTAACCAGAGATCTTTCTAGCGGGCCAATGATGATCTCTGCGCCGGCTCCCACAGCCCGGTTCACCAGGGTTTGGATGTGGTCCGTGCTGGTGTCATATATATAGATGTTGACGTCGGATTCCAGCTTGAATCGTGCGGCAAGGATCCCATCTCTGATAGATCGGCCGATAGTCCCCAGGTTTCCATGTAGTGGTAACAACAGCGCAATAGTCTTGGGTTGGTTCGCCACGACCTTAGACAGGGTCTGCAAGCTGTTGGGCAGGTTTACTGCAGCCGGGTGGCTTGACCAGACTTTCTTCCATCGGTTTAGTTCTCGCAGTTGCTTAAGAGGGTCGTTTTGATGTTGTTTGGTCATGGCTGCAAGAGACAACCATCCTCGCAGTTCGCTGGTTATCGCTTTCTTCGCTTGAGACGCCAGGCTTCTTGCTGGCAATTCCAGCAGAGCCCGGAAGATTTCCTGCCGGTTATCTTCACGCTCGGATGGGGTAAGAAGAGAATCAAAAAAAATGCGTTCTCTCGCGCTGGCAATGTAATTTCGACCGGCAAAATAGGCACGGGCTCTGAGTTGACCGACTTCAATCTGGTCTTGCTGAGTTAAGCGAGTAGCCGACAGGCGATTGTCCGCTAACCACATCAGGGCCCTCTGTGAATCGTTTTGTTGGATGGCGATTTCTGCCTGCAGAAGGATGTATCTTATGGCATTTGATCGATCTGAGATGTCGTCAACAGAGCTAAGAATAGTCAGCGCTTCCTGGAGATCTCTGTTAGCCGTCGCCATCTCTGCTGCACGAAGTCGGAGATTGTTTGCCCTGGCGGAGGTTGTCTTGTCAGTTGAGGAGAGTATCGATTGGATTTCGTCAACTGGTGCTGGCTCTTCGGACGTTTGTTCAGCGACCACGGGCTGTTGTCGCGGGGTCGATTCGCAGCCTGAGAGGATCAGAAGGAAGATCAATGTGGCTGTCAGTAATGCAGTTTGCAGCACAGATCGGATAACAGGCTGTACTGCTGGAACGTAAACTCGATTTATGGTTCGTGTTTTGATAATACGGAAAACCCAATGATGTTCTTTGTTGCTGGTAGCTGCTTTTGCTGGCTTGTGGATTTACAATTAGAGCATCCTAACCGAAATTGCAGCCACCCGCTGTAAGTAATTGACCACAGACAGCCAGGAAAAGTTCTTTGAGCCTTTATATTGTTGCGACGCCAATCGGAAATCTTAAAGATATTTCTAAGAGGGCGCTGGAAATCCTTGAGCAGGTCGATTTGATTGCCGCAGAAGATACTCGCCACAGCGGGCAGCTGCTACAGAACTATTCGATCACGACAAACCTGGTTGCCTATCACGATCACAATGAAGTTGCCGCGACGGATATGCTGATAAACAAACTGGTCGCTGGAATAGATGTCGCGCTGATCTCAGATGCAGGAACGCCATTAGTATCTGATCCTGGTTATCGTCTGGTCAAAGCTGCACATGAGCACGGAGTCGAGGTAGTACCAATTCCGGGTGCCAGCGCTTTGTTAGCAGCACTCTCAGCCTCGGGCCTGGCAACTGACAGATTCAGTTTTGAAGGTTTTTTACCGACCAGGAAGGCTGCCCGTCAAGCCAGGTTGGGTGACTTGAAACAGAAGTCAAGGACCCTTGTGTTTTTTGAATCCCCACACAGAATTGAGAAGATGCTGGATGACCTGGTTGATATCTTCGGCAGCGGCCGTCTGGCAACAATCGCCAGGGAAATGACCAAGAGATTTGAGCAGATTTCTCATGGTGAATTGGGTACTTTGCGAGAAAAGTTATCTTCAGAAGAAATTGTCATCAGGGGCGAGTTTGTAGTTGTGGTAAGTGGCGCAAATGAAAATAAGTTCGACTACGACGAATTGAAGCTAATGAAAGCCTTGCTCGAAGAACTGCCCCCGGGGAAGGCTGCAAATGTTGCTCACAAGTTAACGGGCGTTGCCAAGAAGTATTACTACGATTTGGCTCTAACCCTGAAGTCTGAGAAATAGTTTGTCTGTTCCTCTATCTGCCATTAGGCTGTCTGTTGAGCCAACCAGGCAATCGCTATTGATATTTCAGTAGAGGAAAGTCCGGGCTCCACAGGGTAAGGTGCCAGGTAACACCTGGGGGACGTGAGTCCACGGAAAGTGCAGCAGAAAATATACCGCCCGGTTTGACCGGGTAAGGGTGAAATGGTGCGGTAAGAGCGCACCGCAGATACGGTAACGTGTCTGGCAGTGTAAACCCCACCTGGAGCAAGACCAAATAGGAATCCAATGGCGTGTCCCGCGCCGGATTCGGGTAGGTCGCTTGAGGTCCATGGTGACGTGGATCCTAGATGAATGATTGTCCGCGACAGAACCCGGCTTATCGGTTGGCTCTTTTAATTCACTTTTGCTATATAAAAATATTCTAGTTATTCCTAATCATTCTATTATATTAATAACTTAAGAATCTACTTTAAGTATAGTGTCTATCTCGATGTATTGATTTCCTTTATCTCAAAACCTCTCTACAAGACTTCGGAAAAATCGCTAAGTCATTGTGTTTTAAAGACAAATTACCCGTTACATGACTTGACAAGGATCGCCTGCATTCTTATCGTGCACAGTGAGAAAAAGTGGGTAATTGTGTGCTTTTGTGTTGTTTTTTAGCTTGCTGAATCTCAATGATTTGTGATTAAAGAAGGTCTTAACAATGTTCAGGGGTGTAAACAACATAAATCTCGATGCGAAGGGACGCCTGGCGGTTCCGACTCGCTATCGCGAGTATCTCATGCAGCATTGCGGCGGCGAAATGGTTGTCACCATCGATACAGAAGAACGTTGCCTGCTTATCTATCCACAGTCCGAGTGGGAAGACATTCAGAGAAAGGTCGAAGCACTCCCCAGTTTCAATCGAGCGGCAAGAAGGGTCCAGAGGCTACTCATCGGCCATGCCACAGATATCCAACTTGATGGTAGCGGGCGTCTGCAACTGACACCTCCTTTGCGTGAGTACGCCGGGCTGGATAAGAAGAGCGTCATGCTGGGTCAGGGTAATAAGCTGGAGTTGTGGTCAGAGGAAAAATGGCACGAGAGACGAGACTCGTGGCTGGGAGATGAGGCTGCTCTTGAGATCCCGGAAGAATTAGAGAACTTGTCTCTTTAATGACAGAGCATGAGTCAGTACTAAAACAGGAAGCGGTAGAGGCTCTTGTTATGAAGACGGATGGCGCATTCATCGACTGTACCTACGGCAGAGGTGGACACAGCGAAATGATTCTGGATCGACTGACAGAGCAGGGTCGGATGATGGTGATAGATAAAGATCAGGCTGCCATCGAACACGCAATTGATAAGTATGGCGATGACAGTCGTGTGGTGGTTGTACGCGGTTCGTTCAGGAATATAGCTGACTTTGTCGCGGAATATGATTTCCAACCCCTGGATGGTGTTTTGGTTGACCTTGGCGTGTCATCTACTCAATTAGATCAGTCAGAGCGTGGTTTCAGTTTTAATCAGGATGGTCCCTTGGATATGAGGATGGACCAAAGCCGGGGACAGACAGTAGCAGAATGGCTGGCTGTGGCAGAAGAACGAGACATTATTTTCATACTTAGAAAGTATGGAGAAGAGCGTTTCGCACGTCGAATTGCCCGGAACATTGTTGATGTCAGGAGGCTGCAGTCGATTACAACCACCCAGCAACTGGTTGACATCATTGAGACGGCAATTCCCCGGCGTGATCCCAACAAACACCCTGCGACTAGATCGTTTCAGGCCTTTCGCATTTATATCAATGATGAATTAGGTGAACTGGAAACATTGCTTGAGGCGACTGTGCCTTTGTTGGTAACAGGAGGAAGACTGGTCGTAATCAGCTTTCATTCACTTGAAGACCGAATTGTAAAACGATTCATGCGCAATATGGCGAAAGGAGAAACACTGCCAGATCGGCTTCCTATTCCTGATGCCCAGATCAAGCGACATCTTAAACTTGTTGGGAAACCGGTTAAACCATCTGCTAAAGAGATCGAGCGCAATCGACGCGCACGTAGTTCGATCATGCGTGTTTCGGAGAAACTGAGATGACTCGAACCAGTTTAATAATGGATATTACCCATTGGTTGTTTACCTGGAAACAACTCAGTACTGGCATTTTGATGGCGCTAGTACTCGTATCCTCGATTGGCGTGGCGCTTTCTGCCCATCAAACAAGACAAATGTATGCACAGTTACAGGTGATTGATCTCGAGACTGACAACCTGGATAGCGAATATGAAAAATTGCTGTTGGAGCAAAGTGCCTGGGCAGACTACACGCGTGTTGATCGTGTTTCACGAGATGAGTTGGGTATGAAACCACCTTTGGCTAAGAATATGGTGATTGTGAAGCGATGATACTGGAAAGCATTCGAGTCCATCTTGTGATTCTGGCGTTTGTAATTATGACAGGCGCGATGTGCGCCCGGGTTATCTACCTGCATGCATTCGACAATGACTTTTTACAGGATCAGGGAGATGCCCGAACTATTCGGATGGAGAGGATAAACGCACATCGTGGCATGATTCGAGACAGGCAGGGTAAACCTCTGGCGGTGAGTACGCCGGTGGTATCACTCTGGGCTAATCCCCAAGAACTGCTCAAGAATCCGGGCAAGCTGGACTTTTTAGCATTGTTGCTGGAAGTTCCGCCATCAGACTTTGAGAAAAAGCTTGGACGTAATGCGGCAAGAGAGTTCGTCTACCTGAGACGACATATGCCGCCGCCGAATGCCCAGCGCATTCTCGACCTTGGTATCAAGGGAGTCTATGGGGAGCGGGAGTATCAGCGCTTTTACCCGGCAGGTGAAGTGGCGGCCCACCTGGTTGGTTTTACAAATGTTGATGATCGTGGCCAGGAGGGCGTGGAACTGTCATACAACACCTGGCTGGAAGGCAAGCCAGGTAAGAAAAAGGTCCTGAAGAACCTTTATGGAGAGATCATTCGGGATGTCATGCCTGTCGATGAAATGGTTGCGGGCAAGAGTCTTGATTTAAGTATTGACCTGCGGTTGCAGTACCTTGCTTACCGTGAACTGAAAAGCGCCATAAATTATTACAAGGCTGAATCAGGGGCAGTAGTTATCCTTGATGTGGAGAGTGGTGCAGTCTTATCTCTGGTCAATCAGCCATCCTATAATCCAAATAACCGGGTCGACCTTGACCTTGCGAGTATTCGCAACAGGGCCGTTACTGACATATTTGAGCCCGGTTCAACGGTGAAACCCTTCACTGTTGCGGTTGCGTTGCGGAGTGGTGAATACCAGAGAGACTCGACCATTGATACCAGTCCCGGATTTATAAAAGTAGGAAAAAAGACGATTCTTGATCCTAGGAACATGGGCGTTCTTGATTTAGGCGGCATTATTGCGAAATCAAGCCAGGTGGGTATTACGAAACTGGCATTGAGTCTCAATGAATATGAGATCTACACCATGTTTTCTGAAGTTGGATTCGGCCAGAGTGCAGGAATCGGTTTTCCAGGAGAAAGTAACGGGTATCTGCCTAATCGTCGCAGATGGAGTGACATCGAGCGAGCGACTTTTGCTTATGGGTATGGACTGCAGGTTACACCGTTGCAGCTTGCTGCAGCCTACCAGGTTATTGCCTCGGGTGGTGTGAAGAAGTCGATCACTTTACTGACCGGCCAGAATGTCGAATCCAGAAGAGTCTTGGGTGAAGAAATTTCAGACGATATCAAGAAAATGCTGGCAAGAGTCATCACCGAAGGTACTGGCTCGAAGGCATCGATAAACGCCTACTCTGTTGCCGGTAAAACAGGTACAGCACGAAAGGTAGGTAAAGCTGGATATGAGGATACGAGACATCTGGCTTTCTTTGTGGGTATGACACCGGTGATAAGACCTCGCCTGGTCGGTGTCGTGATGATTAACGACCCAAAGGGGGATAAATATGGTGGCGGTGCTATTGCAGCGCCATTGTTTTCAAAAATCATGTCTGAAGCATTGAGACTCTTGAATGTTCCGCCAGACAATCTGGAAGAGGCTGCCTAGGTGCAAAAAATGCTGACTCAGCTCTTACCAGAACTCAGCTTGCCGATCGATATTCCGATAACCGGGATTACTGACGATAGCAGAAAGGTTCAAAAAGGGGATCTTTTTTTGGCGGTTACAGGAACTGATTTTGATGGAAAAAATTATATTTCGGAAGTAGCGAATAAATCTGCTGCGGCAGTTGTATGCGACTCTAAGGTCGAAAACAAAGTCGATTATAACGTGCCGATTTTCGAGGCAAATGACCTGTCAAGTCGGAGAGGGCAGATTGCCGGTCTGTTTTACGATTGTCCTTCTGCGTCAATGACAATGATTGGTGTCACTGGAACCAATGGAAAAACTTCTTGCAGTCAGTTCATAGCCACCGCATTGGATTTTCTGGGTAAACCGAGTGGTGTTGTTGGGACGATGGGATACGGCACTGGGGATCGGGTAAAGAATCCGGGATTAACAACGCCGGATGCAATTTCTCTTCAGGAGATTCTTGCTGAATTGCGTGATCAGGGTGCCAAGGTAGTCAGTTTTGAAGCTTCATCTCATGGCATTGTTCAAGACCGGTTAGGTGGAATTGACGTCGATATAGCAGTTCTGACCAACGTGACCCGTGATCATCTCGACTATCACGAATCGTTCGATGGATACAAAAGGGCGAAACAGAAACTCTTTGAAATTCAAGGGCTCAAAGCAGCTGTTATCAATCTTGATGATAGCTTTAGTGAGCAATTGATTGGAAAAATTGATGCCAGTGTTGAGCTGCTGACCTATAGCCTTACCAATTCACAAGCCAGCGTTTTCTGTCGGAACCTGGCCTTTACATCACATGGGTTTAATTCAGAAGTCGCGACACCGTGGGGTAATGTTCAGCTAACCAGTTGTCTGCTGGGAGATTTTAATGTGAGTAATCTTCTGGCTGTTGTTGCCGTACTTGGGCTGCAGGGATACTCGCAGGATGAGATATCCCGGGCATCAGCTGCGTTAACCAACGTCAAGGGCCGCATGGATCTCATGCCTGGTGGCGACTGTGCAAATGTTGTTATTGACTACGCACATACACCCGATGCGCTAGAGAAGGCCATTAAGGCAGTGCGATTACATAGTGATTCTGATATCTGGTGTGTGATGGGATGTGGCGGTAACCGAGACAAAGGTAAGCGACCGGAAATGGGCGAAATTGCGACTCGCTTGGCCGATCACACGATCATTACAGATGACAATCCACGAGACGAATCCTCTGAAGTCATTATTGACGACATACTTAAGGGTGCGCACAAGGACGCCAGTATCAGAGTGCTAGCTGATAGAGCGGAGGCGATTGAATATGCTCTCACATATGCTAAATCAGATGATGTTATTTTAATAGCCGGTAAAGGTCATGAAGACTATCAGGAAGTGAACGGCAAAAGAATTAGTTTCAGCGACTACGTTGAGGTCGAAAAGTATTTAGGTGTGCAGCGTGGCGACGAGGAATCATAAAGTGATAGTAGGGCTGGGGAAAACTGGTTATTCCTGCGCGATGTACCTGACGCGCAAAGGAATTCCATTCTCGATTGTTGACCAGGCGGAGCATCCATATTTACTTGCGAAACTTAAAGAGGAACTGCCAGAGGTTCATTTTTCGAAGATGGATCTGGAGCGGTTGGTCAAGGCAGAGGAAATTATCCTGAGTCCGGGCGTACCGCTACAGTCGGAAGCGATTCAAACAGCGGCAAAGAATGGTGCGAGAATTACTGGTGACATCGCGATATTTGCAGACGAGGTTGATAAACCTTTTGTTGCGATAACCGGGTCTAATGGAAAAAGCACTGTGACAAAGTTGGTTGCTGAGATGACCAGTGCTGCAGGTGTTGATGCAGGTGTCGGAGGAAATATCGGTACGCCTTGCCTTGATATGCTTAATGAAGGCCATGACCTGTACATACTTGAGGTATCAAGTTATCAATTAGAGGTGGTTGAGCAATTGAATGCAGGAGTGGCGGTCATTCTCAACCTGACACCAGATCATCTCGATCGATACCGGGATGTAACTCACTACTATGAGACCAAGGCCCGGATCTATCGGGGATGTAAAGTTGCGATCCTAAACCGGGACCTGGACTTTGACTTCAACCTTTCATCTGAGGTGCAACAGCTCACTTTCGGCTTAGATGAGCCCAGTGCTGAAAAGGAATTTGGTATTCGTACAGTTGAAGGTAGAACATACTTAAGTCATGGACATAAATTGCTGCTGGATACTCAGTCCCTCAGATTACGAGGCAGACATAACTGGTTGAATGCACTAGCCGCACTGGCTATTGGTCACGCCGTTGGGTTGACGACGCACGACATGATTTGTGCGCTCGAAAAATATCCGGGTCTTCCACACAGGTGTGAATGGCTTGGGGCTTTTTCAGGTGCAGACTTTTACAACGATTCCAAGTCAACGAATCCTGGTTCAACCAGAGCCGCTATCGAAGGATTGTTCGAAGCTGGCAGGCAGATAGTGCTTATCCTGGGAGGTGACTGCAAAGGAGCCGACCTAAGCGATCTTGCACCACTGATGTCCCAGGTGCGGAGATGTTTTGTCTTTGGCAAAGACAGGCAAGTTATTGCATCAATGCTGCATGTAGATGCCGTGGTTTGTGAAACGCTTGAGCAGGTTATCGCTCACCTGATTGATGAAGTTCGGGATCAGGATCAGGTGTTGTTGTCGCCTGCCTGTGCGAGTCTGGATCAGTTCGATAACTATGAGCATCGAGGCGATGAATTCGGGCGCCTGGTCATGGAGAACTTCGCATGAATCCGGCCAGGAAACTTAAAAAAGAATCCCCTCTAGATTGCCCGGTTGACGTAACAGTAGCTGGAATTTCGTTGCTGCTATTGATGATTGGGATTGTGATGGTTGGCTCTGCCTCGATGGAAATCTCAGCTCGAATCTATGGTGATCCATTCCATCTGTTCATCAAACATGTCGTATATGTTGCTATCAGTGTAGGCGTCGCTGCGTTGCTGATTACGGTTCCTGTGCGGTCGTGGCAGCAAATCGACTGGGTTTTGCTGCTTTTAAGTTTTACGCTGCTAATAGCTGTTTTGATGCCCGGTGTTGGCCGTACTGTTAATGGCAGCACCAGATGGATCTCATTGGGGTTTGCCACGATTCAGGGTTCAGAGTTCGTAAAACTGTTTGCTATTGTTTACATCTCCGGCTATCTGGTGCGAAGGCGAGAAGATATTAATGAGTCCGTGGTTGGTTTCGCCAAACCACTCGCCCTTGTGTCATTGATGGTACTACTGCTGCTGGAGCAGCCGGATTTTGGTGCTTCGGTTGTTATTGTGGCTTCAGTTATGGGCGTCATTTTCCTGGCAGGCGTTCCGTTACGGCATTTCTTACCGATCATTACTATATTTGTTGTCATCACTTTTGTTGTTGCTAGCTGGAAACCCTATCGACTTGAGAGAATTACCAGTTTCATGGATCCCTGGGCACATCAGTTTGATGGCGGTTACCAGCTCACACAAGCACTGATTGCATTTGGTCGTGGTGAGTGGTTCGGTTTGGGGCTGGGTAACAGTATCCAGAAACTTTTCTTTCTGCCTGAAGCACATACTGATTTTATGTTCTCCATACTGGCAGAGGAACTTGGTGCCATCGGTGCGATAATCGTTATTCTTGCATTTGCCATTCTGGTGTTAAGAGCATTACTCATCGGAAAAAAGGCCCAGAATCAGGGATATGATTTTCATGCTTACCTGGCTTTTGGCATTGCTCTGTTGCTGGGGATCCAGGCGGTAATCAATATTGGCGTAAACATTGGGTTGCTTCCGACCAAGGGACTCACACTGCCGTTCCTCAGCTACGGTGGGAACAGTCTGATAATCAGCTGTGCACTGATAGCGATGTTACTCAGAGTAGAATACGAATGCCGTGACGTCGTGAATGATCAAGTAACTGAGGCGAAGGCTCGTGGGTAGTCAGTTTTCTCGGTTAGCAATTGATGTGCCTGAAATGCGCAGGATAAATCGTATACATTTCGTCGGTATAGGTGGTGCTGGTATGTGCGGCATTGCAGAAGTATTGCTGAATCAGGGATATCAGGTTTCGGGATCGGACAATGTTGAATCTCTGATAACAAAACGCTTGAGTGAGCTAGGCGCTGAAATTCAGATCGGCCACAGAAAAGAGAACGTCAATATGGCTGACGTCGTGGTGGTGTCATCTGCGATTGATCCCGCCAATCCCGAAGTAAGTTGCGCCAGAGAAAATCGCGTACCGGTGGTTCGACGTGCTGAGATGTTAGGTGAATTAATGCGTTATCGACATGGTATCGCAGTTGCAGGAACCCATGGAAAAACCACAACAACCAGTTTGATTGCGTCAGTACTAGGTGAGGCCGGGCTGGATCCAACCTTTATTATCGGTGGATTGCTAAACAGTACGGAATCGAACGGCAAACTTGGCGCAAGTCGATTCATGGTTGCCGAAGCGGATGAGAGCGATGCGTCCTTTCTACATCTGCAACCAATGGTTGCTGTTTTAACCAATGTTGATAAAGATCACTTAAGTTTTTATGAAGGCAGCTTTGAGAAACTCAAAGTTGCTTTTTTGGACTTTATTCATAATCTCCCCTTTTACGGATTGTTAGTTGCATGTATTGACGATCCTGCAGTCAAGTCGTTGTTGCCCTCGGTCCAACGACCAGTCATCACCTATGGTTTCGACTCGGAAGCCGATGTCTGTGGGTACAACTACAGACAAGAAGAAGGTAAATCGCTTTTTTCAGTAGTAAGAAAAGACATGAGTGAGATTGAGGTCAGCTTGACGATACCAGGGAGACACAATGCACTAAACGCCCTTGCCGCGATTGCGATAGCGACTGATGAAGGTGTGTCGGATGAAGATATCGTCGTTGGTCTGCGTAATTTTCAGGGTGTGGGTCGCAGATTTGAGATGCATGGTGAATTCAGAAAAGGTGATGGTTGCTTCTTACTGGTCGATGACTATGGCCATCATCCCAGTGAAGTTAAAGCAACGATTGAAGCAGTGCGCAATGGATGGCCTGAGCGGCGTCTGATCATGGTCTATCAGCCCCATCGATACAGTCGAACTCTTGAACTGTTTGATCAGTTCGTCGATGTCTTGTCAAGCGTAGACAGATTAATTCTCCTCGACGTCTACGCTGCTGGTGAGGAAGTTATTGTTGGGGCTACCGGAGAGGATCTGGATAAGGCGATCTCGAGAAAAAGTGATCAGGTTGTTAATTTTGTTTCTGATATAGAGCAGGTGCCAGAACTCCTTGATGAGATAGTTTCAGCCGGTGATTTTGTGCTTACTCAAGGAGCTGGTGAAACCAGTAAATTGGCCCGTGCTCTGAGGGATCGTTGGAATACCGATAAGGGAGAGGTTGGATGAAAGAGTTCCTGCATATGCTCATAAGGCCTAAAAACACGATGGCAGTTGCAGTGGCTGTGCTTGGACTGGGGTTAGCACTTTACGCTCTCGACGATATGGCATATGAGACCAGGTATATCTCCGTGACAGGCAACATCAGTGCGCAACAACGCAGTGAAATCTTCGTATGGCTTTCTGATTTCGCGGCTGAGAATGCCGATATTGAGAACATAAAGAAAGAACTGGAAGCCAAATCATGGGTAGCGCATGCAGCCGTAGAAAGACACTGGCCGGATGGTCTTGTGATCAGTATTGAACCAGAAATAGCGATTGCACTCTGGAATGATGATGCATTCATCAATGATCGGGGGAAAGTGTTTTCATCTGAATATGTATCTGCTTACAACCTGTCAAAAAGGGTGGGTCCACTCACACAGCTATACGGTCATGCGGGTAGAGAGATGGAAGTAATGCAGCAGTATCAACGGCTGAACAATGCCCTGCTGAAAGAAGGACGTTCGATTGACATTTTGAGACTTAACAGCAGAGGTGGCTGGGTGTTCGTCAACGACATGGGTATCGAGGTGTTGTTGGGGAAGGATGAGTTAATGGAAAGAATTCAGAGATTGCTGAAAGTTGCTGGGCACGTTGATCTGAATGGAAAACTTGATGAAGTGCGCAGTATTGATGCCCGTTATTCAAACGGCGTCGCAGTTAGTTGGAAAAATACCGTAGAAGGTATGGAAATCGCTAAAACCTTTAACTCGCAGAGAGAACAAAAATTATGACTGATTCACTACAAAGTCAAATGATTGTCGGATTGGATATAGGCACCTCTAAAGTTGTCAGCATTGTTGGAGAAGTGTCTCCCGAAGGTGAAGTGGAAATAATTGGTATTGGCAGTCACCACTCCCGAGGTCTCAAGAAGGGGGTGGTTGTAAATATCGAATCCACGGTGCAATCGATTCAAAGGGCTGTGGAAGAAGCTGAACTTATGGCGGGCTGTCAGATTCATTCGGTGTACGCGGGGATTGCCGGTAGCCACATTCGTAGTCTCAATTCACATGGCATCGTTGCCATAAGAGACCGAGAAGTTTTTCAACCTGACATAGAGCGCGTCATTGACGCGGCTCAGGCTGTTGCCATTCCTGCGGATCAGAAGATTCTTCACATTTTACCTCAGGAGTATGTCATCGATGCACAAGGGGGTGTTAAGGAACCCCTGGGAATGTCAGGTGTCAGGCTGGAGGCTAAAGTTCACCTCGTTACCTGTGCAGTTAATGCAGCCCAGAATATTGAGAAGTGCATTCGAAAATGTGGATTGGAAGTGGAAGATACTATTCTCGAACAGCTTGCTTCTGGTTACGCAGTACTGACAGAAGATGAGAAAGAACTGGGTGTCTGTTTGGTCGATATTGGTGGTGGTACGACTGACATCGCAGTGTTTACTGACGGTGCAATTCGACATACAGCCGTTATTCCTATAGCGGGGGACCAGGTAACCAACGATATTGCAATGGCGTTGAGAACGCCAACACCCAATGCAGAAGAGATAAAGATAAAGTATGCCTGTGCACTGGCAAGTCTTGCTGGAGAGAATGAGACAATCAAGGTACCGAGTGTTGGGGATCGTTCCGACAGGGATTTGTCGCGTCAGGCATTGGCGGAAGTGGTTGAACCTCGCTACGACGAGCTTTTTACATTAATTCAGGCTGAATTACGGCGCAGTGGATTTGAAGATCTGATTGCAGCTGGAATTGTACTCACTGGCGGAACTTCCAAGATGGAAGGTGTAATCGAACTGGCAGAAGAAATTTTCCATATGCCAGTCAGCATTGGCAATCCAGCGGGAATTACAGGTCTTGCGGACATAGTCCGTAATCCAATTTATTCAACAGCTGTTGGCTTGTTGCTCTACGGCGCTAAACAACAAGGTGAAGGTGTTGCCATGCCACCCCCGGCAATGATCGGAATGGTTGGTAAGGTAAAGAGTTGGTTGCTAGGAAATTACTAATAAGTTTTTTTACTGAAGTACGAGTCAAACCTCAGGAGGGTTGAGTATGTTTGAGTTAGTTGATAGTGCACCACAACACGCAGTGATCAAGGTCGTTGGTGTCGGTGGAGGCGGTGGTAACGCTGTTGAGCATATGGTAGTTCAGGACATAGATGGTGTTGATTTCATCTGTGCCAACACGGATTCCCAGGCGCTGCACAGTTTGTCCTCTAAGACACTATTACAACTTGGAGAGGCAGTGACCAAAGGACTTGGTGCTGGAGCAAATCCAGCAATGGGGAAAGAAGCCGCTTTGGAAGATAAAGAACGAATTGCTGAGACCCTAAGGGGAGCTGACATGGTGTTCATCACTGCCGGTATGGGTGGTGGTACGGGCACTGGCGCAGCACCCATTGTCGCAGAAATTGCCCGGGGTCTTGGAATTTTGACGGTAGCTGTTGTGACCAAACCCTTCGTTTTTGAAGGCAAGAAGCGCATGGCACAGGCAATTGAAGGGATTAAGGAGCTTTCTGTCCATGTTGATTCGCTTATCACCATTCCCAACGAGAAACTGCTGACCATCATGGGAGAAGATACGCCGTTGCTTGAAGCTTTCGGCACTGTCGATGACGTGTTGTCGGATGCTGTTCAGGGAATTGCAGATCTGATTATTCGTCCTGGGATGATCAACGTCGATTTTGCAGATGTGAAAACCGTCATGTCTGAGATGGGACTTGCGATGATGGGATCAGGCAGTGCCTGCGGTGAGAACCGGGCTCGTGAGGCAGCAGAAGCGGCAATACGCAGTCCACTATTGGAAGATATCGATTTTAATGGTGCTCGCGGGATCCTCGTGAATATCGCTGCTGGTGTCGACATTATGCTGGGTGAATTCTCTGAAGTCGGTGCTGCCGTCGAAGAGTTTGCCTCCGATAATGCCACCATTGTGGTCGGGACCGTGATTGATCCGGAAATGACTGATGAATTGCGAGTGACGGTCGTGGCGACGGGGCTCGGAAATCAGGAGATCGAGAAACCCAAGACTGTTATTGACAATACACGTGACGATACACGGAAGAAGATTGCCGGAGGTGCACTCGATTATGGGGACTTTGAGATTCCGACCGTGATGCGAAAGGCTGAAGCAGAAGGTTCTTCAGCAGATTTGGATTCCCCGAAGGACATGCAGTACCTGGATGTTCCTGCATTTCTGAGGCGTCAGGCAGATTAGGAGAGAAAAAACTCATATGTGAGCCAGGTTGTGCAACTTATTCGCAAACTTGTAGTCATATGATATTGAAATCACCGGGGTAACCGGGGTAATTGGATTTCTGGTACTATAGCGCCGCTATTTAGGGGATATGGCCTAATAAGAAGAATAATGATCAATCAACGAACACTCAAGAATGTGATTCGGGCAACTGGCGTAGGGTTGCATACGGGTAAGAAGGTGTACCTCACCTTAAGACCTGCAGCGGCCAACACCGGCATTGTGTTTATCCGGATGGACACCGAGCCGACCATCGAGATCCCTGCATTGACAGATTATGTCGGGGACACGACTCTCGCAACCACCATCAGCTGTGGTGGGCATCGTATCTCGACCATTGAGCACCTGATGGCAGCATTTTCAGGACTGGGCGTTGATAATGCCTATGTGGAGGTTAATGGCCCGGAAATGCCAATCATGGATGGTAGTGCGGCGACATTCGTATTCCTGATTCAGTCGGCTGGGGTAGAAGAACAACGAGTTTTAAAGAAATTCATCAGGATTAGGGAAAAAGTTAGTGTCACTGGTCCGGAAGGCGTCGGTTGGCACACTCAATCGGCAACAATCCAGCCATTTGATGGATTTAAGGTGAGTCACAAGATTGTCTATGACAATCCGGTGATCAAAGAACAAAGAGCCACTCTTAATTTCTCCACCACCTCGTTTGTAAAGGAGGTGAGTCGAGCCAGAACATTCGGCTTGATGCAGGAATTTGAGCATCTCCGAGAGCGCAATCTGGCCCAGGGCGGAAGCCTGGACAATGCGGTTGTCGTGGATGACTACAGGGTGCTGAATGACGATGGCCTACGACACAAGGATGAATTCGTCAGGCACAAGATCCTGGACGCCATTGGGGATCTGTATCTGCTCGGGCACAGTATTATTGGGGAGTTTATCGGCTTTAAATCCGGGCACGCGGCTAATCATGCGCTTAGAACAGCCTTGATTGAACAGCCGGACGCATGGGAGATCGTGTCTTTTGAAGATGCGGATATGCTGCCTAGTGCTTATTCATTGGCCGCTTTGACTGAATAGCCTGACTTAAGAAGACATTGACCTGTTTGACAACCTAATTAGGGCTTTGCGCAAAGGCTCATCTTCGATATATTTAGCCGCGTTGGCAATGTAACGTGCATTTTCCTTCGAGGGAGGTATCGCCGATTTGACTGGCGTTGGCTGCTTATGAATTTCTGGCCTCACCGAAATTCTGACGGTTTTAACGAAAAACGGATTTTTGCGTCTTCGTAGTGCGGAAATCAGAGCTTTTTGGCTATATTTAATACGAGTTGCCAGGGCTGCAGACGGTGTTACCAGATGCAAACTGCCTTTGCTGAGAGAGGCAACCTGGATTTCACCAGGTACGATGTTACGAATGACGGCTTCAATGGCCAATAGTGCTTGCGAATGTTTGAAGATTGTCCTTAACTGCCCCCTGGACTGGCGGAGCAGTTGATTTGGATTCTTGATGGATTTGGGAATCTTGGGCATTTGATAAGCGAATTGATAAGCGAATAAAGAACAAGAAATAAAGAAGAACAAGGTTCATAATAACATTTGAAATATATGAAGTTCATCATAGTCGATAATCATTCAGGTAAGTCCCGTTCATTTTCAGCAAATGGACTGTTGCTTGGACTTACTTTTGTAGGTCTGCTCGGTATTCCCGCGACCATCAGTTATCTTTCGTACCTACACGGTGTTGGTGAAGCTGCCCAAACCGCTGAGATGTTTGGTAAATGGCGCGAAGCACTGAAAGACCAGGATCGTCAAATCGAGATTGCCAGCCGGGATGCTCAGGACAACCTGGAAGCCTCTGCGCTAAGACTGGCGAAGCTACAGGCGAGAATTGTTCGTCTCGACGCTCTGGGGGAAAGGCTCACAGCCGTGGCAAAACTGGATGTGGGAGAATTTGATTTCTCCCAACCGCCAGCCATGGGTGGACCTGTCGTCGAAACAGGTGTCGACATCACGCCGTCAAACTACTTAACGCAACTTAGCCAGCTGGCTGCTGACATTGAAAATCGGGAAAGACAACTTGGAGTTCTGGAAACGTTAATTGTTGACCGCAAGATGAAGAGCGATGTATTCCTGGCCGGCCGTCCCGCGTTGAAGGGATGGATGTCCTCACGATTTGGCATGAGAAATGATCCAGTTACCGGTCGTCGTGTATGGCACAACGGTGTCGATTTCGCAGGGAAAGAGGGTGCAGACGTTGTCACGGTTGCCGCCGGGGTGGTGGTTTTTGCAGGAGATCGAAACGGCTACGGTGAAATGGTTGAGGTAAATCACGGGAATGGATTTTCTACCCGTTATGGCCATCACAAAGAGTTGTTAGTCAAGGTCGGAGATATTGTTAAAAAAGGACAGATTGTCGGTCTAATGGGTAGTAGTGGTCGATCCACTGGTCCCCATGTTCATTTTGAAGTATTCAAAAACGGTCGCGTCGTCGATCCCTCATCGTATATTCATCGCGCCAGTCGCTGAGTCAGGCATCCCAACCAGTTGATTGCAGCGAATTCGATTCGCTGAACAGGTAATCCCCCACCATATACAGGCAGAGACATCAGACGATGGCATTGCAATTCTTAAAAAAGGTCTTTGGTACGAAGAATGATCGTGAACTGAAGCGAATGGGAAAAGTCGTACAGAAAATAAACGACTTCGAAGCAGAAATGGAGGGATTGTCTGAAGAACAATTAAAAGGTAAACGCCAGGAATTAAGTGAACGCCTGCTAGCGGGTGAAACCCTGGAACAGATTTTACCGGAAGCTTTTGCAGCCGTACGGGAAGCAGGTAAGCGCACCCTTGGCATGCGAATCTTCGACGTTCAAATGATTGGTGGGATTACTTTGCACGAAGGACGTATTGCGGAGATGAGAACCGGTGAGGGCAAGACATTCGTAGCAACGTTGCCGCTATTTTTAAATGCACTTTCGGGAGACGGTGTTCACCTGGTGACAGTAAATGATTACCTTGCCAAGTGGGGTGCTGAGTGGATGTCCCCGGTTTATGAGGCATTAGGGATGACGGTTGGTGTCGTTTATGCGGGACAGACCCAGGAAGAGAAATATAGCGCCTACAACTGTGATATTACCTATGCAACCAACAACGAGGTGGGCTTTGACTACCTCCGCGATAACATGGCATTTAGCCTGGAGGAGAAAGTACAGCGGCACCTGAATTTTGCGATCGTCGATGAGGTCGATTCCATTTTAATCGATGAAGCACGTACCCCACTTATCATCTCAGGCGGAGTTGAGAATTCATCGGAAGTGTACCAGGCAATAAATCAGATTATTCCGAAACTGACTCGCCAGGAGAAGACACCTGAAGATGTGGCCAACGAGTATGAACCTCCGGGAGACTTTTTCGTTGATGAGAAACAAAAAGATGTTGAACTGACCGAGGAAGGACACCTCAAGGTAGAAGAACTGTTAATCAAGAAGGGATTGCTTCAGGAAGGAGATTCTCTTTATGGTACAGCCAACCTGTCTTTGCTTCACCATGTTCACTCGGCTCTCAAGGCCCATACCCTGTTTCAAAATGATGTTGAGTATATTGTTCAAGACAATGAGATTGTTATTGTTGATGAACATACTGGCAGGACTATGCCGGGACGGAGGTGGTCCGGGGGTATACACCAGGCCATTGAAGCCAAGGAAAATGTAGTGATTACCAATGAGAGTCAGACTCTGGCTTCAACGACATTTCAGAACTATTTCCGCCTGTACAACAAACTGAGTGGTATGACGGGTACTGCTGATACCGAAGCCCCTGAATTTATGCAGATCTATGGCCTTGATGTCGTCGTTATTCCAACCAATCTCCCTATGATTCGTGATGACCAGAATGATCTGATGTTTCTTACTTTGGATGAAAAATTCGATGCTATCGTGGACGAAATTCACACGGCACAGGCTAAAAACGCTCCAGTTTTGATCGGAACTGCCTCAGTAGAATCGTCAGAGCTTATTTCGAAGGCGCTGAACAAGAAGAAAATCAAACACAGCGTATTGAACGCCAAGTTTCACCAAAAAGAGGCTGAAATTATCGCTCAAGCCGGAAATCCCGGTAGTGTCACGATTGCCACTAATATGGCAGGTCGCGGTACAGACATTATTCTGGGAGGTAATTGGGAAGCTGAAGTAGCTGAGCTAAAGAATACAGAGGATGAGCAGGCTGAGAAAATCAAGGAACAATGGAAGGAGAAGCACGCGAAGGTCATTGAAGCCGGTGGGCTGCATGTCATTGGCACTGAACGGCACGAGAGTCGCAGAATCGACAACCAGCTTCGTGGCAGGTCAGGGCGTCAGGGTGATCCGGGCGTCTCCAGGTTCTTTCTTTCGATGGATGACAATCTGATGCGGATTTTTGCTTCACCCAGGATCAAAGGCATCATGCAGTCGCTTGGTATGGAAAAAGGTGAAGCGATTGAACACAAGATGCTAAACGGTGCCATTGAAAAGGCGCAACGAAATGTTGAAGGCAGAAACTTTGATATAAGAAAACAGCTTCTTGAGTACGATGATGTGGCAAATGATCAGCGTCAAATGATCTATGGCCAGCGGACTGACCTGATGGAAGTCGATGATGTCTCGGAAACCGTGGACGTACTCTGGGAAGACGTCATCAATCAGGTGATTGATGGTTTTATTCCTCCACAGAGCCTGGAAGAACAATGGGATGTCTCTGGCCTCGAGCAGGCCTTACATACCGAATTCAGCGCCTCATTGCCGCTTCAGAAGTGGCTGGATGAAGACGATGATCTTCATGAGGAGACCTTGCGAGGAAGGGTTGTTGAAGATGTTCGTGTGGCTTACAGCAAGAAAGGTGAAATCATCGGTGAGGGTATCCGCACTTTTGAAAAACAGATAATGCTGCAGATTCTGGATTCACTCTGGAAGGAGCATCTTGCCGCAATGGACTATTTGCGACAGGGCATTCACCTCAGGGCATATGCTCAAAAACAACCCAAACAAGAGTACAAACGCGAAGCATTTCAATTGTTCGAAGAGCTACTCGAGAAAGTGAAATTTGAAGTGGTTAAGTTTCTTGCTCAAGTACAATTTCAACAATCAGAGGATATGGATGCTATCGAACGGAAACGGCGGGAATCTGAAGCCAGGGCGAAAATGAATTTTCAGAAAACAAGCGCAAATGCCATGGAAGAATCAATGGCAGAGCCTGAAGAAGCCAGTCACACACCGTTTGTAAGAAGAGAGAAGAAAGTTGGGAGAAACGAGCCTTGCCCTTGTGGTTCGGGTAAAAAATACAAAGTCTGCCACGGCAAGTTGGCATGACTGAATCCGGCATGATTTGAGAATTGTTTCTGCCGTAAAGGAGAGTGCGAACGAATGGCAATTGGCAAAGCCACGACTGATTATTGCATTGTGCCAGGTGTACGTCTGGCATCGTTATCGTGTGGCATCAAAGAAGATGGTTCTAACGATCTGGTAATGTTTGAGTTTGTCAAAGGTAGTGTCACGGCCGGTGTTTTTACTAAAAGTCTTTTTGCTGCAGCGCCAGTTGAGGTTGGTAAGAATCACCTGTCACTGTCTTCTCCAAGGTATTTTGTAATAAACAGTGGCAATGCAAATGCCGGTGTTGGTGAACAAGGTATTGATGATGCGCTGGTCTGCTGTAAAACACTTTCGGAGCAGACGGGAGTAGGCCCTGAAGCGATAATACCGTTTTCGACCGGCGTAATAGGGGAGCGATTGCCTGTTGCCAAGATCACCAATGCCTATGACAGGCTATTAGCAGATCTGTCTGAGAGCAACTGGATTGATGCGGCAAAAGGGATTATGACGACGGATACACGACCGAAGATTGCCTCGAGACAAATTGAGATCAACGGCAATACCGTGACGCTAACCGGAATTGCGAAAGGCTCTGGAATGATTCAGCCTAACATGGCGACCATGTTGTGTTATTTAGCGACAGATATTAAGGCTAAAGAATCGACATTACAGGAGATGCTGAAGACCGCAGTTGATAAATCATTCAACAGGATCACAGTAGACAGTGATACATCGACTAACGATTCGACCATGCTGACTGCAACTGGAATCTCAGAAATTGATGTCGATTCAGACACGGATTGGCGAGAGACCTTTGAAAATGCACTGCAGGATCTTTGCCTTACACTTGCACAAGGGATCATCAGAGATGCAGAGGGGGTGACGAAATTTATTACCGTTAACGTTCGTGGCGGCAAGAATCAGCGAGATTGCCTTGAAATTGCCTATTCAGTCGCAAATTCCCCTCTTATGAAGACAGCTTTATTCGCCAGTGATGCCAACTGGGGGCGTATTGTCATGGCTATTGGCAAGGCTGACGTGGACATCGACATTAATAAACTCGATGTCCATATTGGTGATACTCAGTTGATGAGCCATGGCACCAAGCATAAGGGCTTTACTGAAGAAGCAGGTGCTGCTGTTTTTTCGGAGGAAGAAATATCTATCTCCATCAATCTCAATGCGGGTGGCTTCGAAGAAACCGTCTGGACCAGTGATTTGTCACATGAGTATGTGAGGATCAACGCCGAATATCGAACCTAGATCATGGGCTTCGCGGCCTTTGACTTTGTCAAGCCACAATTTATTGCGTTTGACTTTGTCAAGCCACAATTTATTGCGTTTGACTTTGTCAAGCCACAATTTAATCTCTATCAAGGTCAGAGGCGGTTACGTCATCATTCTCAGCATCGGAAGGAATGAATCGTTTTCCATCCGCCCATTCACCCAGGTCAATTAATCTACAACGTTCAGAACAGAAAGGACGATAGGTGCTTTGTGAGTTCCAGGGCACAATTTTCTGACAATTTGGACATTTAACAGTCAATTCGCTCATTGTTCTGCCAGGTTCAGATATTGTTGGTGGAGCTGAGTGATTTCGCGATCCAATTGCGAAAAATCACCATCGTTGACGATAACATCATCTGCGTATTTTAACCTTTCTTCGCGACTGGGTTGTGTCTTCATGATTGCCCTGATCTGTTCAGGAGTATTTGAATCACGTGTTGCTACCCTTTCAATCTGTACTTCTGGCGAGACGTCGATCACAAGTCGCCTGTCTATCCAGGGTGATCGTCCGCTGCCACTTGAGAGCATCAAGATGGCATAAGGAGATAAGGCGTAATCCAGGATTCTTCGTAGCTCCTGCAGGATGGCTGGAACTGTGACTGATTCAAGCCATCTCCGTTCCGTAGCGTTGGAAAAGACAATCTCTCTCAACGCTGCTCGATTCAATTCTCCATTCTCAAGCACATCAGAACCAAAGTGTTGGCTAATCTTCTCCAGAGCCTGTGTACCGGGTTCGACCACGACACGTGCAGCAACGTCGGCATCTGCGATGGTGATTCCTCTTTCGCCAAATCGATCAGAAACGGCAGTTTTGCCGCTACCTATGCCGCCCGTGAGTCCGACTACAAATACCATCAAAATGCCGTGAACTTTAAATACATTTGTGTGATTTCATTACCCCAGAGCAGAGCTATCCAACCCGCTATTGCCAGGAAAGGTCCGAAAGATATTGGAACAGCACGATCTCGACCAAAGAAAATCAATGCGCCGCCAATAATGGCACCAGCCATGGATGACAGAATTACAATTAACGGTAACATCTGCCAACCCATCCACGCGCCGAGCATAGCCAACATTTTGAAATCACCGTACCCCATGCCTTCTTTTC
>Ga0207988_1000221_pt1 | contig 34011 bp, 35 predicted proteins | sample ETNtaG_11_FD_185773 | JGI IMG/M metagenome (GOLD analysis project Ga0207988, IMG submission 185773) | Marine microbial and viral communities from oxygen minimum zone, Eastern Pacific Ocean - ETNP201310SV74 (SPAdes) (version 2) | ecosystem: Environmental > Aquatic > Marine > Oceanic ...
GCACTGGACCCTACCCGGGTCAAGGTGGTAACCGAACGGGCGAATGTTTATCTGATGGGGCTGGTGACCCGCGCCGAGGCTGAAGCCGCTGTCAAAGTGACCCGCTCTTTGCGAATCGGCGTCATACGTGTGATCAAAGTATTTGAGTACATCTGAGTATTAACGGGTGTCATTCTGGGGTGAACAGCGCCCGTAAAATCATCCTCGACCCAAAAGCGCTGAAGCGGCGGGTCGACTCCGCCCAGCGGCCACTGGTTTTTTCCAACGGCTGTTTCGATATTCTTCATCGTGGCCACATCACCTACCTTGAGGAAGCAGCTGGGCTGGGAGTCACACTGCTAGTGGCCCTGAATACCGATGACTCGGTACGCCAACTGGATAAGGGCGCCGGACGGCCGGTCAACCCACTGGAAGACCGCATGGCACTCGTCGCTGCGCTTGAGTGTGTCAGTCTCGTTACTGCGTTTGATGAGGCGACCCCGCTGGAGCTTATCCGCCAAATCAAACCGGACCATCTGATCAAAGGTGGTGACTGGAGTCAGGAGGAAATTGTCGGGGCTGATATCGTGCAGGCAGCCGGCGGCGCCGTCCACAGTTTGCCTTTCCGCTACCAACGTTCAACCACTGAATTGATTCACCGACTGCGCGATCCAAAACGTAGCTGAAGCGCTGGCCTGATCACAGCGAGCCTAGCGGTGCGATCTAGACCCGCTGTAATAGAGGCTCCAACTCAGACAGTGCCGTCTCGTACACCGTACGCTTGAACGCCACTACCTGTTTGACTGGCAACCAGTAATCCACCCACTGCCAATAATCGAACTCGGGTACAGCGCTATGGTCCAGGCAGATTTTGTCGTCTGCCGCAAGCATGCGCATCAGGAACCACATTTGCTTCTGTCCACGAAAGGTGGTTCTGCGGGACCGTAACTTGCCCGGCACATCGTAACGCAACCATTGGCGAGTTCGGCCGATCAGCTGCACATTCTGTGGACGCAGTCCAACCTCTTCAAAAAGCTCCCTGTAGGCCGCCTGCTCAATTGTCTCTCCTTGCTCTACGCCGCCTTGAGGAAACTGCCAACCATCATGGCGCGTACGCCGCGCCCACAACACCTGCCCGAGGTTGTTGAACAACACAATGCCGACATTGGGCCTATAGCCGTCGGCATCAGAAACATTATGTGTGTCATCTGGCATGAAACTGTGGTCCGGATCCGTTACCTAGTTAGCGACACCGATTCTTTCATATTTTTTGTCACTCAGGCAATGCTGAACAACTAAAGGATGCTACCCAGCAATACAAATTGACTCGTTTCAGGTCGATTAATGTTCTTTTTTCAGCGAATCTTCGTAACGACCACTAAAGAGAGCCTCCAGTTGATCAATAGTCGCATCTGCCTCTGAGCCCTGAAGCACATGCTGGGCCATCAGGGATGAAGCTTCGTTAAAAAGTTTAGCCCGATCAAGCATGGGATAAGTTTCAGACAGACGACGTATTGCCCCAATTACGCTTTCACTTCGCGGGCGGGGAATATCAGCAACTTCAAGCTCTGCCGGGGCCGAGTCCGGTTGGCACGATAGCAGGTACTGGGCAAAATTCAGCAGGCTTTGCCGGTGCTCCGCTGTCAATCTATCAAATAGAGCCTGCCAATGCTTACGGTCGGGATCAGCCATCACGTGCCGGACTCAGGCTGATCGCCTGGCCGTCAAATTGATTCACTGGGCCGATTGCTTGGCAACGCAATGCGCCTGGGTAAAATCCAGAAACTCATCCATCGCCCGCAATCGGAACTTCTGCTTCTGATAAACAATTGAAAAGGGTCGAGTCAGGGGTGGATCAAGGCTAGCCTTGGCCAACATGTCAAGCTGTAGTTCTTTGTTCAGTGTGGCAACAGACAGAATTGAGATACCCAAGCCAGCAACAACAGCACTCTTAATTGATTCAGGGCTACCAAACTCCATGGTCAGGTTGAGGTCAGAAAATTCGTGGCCCCTGCCACGCATATAGTCCACAATAACATTACGGGTACCCGATCCTTCTTCGCGGCTGATACAGGGGTACTCCAGGATTGCTTCGATAGCCACTGATGATGACTTTGCCAGCGGGTGCCCAGGCGGCATGACGACGACCAATTCATCATCCCAACATATCTTGGATACCAGGTTCTTGTTACTCACTGGCCCCTCGACAATACCAATGTCGATCTCGTTGCTTTCGACCATGTGGATAACACCTTCCGTGTTAGCCACATGCAGGCGTACTAACACTTCAGGAAACTTCACCTTATATTCACCGAGAATGCTGGGAATAACATAGTCACCGATGGTCGTACTGGCCCCAAGCACCAGGGGGCCCAGCACATCGCCGGTCAATTTGCGGACCTCGTTATCCATCTCGTTGTATAGCGCGATCACCTGATCGGCATAAGATTTGACGAGCTCCCCAGCCGTGGTCAGGCTGATGCGATTATGCGTTCTATCGAACAGACGAGTATTGAAGTAATCCTCCAGCTGACGAATCTGGAAGGTCACTGCGGGCTGCGTCATATGCAATGCCTCGGCTGCCTTGGTAAAACTGAGTACCCGTGCCACCGTTGTAAAAACCTGTAGTCGTCGATCGGCCATCTTGTGTTCACCTTGCCGCGGGCTGGGCCCGATATGTGTGCATCCCGAAAATGCGTGACCAGACTCCATTAGGAGTTTGTAGTCTTTAATAAGTTAATTTTATGACTTCCGGGCACAAATTGACACGCCTAACTTGCCACTATCAAAAACCGATCTGGCAAACAGCCAACGCTCGCTCCGACCGGGCGAGAAAAGAACTGGCATAGCAGTCCATCACCAACCGCTGTCGGCGCGTCGGTGAGGAAGTGAACCACCGGCCCGGCTCAGGTGGCCAGGCCAGCGCGTTTTATCAGGGGCAGGTGGCGGTATCGCTCGGAACAACGCCAACTAGCAGTAGAAAACTGGAAAACGGGTCCATATTTTTCATGGCTTCCCATTTTGGGCCCGAAAACTTCAAGCGCATGAATGACATGGCTTTCATCGGTCCGTATTCGCCAGAGCCCATTTCAACCCAGCGCGCGGTCTTGGCATGCATCCGGTAATCCACTTTCTTGTTCAGAGTTGTGGTCTCAACCGCACCCCCGTACACGCACTGCGCTTTACCATCGACGGGTGCAATTCGGATCTCCGCGGTCGGCTCATCTCCACAATCGCTACGATAAACGTGCATGACCTTGGATGGACGACCCGCATTGTTATCAACCCAGCCCGAGCTTGCGAGCTCATCGGTCAATACCGGATCCTGGTTCCAGGCATCGCACACTGCGCTGCCCCACTCGCTTGACATCATGACTGGTGCGGCATGGGCTGTTACTGCGAAACTGGCCAGAAGTGCAAAATTGCCCGCTACCAAGCCAACTTTCAGAACAAACTTAACCATGGATAACCTCCGTGGGAGAGCTGTCAATCAAACCTTAAGATCGTTGATTATCCTTTAGCGCAGCGCAAAGCGGGATTGCGTTTCTTTATCTGCCTGTAGAAAGTGGTTATATGCTTTGTCAGCGCTAGGCGTAGCTCTTAGCTGACCTTGGTACCGGCCTCAAGGACAAACTTGCGAAAAGCCTCGGCTGTTGGTGACAGGCGCTTGCCGCGTCGGTGTGCCACATACCAGCGGCGCATGATCGGAAACCCCTGCACATTCAACTGAATGAGACGCTTGAGGGTGAGTTCTAACTCAACCGTATGGGCCGACACAATCGCCAGACCCAAGCCTGCCTCGACGCTCTGCTTAATCGCCTCGTTACCCGTCAGCTCTATCCCTTTTTGGTAATGAAAATCGTTTTCAGCAAAACATCGCTCCATGGCAATCCGCGTTCCTGATCCTGGCTCACGAACCAGGAATTTCTCCTGGGCCAGGTCGCTCAAAAGAATTTTGCGACGCCCAGCCAGCGGGTGATTCAGGGCACTGATCACAATCAGCGGATTATCCATGAATGACTCAGATACCAGATCCATATCCTTTGGCGGCTGACCCATCAGCACGAGGTCAGGTACGTTATCGTCAAGGCGGGCCAGAAGCGATTCTCGGTTGGCCACATCCAAAGAGATTTCCACCGCAGGATGCTCATGAGCGAAAGTCGCAAGCAGTCGGGTAGCAAAATAATTCACGGTAGAAGCAATAGCGATCCGCAGACGCCCAGAGTCCACGCCCAGAAGTTCGTTCATCTCCTCACCGGCTACGGCCAGGTGCTGCATAATGGTTCGAGCATGCACCAACATGGTTTCACCGGCCTGAGTCAGGTAAATCTTCTTGCCGATCTGCTCGAACAGCGGTAACCCAGTCGAGCCTTCCAGTTGCTTAATCTGCATAGAGACTGCGGGCTGCGTCAAATACAGTTCCTCTGCGGCACGGGTATAACTCAGGTGCCGGGCGACCGCCTCAAATACCTGTAATTGCCGAATCGTTATATGCATAGACTCTCCCTGACCTGCGGCTGTACCTAGGAAATAACAGGCCAGTCCGAGGATAAGTATAAACTTATTTATGAAATAAAATAAATTTGCTTATTCTGATGATACCTATCCCGTATAGTCACAATTATTAAATCGGTTACACCTGTTGCCTGGCAGTTCTCTACCCGGCGCAGGGGAGAAAACTCATGTCCACTAGACACCCCGTGATTGCCGTGACCGGCTCATCAGGCGCCGGTACCAGTACCGTCAAGACTGCGCTGGAGCATATTTTCCTTCGTGAAAGCCTTAAGGCATGTATTGTCGAGGGCGATAGTTTTCACAAATACGATCGTTACCAGATGCGTGACCAGGTTGCCAAAGCGCAGGCCTGTGGCGAGAACCTGAGCCACTTCGGTCCAGACGGAAATCACTTTGAGAAGCTGGAGAGCCTTTTCCGTGATTACGGTGAGACTGGCACCGGAAAAATACGCTATTACCTGCATAACGATGAAGAGTCGGCGCCTTATAAGCAAAAGCCAGGAACTTTTACGCCTTGGGAAGATATCGGCGATAACACCGACATGCTTTTCTATGAAGGCCTGCATGGCGGCGTAGTGAACGACAAGGTCAATATCGCCCAACACGTCGACCTACTGGTGGGGGTGGTCCCTATTGTGAATCTTGAGTGGATTCAAAAAATCCACCGAGACACAGCAAGCCGCGGTTATGAACCGGAAGCCGTGACTGAAACCATTCTGCGGCGCATGCATGACTATGTGCACTACATCGCACCCCAGTTTTCCCGCACTGATATCAACTTCCAGCGCGTGCCGACGGTTGACACTTCAAACCCCTTTATCGCCCGAGACATCCCAACGCCTGATGAAAGCTTCGTCGTGATCCGTTTTCGTGATCCGAACAAGTTCGGGGTGGACTTTCCCTATCTGCTGTCCATGCTTCATGACTCTTTTATTTCACGGCGAAACACCATTGTGGTGCCCGGCGGCAAGATGGGCCTGGCGATGGAAATCATCCTCTCGCCGATCGCCGATACGATGATGGAGAACCAGAGAGGATTGGAGCGTAGCGCGCGGCGCATGGATTACTGAATCGCCGCCTCGAATCGCCGCATGGCCGCACCGCTGTCCAGTACTGAACGGACTTTCTCTGATGCGCCGATCGTATCTGACTCCAGGCCAAGTTGGCATAGGCACAGCGCGGCGCCGTAGACCAGGCTATCCCTGACCGGCCCATCGACCCCCGCTAATCCCTGCAACCCAGCCTCCGCTGAAGAAGCTGCCAAGGCATCCGGATCCAGCGCTGTCATGATTTCATCACCAGCGTCACCGGCCGGGATTATCTTTGGCAGAGGCACACTGCGTACCGTCGCGCTTATTCCGTAATCCGACGGGTCTAGCCGCACTTCGTTGTCCAACTCATCCCCCTGGTAAACAAAAAGTTTCGACGGCTGATTAAGCGACGGAATCACTCCACCTTCGACCCCGCGCACAATCATCGCCGAGGAATAACCTGACTCACGAGCAAGTGCCGTGTAAACGGGCGGATAGGGTTTGTGCACATAACCGGTCAACAAATGGGTCCGGCTGCGACCACGCACCGGACCCAACAACACTTCCAGCGTGGTAAGACACGGTCGCTTGACAATACGGGTACGCAGTTCGGCAAGTTCATGTAATGATGGACAAGAAAACCTCTGGTCGACGTAGGCCCAACCGACAGCTGGATCTGCGAGTTGCTCAGCTGCCTGATCCGGACTCAGGTCGACGTCGATACCCGCACTACGCAAGACTTTGCGATGGGTGGCACCAAATTTCGGACCAATCGATTCAGCACCATTGCTGACCGTTGCAATGCCGCAAGCCGCGAGCACTACGGGCAGAAAAGGTGCCGCCGGCATGCTCCGGGTAAATCCATCAAAAGGGTCTGACAGGTCAAGCACGTCATCCACTTTAGCGCTCGCCTGATTGGCATGGGCCAACAAGGCATCGAGCACTCCCTGGTTTTCAGCCATGGTTTCGCGCTTCATCCGCAGTGCAATCAGAAAAATAGCCGCCTGGACCGGGTCGGCCCCACCGGACAGAATTTCGGTCATCGCTGCACGAGCCTCATCACGGGACAGATCCTTACTGAGTTCTGGTCCGGTGGCAATTTTTTGAAGATATTGGCGCATCTTGCAGGCTGTTGCGTTATCTGGACGGGAGTAATCCCATACCGCTTAGTCACCTAGAAGCCGATAGTCTAGGGTGTGAGCCGGGCAGGCTTCCATATCCAATTGGATAGTGTCGTTTGCCAAGTGTACTGCTACGCTTTGTAGACTGGGTCTCAGTATTTGGGCCCAACAACAGGCCTGCAACAGAAAAACCATACACCTGACCATGAATAAACCTGAAGATACCGCACTGCAGCTGGCCAGCGGCATTGCCGCCTTTGAAGCCAAGCATTTTTCCCGGGCAATGCAGCTACTATCGGGACTCGCTGAAAATGACAGCGCCGAGGCCCAATATCGCCTGGCCATTATGTACCAGAATGGTCTTGGTCTTGTCCGTAACGAACAGCTTGCCTACAAGTGGATGCAGCGTGCGGCTGCCCAGGAGCATGGCCTTGCCCAGCATGGCCTTGGCTTCATGTATATGAGTGGCGACTGCGTTGAGCAAGATGACGCCCGGGCAGTGCACTGGTTTGAGGCTGGGGTAACTCAAGGTCTCGAAGGGGCGATGGTAGCGCTGGCACAGATGCTTGAGCAGGGTCGTGGGATCGAACGCGACCCAGTGCGAGCGCAGGCGCTTTACGCCAAGGCCGGATTCTAGCTGCTGTCAATTTAGCCGGATGCGCTCTCCCCATGGGACCTGACCGGCACCCTATAACCAGCCAGAGCGCTGGACGCATTACACCAAACCTTATTTTCGCTGGTGCCTGGAGCGAAAGTCTATATCAGCACGAGGGGAAACAATGCCCAAGCAAATGCCGGCGCTGATGCGGAATTTGCTTGTATTGCCATCTGGATATAGCACCCAGCCAGTGCGGCACGCACAATGACCACTGCCCCGTAATAAACTCTGATTCATGGACGCCCTTCCAGTCTTTCTCAAACTGCGCGACATACCCTGCCTGGTGGTGGGTGGGGGAAGGGTCGCCGAGCGCAAGATAGACCTGCTGCTGCGCGCAGGAGCTCGGGTAACGGTTGTGGCTCCACAACTGGAAACCACGCTACAAGCATACTTCGCAGCCGGCACGCTGACATGGATTCCAACACACTTTGATCCGGCACAACTTGAAAATGCCCGGATTGTCATTGCCGCCACGGACGATCGCACTGTTAACCAAGCGGTATCACAGGCTGCGCAGGCAAAACAAATCCCGGTCAACGTAGTCGATCAGCCGGACCTTTGCACATTTACCGTGCCCTCTATCGTCGATCGCTCACCGGTCATTATTGCAATTGGCACCAGCGGCGCCTCACCGGTTCTTGCCCGACTACTCAAGGCACGCCTGGAAACCCTGATCCCCACCGCTTATGGGCGCCTGGCAGGCCTCGCTGGACAGTTTCGCGATAGCGTCAAAACGGCACTAGCCAAAACCGGCGCTCGGCGCGCCTTCTGGGAGGAGGTCTTCCAGGGTCGCGTGGCCGAACTGGTGTTTGCAGGCAAAGACCACCAAGCAAAAAAAGAGTTAGCGCGCATGATCAGCGTTACCTCTGACAGTGAATACAGCCGCGGCGAGGTCTACCTCGTTGGCGCCGGCCCAGGAGACCCAGACCTGCTGACATTCAGAGCCTTACGGCTAATGCAGCGTGCCGACGTGGTGCTGTATGACCGACTGGTGGCCCCGGCTATTGTCGACCTGGTGCGTCGCGATGCCGAGCGGATCTACGTCGGCAAGGAAAAATCCAATCACGCAGTGGCGCAACCGGATATCAATCAGCTACTGCTGACGCTAGCCCGCCAGGGCAAACGCGTGCTGCGCCTCAAAGGTGGTGACCCGTTTATCTTCGGGCGTGGCGGTGAGGAAATCGAGGACCTGGTGACACATGATATTCCTTTCCAGGTCATTCCAGGCATTACCGCTGCAGCAGGCTGTGCTTCTTATGCCGGGATTCCACTGACCCATCGAGATCACGCGCAATCCTGTCTTTTCGTGACGGGACACCTTAAAGATGGCAGCGTTGATCTTAATTGGGATGCGCTGTGCCAACCCGCGCAAACGGTGGTCGTCTATATGGGGCTGACTGGCCTGGATACCATCTGTCGGGAGATGGTTAATCATGGGCTCGCACCGACTACCCCCGCAGCACTGATTCAGCAAGGAACCACGGTGAACCAGAAAGTGATCAGTGGCACCCTGGATACGCTGGCTGATACTGTCTTTGCTGCCAAAGTTAAGGCGCCGACGCTCCTGATTATCGGCAGCGTTGTACGCCTGCATGACCAGCTTGCCTGGTTCTCACCCGAAACGGCTACACATGAAGGATCCCTCATTGATACCCCAACCCGTGAACCAAGTGATGGACTCTGACGAACTGAAGCGGGAAGCGGGCTCATGGGTTGATGCCGGACGACTGGACGACCTGCCACCGGGGAATATGAGGCGTATCGATACCGCCAGCCAGAGAGTTTTGATCGCCAACGTTGCCGGCACACTATTGGCGGTTGCTGATACCTGCACTCACGAGGATGCTTCACTGTCGATGGGTGCGCTGGATGGAGAAACCGTACGCTGCCCGTTGCACGGCAGTCGGTTCTGTTTGCGTGATGGGCGCGCGATGGATGAGCCGGCCGAAATCGATCTTGCCTGCTTTGCGGTTCGCGTCACCCTAGGGCGGTTACAGGTGCGTGTACCAGACTCAAAGGCCTCTTTGATCGCTCCAATTTAGCAGCATATGCAAAAGTGCCGGCCCACATCATGGACATACCCGCTCTGACCTTCGGGCCCAGCTAGAACACTAGATCCGTCAAGCACGTCGAGTCGATTCCAGATTCGGATAACGAGCTATCAGAAAACCAGAAAATAACACTGGCCGAGAGCCCGCGATCTCTGGCCCCGAACTAATGGGCCAGTGTTGATTCTTCGGCCCCATCGATAGCGCCGAACTCGCACAGCGCTGTCAGAAGTTCCAGACGGTCCCCGATAACGACTTCCTCGACCAAGCCCTGCTTTTCTTCTGAAGAAAACGGCAGACTGCTGGCCAGGGTATCAACCAATTCCGGTAAGGCAAGGGTATCCAGCGCACTCCAGTCGACCGAGAGTTTGTGACTCTCGATAAAACGCCGTGCTGAGGTCAAAAGCGCAGCGCAATCAATTTCCAGGTCTTCCTTGGCCAGATCATTGGCGAAGCGATCCCATGACACCCGAAAACGACGATAACCCCTGACCGGGTCGCATTCTTCCTGGATATCGAAGCGACACACCCCGGCCAGTACAATCAACAGCCGGTTGTCCCGGGTCTCACTAAAACTGACAATCCGCCCTGCGCAACCGGTGCTATAGAGTTTTGGAACAATGGCGTTATTGTCCTCCCGAGGCTGCACCATGCCGATCAGTCGAGAGTCAGCCAGTGCGTCAAACACCATATTCAGGTAGCGTTCCTCAAAAATGTTGAGCGGCAGTTGGCCATTGGGCAAAATCACTGCCCCGGGCAATGGAAACACGGGCAACTCATCAGGTAATTCGTTAAAGGTTGGAGTGAAACTGTTGCGCATGTCTAAAAAGTGAGAAGCCCTGCCGATAAACCAAAATTGGATCTAAACCATACTCTGGAACCCATTGAACAGATAAGATAACACGAGTGTCCATAGACAAACGTCAATACCGTGCCAAGGATGGGGGATCAATCTGCTTTGATCCCGCTAACTTATGACTCGAGTCGCTGTCATCGGTTTTGGCTCCTTGATCTGGGATCTCGATGATCTTGCACCACATGTGGCAGGCGACTGGCAGATGTACTACGGCCCTGTCCTGCCGCTGGAATTCTCCCTGGTATCCCGCAAGCGCCAACACGCACTGGCGCTGGTGATCGACCATGCCGACGGGCTGCCGTGCCCAACCTGCGTGATTGACAGTGCCCGCGAAACGCTGGAAGAGGCGGTAGCCGACCTGGCCGCCCGCGAACGAACCGCCATTGACAATATTGGTTTTGTCGACCAGATCACGGGCGATTCACATTCAGCTCATGAAACCACCCGGAAAACCCTCTGGGACTGGATACAAAACTCCAACTACGACAGCGTGGTATGGACCGACGGCACACGCAACTTCGAGGCGCTGACTGGCAGTAGATTCAATCTGCAGGCGGCAATGGACCACCTCCGGGCGCTGAACGGTGATGGGCTTAGCGAGGCTCGGCAGTACATTGACAACGCGCCTGCCGAGGTGGATACACCACTGCGCCGGGCTCTGAAGGACTCGTCGTGGTGGAGCCATGTGCCCAACGGTTGACCCAGCTATTTATCAACCTACCTCGCAAAAGGATTCGCGCGAACCATACGTAGGCCGTTTCGCTCCATCACCAACCGGGCAACTGCATTTTGGTTCACTGGTAGCGGCCGTAGCGAGCTTCGCCGATGCCAAGCACCACAATGGCACATGGCTGTTGCGCATCGATGATGTTGACCAGGGTCGCACAGTCCCTGGGGCGGCCGAAGAGTTCATGATCACGCTGAAGGCTTTCGGCTTTAACTGGGATGGATCCATACACTGGCAGTCGCAACGCGAAAACCACTACCGGGAAGCCATTAACCAATTGCGCCAGCGCGGCCTGGCATATCCGTGCCGGTGTTCAAGGCGGCAGATCGAAGCTACCGGCCGGCATGGCGAAAACGGCGTCATCTATCCAGGCACCTGTCGCACCTGGGACGGTACCGGATCTGGGCAGCTATCGTTGCGTTTGCGTTTGCGTACTGAGGACCGGGAAATTAAGATCCACGACCAGATCTGTAACGCCGTTAGCCAGAACCTTGGAAGCGACAGTGGCGACTTTATTATCCGCCGCGCCGACGGCTTTACCGCCTATCAACTCGCAGTGGTTATCGATGATTTTCTTGACCAGGTAACCCATGTGGTACGCGGCGCCGATCTTGCCTTATCAACACCTCGCCAGGTCTACCTGCAGCAACTGCTGGACTACCCAACCCCTACCTATGCCCACGTACCCCTGGTACGAGACCGTGACGGTCGCAAGATCAGCAAGCGTGATGACGCCCGTCCAGTCCAGTCCACAAGACCATTGCCTGCGCTGCATGCGGCCTGGACCTGGCTGGGTCAACAGCCCTTGCATGAGCCGTGCCGTAACGTTGATGAATTCTGGGCAATGGCCATCCCAAAATGGTCAATGCAGGCACTGAGTGATCTCCACCCCCTACCGATCCAAACCCACAAGGAACCCCGTGACAGGCCCGCTTGAAATACTGAACTTCTGGTTCGCAGATTCTCTGGACTCAGTGGACAGGCTGGCCCGTCGTCAAGCAGTCTGGTTCGTACCTGATTCCAAGTTCGATAACGAGATTAGAACCCGGTTTTATCGGCTACCGGATCTTGCGATAGGTGGAGACCTGACACACTGGAGTAACGATGTTAGAAATACGCTGGCACTCATACTGGTTCTGGATCAGTTTCCGCGAAATATGTATCGCAATACAGCGCATGCGTATGACTATGACAGTGCTGCGCTGGATCTTGCTCGCAAGGTTGTAGATCAGAGCGCTCATCTGGAGCTGCATCCTGTGGAGCAGGTTTTTCTGTTTTTACCCTTTGAGCACTCCGAAGCAATGGATGATCAGATTCGCGCAGTTGAGCTCTATCGAATCCTAGCTGGGCGGTGCCTTGAGCCCTACGAACAAGCTGCACAGACCGCGCTGGATTACGCCAACAGGCATTACGACATTATTGAGCGCTTTGGCCGGTTTCCCCACCGCAATGCCATTCTTGGCAGAGTATCTACGCCCGAAGAAAGAGCGTTTCTGGAATCCGGGGGTGACACTTTCGGCGTTGTGTTGCCGGTAGACTCATAATGCCAGAGAAAGTTCTGGAATCATGCTGGATTTTCCGATCTGCCGGAATTCTTGAGGTGTAGCCCATGCATCGGCGTTATCTCAAAGCTCAAGAAGAAAAACCGGAGATCGCCCCAGAACCCAATTACCCCAATGGTCAAACAGGTTGTCGAATCTTATTAAACTAACGCCATGACAGAGCAATCGTCAGATCGATCGCCAAGCCAACTGCGCACGGTTCTCAAGATCATCCCGGGCATGGCCACTTCCGATGGTGCCGGAGTCAGCCTGACCCGGTATATCGGCTCAATGCAACTGGATCACCTGGATCCGTTTTTGATGCTGGATTTTTTCGAATCAGATAATCCGGATGACTATATTGCCGGCTTTCCTGCTCACCCCCATCGCGGGTTCGAGACCGTAACTTATCTGCTCGCCGGTAGAATGCGCCATGAAGACAGTGCCGGGCACGGCGGCGTGATCGAACCTGGCGGTATACAGTGGATGAGCGCTGGCCGCGGCATCATCCACTCGGAGATGCCCGAACAGGAACACGGTCGCCTGGCCGGCTTTCAGTTGTGGGTCAACCTGCCGGGGCGCCTGAAAATGAGCCCTCCCGATTACCGCGAATTTCCCGCCGACGATATCCCCGAGGAAATTCGCGACGACGGTGTCAAGATACGTGTCATCACAGGAGCGACCTCGGGCGGTACCCAGGGCCCAGTCGCCAACGTGGTAACCCAACCACTGTATTTGGATGTCAGTATGCCCCCGGGCAGTGAATTTATTGAGTCACTGCGGCCAGATCAATCGGCTTTCGTGTTTGTTATTGACGGCACCATAACTATTGGCGGACGCGAAACGCAAAATAGCCGTACGGTATCAAGTCGTCAACTTGCGGTGCTCGGACCCGGGAAGCAAGTGAATGTAGTCGCAGATGATCACGCCTGTCGTTTTCTGTTGGTCGCAGGCGACCCGATTGGTGAGCCAATCTCACGCCATGGACCCTTCGTCATGAACACTCACGAGGAGATCATCCAGGCTGTGCACGACTTCAACGCCGGAAAATTTTAGAGAAACCGAAAATACTGTCCAGCGTATTGAGTGGCCTTGCTCACCCGCAGCATCATCTGCGCCACGATGCGTTTTCACTTGCGAACCGATTAGAAAAGTTTTCCCGAGCGGGTAAGCATATTCTATAGAATTCGCGGCCATGAGCGACAAAACGGATCAATTCAAGGGCGTCGCGCTATGCCTTGGCGGCATTATCCTGATCAGCCCCGACAGCCTGTTGCTGCGATTAATTAATGCCGACGTATGGACGCTGGTTTTCTACCGCGGGGGCCTTTCCGCACTTGGGCTGATCCTCATTACATCGGTGCTGGATCGCCCTCAGGGCTGGAGACGGCTTTTCAGTATCGGCCGACACGGCATAACGGTTGCTGTTATTTTTGCAGGCGGCTCTTTATGTTTCGTTTTCGCGATCATGAATACGGCTGTGGCCAATGCACTGGTGATCATGAGTGTTTCGCCCCTCATAGCGGCTCTGCTGAGCCACTTTGTTTTTCACGAGCCCATTACGCTTCGCACCTGGCTGGCGGCGGTGACTATCGTCATTGGCCTGGCCCTGGTTTTCTCGGGCAGCATAGAAGATGGCGGTACCGCGGGCGATCTCGCTGCGTTAGCTGTCAGCTTTTCCCTGGCATTCAACTTTGTCATGATTCGCAAACACCGCGCCATAAGCATGATTCCGGCAATGGCCTGGAGCGGCACACTCGTCTGCCTGGTGGCCTGGCCTTTTGCCGCTCCGACAAGTATCCACGGGCAAGCGTTGGCCTTTATGCTGTTGCTGGGACTGGTGATCGTACCCGTGAGTGTGGCGCTGATCACTTTGAGCCCAAGGTATATCTCTGCGCCAGAGGCAAGTCTCATCATGCGTCTGGAAGCGTTGCTTGCACCACTTTGGGTCTGGCTGGTACTGGGAGAGATACCGAGCCAGCAGACATTGATTGGCGGGAGCCTCATCATTGTGACTCTGGTGGGGTTATCCATAGCCACACTCTATTCTGGGCCCGCACGCATACCATGAACACCTACGCGACAATCCCAGCGCGCACGTTCTCCGAACGTTTCGCGGTACCGCTGATTGCCTGTAGCAGTCTGCTGATCTCCGTCAACGGCTTCATGCTGCGCAGTATCGATACAGCAAACGAGTGGCAGGTTATTTTTGGGCGCCAGGCGTTCTTTACGCTCACGGTACTGGCTATACTGATCTTGCGTTACCGCTGGCAATTGCCGCGAATGTTTTTGGATTGTGGCTGGTTCGGCCTTGGCGCAGGCGTTTTCCTGGGTCTGGCTAATCCTACGGTGATCTTGGCAATGACCCACACGACAGTCGCCAATGCCCTGTTTACGCTGAGCGCTTCTCCACTCATCACCGCCGTGCTTGCCTGGTTCATACTGCGCGAGAGGCTGTCCCGGTCAACGCTTGTTGCCATCACGGTAGCCATGATCGGTATCGGTATTATGGTTGCCGATGGGTTGGGCGGGGGTTCAGTGCTGGGTAATGCCCTGGCGCTTTTGTGTGCGGTGTTTTTTTCGATGTTCGTGATATTCCTGCGCCTGGGGAAAGACCGAAATATGCTGCCTGTTAGCGTTATCGGTGGAGCCATTAGCATGTGTATCGGGCTCACGGGTGCCGGCTTTGATTATCACCTGACAATGCACGACAGTCTGATCTGCCTACTGTGGGGTGGAATTATCGTAGCAGTGGTGCATTTTCTGTTTATCCAGAGTTCACGCTACGTGGCGAGCGCCGAGATCATGCTCATCGTCCTCATCGAGTTCGCTCTGGGACCGATATGGGTCTGGCTGGGATTTGGCGAACATCCAAGCGCTACTGCCCTTGCCGGGGGCTCGCTGGTACTCGCAGCCGTCGCCGGTCGTGCACTGATAATGTTGCGGCAATAAAGTGTGGCTAAAAACTGCAACTTGTCGAATAGCTTATAAACTCTGAAATATATGAGCGCCTACAGTTGGTACCCTGCCCGGCTGGCATCATCGTAGAACATCTGCACAGTCTCGAGAGAATACTGGGCCAGATCTTTGCCAGACAACGATAACTTGCGGATGATATCGTTAGTTGCGGTAATGATGTGGCAGCCAATTGCATCAGCCTGATAGATATTGAGCACCTCGCGGGGGCTGGCCCAGAGTAACTCCGCCTGAGGGGCTACTTCAAGAATCTCCAGGGCTTTACTCATTAACGGAACCGGATCTAACCCCGTATCTGCAATACGTCCGGCGAAAACAGACACCACCGAAGCCGGGCCGTTCTTGACAGCATCGGCTACGGCATTAACCTGCTCTAGAGTTAGTATCGCAGTAATATTTAGATGCACACCCGCGTCAGCCAATTTACCAATTAGATCGTAAGACATCTGCTGGCGGGTGTTACTTACCGGAATTTTTACATAGACATTCTCACCCCATGTGCGAATCTTAAGAGCTTGACGCTCCATTTCATCAAAGTCATCCGCAAATACCTCAAAAGAAATCGGCCGGTCAGGAATCGCCTGCAGGATATCGTGGGCGAAGGCTTCATAATCTGAGATACCGACTTTTTTCATCAGCGTGGGGTTGGTCGTGAAGCCCTGGATATAGGGCTTTTGATACATTTCGAGCATACCGTCCCGGTCTGCACCATCAGCGAAAAGTTTTACCTTCAGGTCATTAATAGCAGTCATATTAATCTCACTTACCGTATTAGTGGGTGGAGTATCAGCCCTGGGAGTTCCCGAATATCTGTGATGACATGATCGGGGGAGCTGCGCAGGCTCTCGTCATACCTGTAATCCAGAAATACCGTTTGGCAACCCGCGGCGTTCCCGGCATCGATATCTTTCCAACGGTCACCCACCAGCCAGGACTCCTTGAGGTCGATCTCAAAATCAGCTACCGCCTGAAGAATCAACCCAGGCTTCGGCTTGCGACAACTACAGTCGCTAACCCCATCATGGTAGCAGGCATAAATTTTTTCCACTGGTATCTCATCTTTAACCATCTTGTGTAAAGCTTCCACTACCGCGATATCCTGAAGCCCCCGGCCTACATCCGGCTGGTTGGTCACGCAAAAAAGCCAAAATCCCGCTGAATACAACTCCCCGACTACTCCCTGGATTCCAGCAACCCACTCAAATTCTCCCACACTCGACGGAGAAAAGGGATGTCCATCACGTACGAGAGCACGGTTGATCACACCATCACGATCAAGAAATACGGCACGGTTCAACGGGTAGATTCCCACTTGGTGTCATATGTTTTCAGCGCTGGATGGGAAACCAACAGGTGCCAAATGACCGCTTGGAAAGCCTCCGAATGCGGCGTCACTGTCTCGGGATTGACTGTCGGTACAATCACGCATGCATCCGCAACTGTCGCCGTGAATCCGCCATCCCGACCAACGACGCCGGTGATCCGGGCACCCATGTCACGGGCGTGCTGTAACGCCCTAACCAGATTGGGACTGACATTCTTCTCCAGGCTGCCGCCGCCAACCGAGAACACAAACACTGCGTCCTTATCTCCCAGCCGACTGGTCTTGAGCCACTCGACAAAAACCGTATCCCAGCCTTCATCGTTGGTACGCGCAGTCAACTCGGATACGTTATCCGTCGGCGCATAGGATTCGATCCCGACAATCTTGCGAAAATCGTTGACTGCGTGAGAACAATTGCCTGCACTACCGCCGACCCCGAGGAAAAACAGCCGCCCACCCTGTTCGCGAACCTTTGCCAGGAGCGTGGCCATCGCCTCGACAGCGTCAACATCGATTTCTGTGATGATCCGGGATGCTTCTTGCAGATGCTGTTGTGCGTAACTCATGGCGATTGATTCCTCATTGCTAGTCAGTCCTGTTGAAATAAGCCTCGGCCTGTGCCAATCCCTGGTGCGAACCGATCTCATAGAAACGCTCGAAGACCTCGATTCCGGCTAGCTTTCCGGCCAGCGAGAGATCATGATACAGGTCGGCAAGATCAAACGGCGTTGAATCGCGATAGCCCGCGAAAGCCTCCGAGGACAGCACCGCTAGGCCATAGTCGATAAAGCTCATCTCTGGGCGCGGCTCGTGTTTGTTGTACTCGATCACCATAGGATTTTCAAAAAAAACGTTGCTGGTATCCCACTGGCCTTCGTTACGAAAAACAGCCATGAGGGCGGGTTTCTTTGTCTGGTGCCACTGCGACTCAACCTCGGCGAACGACACCGGCAAGAAGGAATCCCCATAGAGTACAAAAAATGCGGGCCCAAGCAACGGCAACGCCTTGGCAATGGCGCCACCTGTGCCGAGTAGAGTCTCGCCGTCTTCGGAGTAATCGACTTTCAGACCACATACCGAGCCATTACCGACCACCGCCTCAATCTGGCTCGCCCGGTACCCGGTACATAGCACCACCTGGCGGACGCCCTGAGTGCAAAGGTACTCCAACTGATGGAGCAAAAATGGTTTGCCGGCGACCGGTACCAGTGCCTTGGGCATCGTGCTGGTCAGTGGGCGAAGCCGAGTGGCGAGGCCGCCCGCCAGGATGGCAACCGGCATCATGAGGCTCAGCGCACCGAAACGCTTGTGCCTTCAAAATCAAAACGAAAGCGCACCTCTTCGAGCCCGACTACTGCCATTGACTCTTTAAGTCTTTCCCGGTCTTCAGTATAGAACATAAGAAACCCCCCTCCACCAGCGCCCACCAGTTTGCCACCGATAGCGCCGTTCTGACGAGCCAACGCATACCACTCGTCGATCTGGGGGTTACTCATCCCGCCCGACCGCTTCTTCTTGTGCTCCCAATGCTCGTGCATGAGTTCCCCGAACAACGTCGGATCACCAGCCTCGAGGGCGTCACGGCTTCGCAGTCCCAGTTCTTTGACATAATGCAGATTATTCAGCATAGCGGCATCGTTCTTGCGGGTCCGGGACTTCTGATCTGCCAAAATGCTACTCGCACTCCGGGAGAACCCGGTAAAAAACAGCAGAAGGTTATCTTCCAAGCTGTGCAGGATATTTGTATCTATATCCAGTGGTTTCGCGCCAACACTATTATCCGGATTGAAATCAAAACAGGTGATACCACCGTAAGCCGCGATATACTGATCCTGTTTACCGATCGGCTCACCCAGTCTTTCTATTTCGAGATAACAAGCCATCTCAGCCAGTTCCTGCGAGTGAACCGGGCGTCGCTTGAAGGCGCACAGCGCCCGTAGTAGAGCAGTTGTGAAACTTCCTGATGAGCCCAACCCAGTGCCAGAGGGAATATCTGCCAACGTAGTGATCTCGATCTGCGGCTTCTTAAAGTCCAACATCTCAAGCGCCTCACGGATGATAGGATGACGCACCTGTGATGCTGAATCAACCCGCTCCAGTTCTGAGTACTTGAGATAGATGCCGGGTGTAAACGGGCGCATGGCAGTCACATAAACATACTTATCGATCGCTGCCGCAATCAGAAATCCGCCGTGCTCACGATAGTACGAAGGCAGATCGGTTCCACCACCGCCCAGGCTGATCCGTAACGGACTACGAGCGATGATCATAGCCGCTACGCTCGTATATCTGACTCACAATCTCTAGCACAGCCAGAGCATCCTCGAGTCCCGCCGTGGGCTGGCGATTGTTCTCGATATCCTGCAAAAATTCGCCCATTTCCCGTTCCCAGGAATTATCTGCCATAGGAAATTCCCAGGCAGTAGTTTCGGGGGGGCCCATCTGGGGCAACATCCGGTACCAGGTCAAACGCTCAACGCCGTAGCTACCGCCCAGCCCATCAATCTGCAACTTACCATTTTTCCCATAGATCTCCCAGGAAAAGGTGTTCTTCCACTCGCTACAACTGGCGTGGAGGAAGGCTGTCTGATCCACGGCTGTACGCAGCATCAAAAACGCGTTGTCATCAACCGGCATATCCCAGTAACAGGTCTGCGCATAACCCTCGATGGTGACAAAGTCGCCCAAACACCAACGCGCGAGATCAATCAGGTGTACTCCCTGGTCAATGAGTTCGCCACCACCAGAGAGCGACGGATCCGCTCGCCACTCGCGGTCATAACCAACCCGCCCGCCGTGGCCATAACGGGCGCGCAAAAACATCAGCGACCCCAATTCACCAGAATCAATAATCTCACGCATCTTCAGGACAGCGCGGTGGTAACGATGATTAAAACCGACCCTTACCAACACATTTTTCTCTTGCGCCAAACGTACGAGAGGACGTAATTCATCAGGATTGCGTGCTGCTGGCTTCTCAACAAGAACATGTCGACCGGCTTCGATGACGCCAGCACAGATCTCGGCAAGCATGTGATGAGGCGTTGCGACGATAACAGCAGTCACATCATCATGATTGGCTACATCACGCCAGTCATCCGTTGCCAGGCAGCCAGCAACCGAGTTTGCCAGTGACGCCGCAAGCGAGTAATCAAGGTCTGCACATGCGACAAGCCGCTGGCCATTCAAGGCAGCCGCTCTTTTGCGGCCGATGAGTCCGCAGCCAACAATGCCAACGCCCACACTCACCAGGACTGGCCTCGATCCTCAGGCACGATCCGACGCAATGCGTAGATATCCGAACCCACAAGGTCATCTTTGTGCTGCGCGAGATCCTCCCATGGGTCCCATAATGCACTTATCAGTCTCCCCGAGATACCATCACTATCAGCGGAACCAAGAAATACCGCAAGTTTCGCTCCTCGTTCTAGCCCGGCACCCCCAGATGCCTTCTGCTTGAGCGCTTTTTCATAAAACTCCTTTCCAATTTTTTCTGGCCCTGAATCGATCACCTCCTCGAGCATTCGAGTATTTAATGCTCCTGGGGCAATAGCGTTGATATCGACATTATGTTTTGCTACTTCAAGAGCCAGTGTTTCAATAAAGCGCACTACCCCAGCCTTTGCCACAGCGTAGGAACTTAGATTTGGCATAGGGTTAGTTGCTCCGCCACCCGAGAGCTGAATAATCTTGCCATAACCTTGATTCTTCATAAGCGGAACGACCGCTCGGCACATGAGGACTGACCCCAGCAAATTGACATTAATGGCATGAACCCAGTCATCCCAATTGGTAGTTTCTATTGGGCCTTTCGGGCCATAAATTCCGGCGTTATTGACCAGGATGTCGACACGCTCAAAATTCTTCAAGGCAAATTTGACGAGTGAATCAACATCTGCAGGCCGGGCAACATCAGCCGTCATACTTAACACTGACGATTTGCTCGATGCCTTCAGGGCCAGACTTTCGGTAGCTGTAGCCAGGGCTGTTTTATCCCGGGCACAGACGACAACTGATGCTCCTGCCAAAACGTATTGTGTTGCTATCTCAAACCCAAGCCCTTGACTCGCGCCAGTAATGATTGCCACTCGACCCTGCAAGGTCGACTTTAATGAAACTTCACTCATCTCCAACTCCTACTGAGAAATACGAGATAACCGAACACTGATCTAAGCTGTCAAGAAACCGATTGCTGTCAAATACAGCAAGATGACCGTTTATCGTATTTTTAATATCCCGCAGACTCAACTGTTGGTATTCTGGCCATTGAGTACCAATAATTAAAGCAGATACTCCTTGCAATGCTTCCAGTGGCGTTTGCACACGCTCGACTTGACTTACCCAATGGTCTGGCATCGTACATGCAGAGGGATCATGCACAATGATGTGTGCGCCCTCTTGACGCAACCAGTTGCATGTCTCGACTGAAAGAGATCGACGGAGTGTATTCGTTCCGGATTTGTACGTAAGCCCCCAGACTGCAACACGTTTACCCTTCAGATCTCCAATTACTGATCGGACACGCCGTTGAACCCACTTCTTATGCTCATCGTTGCTTTGCACAACTGCTTTAATCAGCGGGTTAACTAAGTTTTTTTCTGACCCGACTTTTTGAAGAAACTTTAGGTCACGCGCAAGCGTGCCACCGGAGAATGCACCGCCGGGAGAAAGATAGGCGTCGGAACCGATACGTTTTTCAGTTTTTAAACCCATCTCTACTTCTCTCGCATCTGCACCGACATTCTCACAGATCACTGCAATTTCATTTATAAAGGTTACTGACATGCCAAGAAAAGCATTGATCGCGTGCTTTGTCATTTCGGCAGACTCCACGCTCATCCAGACAATATTTTCTGTAATCCCTTCAAATAGTTCGCATAGAACATCCCTGGCTTTCTCATGCCGAATACCCATGATTACCCGGTCAGGATGCAGGAAGACACCCAGGGCTTTGCCTAGCCTGAGATTCTCTGGCGAACAACAAAAACTGAGTTCTTTGTCAGGACATTCTCTTAATGCAATCTCTTCAAGTTGCCTGATAGATCCTACCGGTAGCTGAGAAGACACCAGGATAATTGTGTTATCTTCGAGCAAAGGCAATGTTTTCCTGATTTCCTGCAGGACAAAACTCACATTCGCCTGATCATCATCATCAACGGGCGTATCGTAAGTTACCCATAACACTTGTGCATCAGATACGGCATCCCTTACATTTTCGGTAAATCTGAGGTTACCTTTGGTGACGCCATCTTCAATCAGAGCCTTGAGCCCTGGTTCACTTACCGGCAATGTGCCTTTTTGGAGGTTAGCAATAGTTTGATTATCAAAATCGAAGCCGGTGACATCATGTCCGAGCGAAGCTAAACATCCGGCAGTGACAGAGCCAAGGTGCCACAATCCCTGTACGCAAACTCTCACCCGCGCTCCTCCAACACCCAGCGATTCTGCTGGAGCCACTGAAGGGTTTTCACAATGCCTGCGCGGATTGTCTGCTGAGGCTGCCACCCCAGATTTCGCATGCGCTGGCAATCAAGAAAAATAAACGGGTTGTCTCCGATCCAGCCCCGCTCCCCCCCGGAATAGGTGCGCTGGGGTGTTACGCCCAGGTGTTCGGTGATGACGTCGACTGAATTATTAACTTCGACATACTCGTCAGTACCCAGGTTCAGCACATTGACGGCATCAGGCGATGCCTGTACCGCCTGAAACATCGCATCCAGGCAGTCGTGTATGTAAAGATAGGATTTTCGCTGCCGACCATTGCCAAGAATGTGCAGGGCATTCGGATCATCCAGCAACTTACGATAAAAATCAAAGATATGCCCGTGGGTATAACGCTCACCGAGAATAGAGACAAAACGAAAAATCCAGCCGCGCATGTTAAAGCCCTCGCAGTAAGCGCTGATCAGGCCCTCACACGCCAGTTTCGAGGCCCCATAGAGCGAAGTCTGCACCGGCATCGGGCAGTTCTCTGGCGTCGGAATCACCTCCGCCTCGCCGTAGATCGACCCGGTAGACGAAAAGGCGATATTACGAACACTGTTAGAACGCATGGCCTCGAGCACATTGGAGGTCACGATGGTGTTTTGCTCCAGATCCCGGCACGGATGATCAGTCCCGAAACGCACATCGGCATTGGCAGCCAGATGCCAGACGAAATCGACCGCGCGCATTGCCTCGTCCAATCTGGACTGGTTAAGCAGGTCGGCTTCGACCAGCTCAAAGTTCGCATTGCCTAGTGCCTGCTCAAGAAACGAGCGCTGGCCGGTTGAAAAATTGTCATAGCCAACTACTGCATTTCCTGTAGCCAATAACCGGTCGACGAGGTGGCTGCCGATAAATCCCGCGGACCCGGTGACCAGTGCTTTCATCGGGTTCGACCCTCCCGCACCGCTGACCCGTACAATGGCCCATAGCGAAATTTGACAAGCGCCCGAAACCAGAGTATCGGATCATGTAAGGGTCGGACTTTCTTACCCTCGCTGAAAGAGCGTGAAACATAATTCACCGGTATCTCGAGGGGGATCAATCCCTTGCGGACAAACTTGATCACGATCTCCCAGTCCAGATCAAAACGGTTTGCCTCAAGCTCAAGGCCATAGAGGCACTCGCGGTGAAATACCTTGTACATGGTGAAAGGGTCCATGAGGTGGGTATTGCAGGTGACATTAATCAGCCAGGTGAAAAAAATCTGGCCAAAATTAAACACTGCGCCGAGCCACCTGCGGTCCTCGAATTCACGCATTTTCCAGTTCCCCTTGTGGCGTGAACCCAGTACGAAGAGCCTACGCTGCGAAAACAGCGGCTCCAGCAGACTATCGTAGTCCTCGATATCATATTCAAGGTCCGCATCCTGTATCAGCAACACATCACCCGTCGCATGGGCGATGCCATTGCGCACTGCGTAGCCCTTACCGCGGGGTTGACCCTCGTAGATTATCCGGACATCCGGATGGCCCTCGTAGGCCCTGACGATCTCCCGGGAGCCATCTGTTGAGTTGCTCTCGACAATCACAACCTCGCGTTCTGCACCCTCGATATTTTTTGCCAGTACTGTATCGATCAGTTCTTTGCAGGTTGCCTGCTCATTATAGACCGGCAACACAATCGAGAGTCGGGGTAGCTTCTCTTCGCTTCGCTGTTTCGCCTTGCGACAAACCACGACGGCCCCATTGTCCCGGGACCAGCTTCGGATGTCACAAAATCCGCAGCGAACGAGAAGTGCTGAGAGACTGTGGGTATCAAAATATGCTGCTCGAGGAGCCCTAAACGCCGACCGATATGCTTTTTGCTGACGCGGCCGAAGGCCATCTACCGTTGGCAGGGTCAACAGCAGAACCCCTCCGGGATTCAGAAAAGAATGCACATGTGCTAATTGTGTTGCCGGGTGTGACTTCTCGCCCAGCACCCCCATCAGAATGCAGGCGTCAATTTCTCCTGTCTCTTCTAGCGACTTAGGATCGTCCGTTTTTAGCTCAAGAACTTCGATACCTTGAGCACAGGCCATCTGCGTTAACCCGCTTGCTCCAGATCCAGCAACCACTATCCGGCGGAGGCTGCCTTTGCTGTGCCCTTGTAGCCACTCCAGCAACTGCGCAGGCGGCAAGGCCCCGATTAACGTTAGCGAATCTGAGAATCTCTCAGCTGGCGTATACCCAAAGGCATCATCACTTGATTCCGGAAACGGTGTGGCAAACAGCAACTCGCAGTCAAAACACCTGCGAAGACGTCGATTATGGGCTTGGAACTCGTACTCGGTATTTAGACTCGCGCATAAGGGGCACCCAGGATGAGGAAGTGTCATTAAACAGATTTTAAGTTAGTTCGACTTTTATTTCTCTCATTTCTGAAAAAACTTACCTTATTTTCATCTCCCGCCCTGCCCCGCCAGAATGAAAGAGGCTTCCTCCTAGTGTTGGCCTTCTAGACAGATAAACCAACAAAGCCAATAGCAGGCACCCAGCGATAGCCAAGTACCATGATAAGTACCAGGCACGGGGCTTATATAGAAAGCTCACTGTATAGTGGCCTGGCTCATCGATATATACACCTCTGAAGGCGTGATTTACAAAAATCACGTCCCTTGGCTCACCGTTAACTGTCACATGAATATCTTCTGGGATGTGAGTTTCTGAAAGAACTACCATTCCTGACGAGGGAGCTTCTATCTGAAACGAAGTAGAATTTGAGGTCATACTGTAATCTTTGCCTTCCACAACCTCTCTGTTAGTTTTAGGCTTCATGGTCTTATCCGACCTAACTGCCGCAAAAGGTACGCCGTTTGCATTTCGAACAAAATCAGCGAGTTCGTTGGTTTGGTAAAAAGCCACATTATCAACAAAAAATGCCCTAGGCCAGGGTGTCCGCCGTTCCCAGATTTTCATATCTTGATCTGTCACCAACCGCATATCTGAATTCGTTGCGATCGCCGCATTGAGTTGATACTCGACCCCGGCTTGATCGTTTCCATCTCGACAGCTATAGATCCACATAACTTGATCGGAATCCTTCACCACTAGACTTATTTGCCCGTTCTCTTGATTGACTAATGGTCCGTCTTTTTCTAAAGATACACCCAGAACGTAGTTTGAATCCCCAGTATGAAATGCTCCCGGCGGATTACTGCGTACTAGGTTCATCGCGCCAATAGAAAAGAGAACTGTTTGTTCATCATAGACCAGTTCATTAAGATTCACTAAGAAAACGTTATCCTCTCGCCCATCGGGCTGCAGGCCCTCTGCCTTGGGATTACAACTTACCCGATCTAATCCTTCCGATGGCACCTGACGCAAACTGAGAATCTCATCTCTGAGCCCATTGTTAACTTGATATGGTGGCTCTGGGCTTTGTGAATAACTAATCGGCTTGGCAGCTAAATGAGATACTCGGAGATCCTTCTTCCATGACAGCAGATATTTGACGTTCAACATATCGAGTAGCGCACTGTGCTGCATGAATTCCAGAGCATTCATAGTTCTTAGCCAGAACTCGCCCTTTCTAGTCCAGCCGACCATGTCTAGTAACTCCATATACCGAGAGTTCATAACAGCATCTGGCCCATTGAGGCTCTCCAGTTTCAAAAATGCATAAAATCCCGACATAGGCGTACGGCCCGTCCCAAGCACGCGCGCAGGCCCCGCGCCCCAGCGGTCAGCACCCACATCCTTAAGGAATCGAGCTACATGATGTTGAACATGCACGTAACTCGAGGATGATTTTATCGCCCGCTCTAGGTCGTTTTTGTATTTTTCTATTTCGTCAACACGACCATTGGTCGAGCGAGATAATGCCAAAACACTGTCAATGATTTCGGAACTATTGAGTCGTTCCCAATCCGTTCGGCCCTCGTAGCGGCCAAATTTGCAATAGTGTTTCTTACCCCAATCCGACTTATTTTTCACATTGGTGCCACTTCGAGTGAATGCCTTTAACAGATCCGGGTATCTGTCGACATATGCCTCAAACCCATCACTGGGCAATGCTTCACCACACTCTTTCTCTAAGAAATTGGGATTAGTCGGTAGCAGATACCCCAATGACTCGACGGCCTTAGAAGGCTCAAGAAAGTCTGCTCGAGGAGTAGGATTTAGGATCAATCGATCTAATTCTTCATCCCAGTCGATCGGAAAATGCAGGCCGTGATAGAAATGAGTTAAAACAAACAGAATTCCCAACACAATGAGTTGCCCAACCGATGGGTTTTTTGACCCCTTGAGAAATCTAACACTGAGCAGAAAAAACAGAATAGTCCCAAGAATACTCAATACTGCCAAAACCGTAGGAATGCTGACTCGGGTATCAAGATGATAATTTCTATCAACTAATCCCCAGGCCAGGAAAGCAAACAATAGGCAGACAGCGACAATCCAACTCATGCGCCTTTTTCCTTGACGCAGGTCAAGAAAAAATTCCTGCAATCCCAAACCCGCTGCAATTACAGCAAATATAATCGCAGCGGCATAACAGACATCATAGATATGATGAATTGTGCCAACAAGTGGAATCTTCTCGCAGATGTAATTTGGCACGGCGCCATGAGCAAACAACAAGAGGCAACTCAGTGTTATCCACACCATCCAGAATTCCGGACGTCTGTAAAGGCGTGGCAGTGCTGCCACCGAAAGTAGTGCTGACGCAGACAAAAATATATTTACAGTAGGGAACACCCATAGGGAGTTCTTACCCCGATATATCGTATCGAGGAATCCCCACGTGTCGCTGTAGAAGTTGCAATGGGGATTTAAGTAGATCGTGGATAACCTTGAGAGGCTATCCAAAAACACCAGCCAATGTGGCGCACTGGCAAGCGTAATCACTACAAAGATCGAAATTAAGGCGCCCATATTCCTGAGCATTCCCAGACCAATTCTGCTAACACCAAGAACACCAATAATCCCCGCAAAATGCACGGCCAGGAAGAGAATAAATGCCTCTTTTGGCGTGCCAGAGAACAGCAGTAACAATGAGGTTCCGGTTATCCCACAATACGATAACCAGTCCCATTTACCATATCGGTATAGATCCTCTCTCGCCGACCCTTTGAGTCGATTAAGCAATCGCAAGTAGAAGAAAATGACCCACGGGGCATAGGTCATAGTGAAATAGGCAGGGTGATTAAATCGATAGTAGAAAAAACCTATAAACGCTGCTGAAACAACTATCAAAAAGGTAGTGAGGCGACTCTGTGTAACAAGAAACAGGCAAGCGGCTAGCCCCAATAGAAAAACAAGTTTGGCGAGGAGAAATTTTGAGTCCCAAGCCCAACCATTGCCCTCCCCAGCGATAACGACCCAGTGTAAGGGATCCAACACCATTGACTGGCCCTGCGCAAAGAGGGGGATACCCGCAGAGTTGTAACGATTCCAAAGAGGAAACTCCTCATGAACAAAAATCGACTGATGCTGAACTCGTGAATATGGCAAAACTGCCCAAGGCATCGCCCCCGCATCCGCGCCTAATGCCTCAAGATCGGTTGATTTATAACCAGGAACAAGGGGCAGGTCATCATATAAAAGCTGAGGACCATAACCGGGAGAAACGTAGCTTTTCCCAAAAAATATTGGATACGCGCTCAAGAATGTGGCAATCAGACCACAAACAAACAAAAACCCGATGTTGTTTCTTTTATTCAAGAACTTAACTCCACGAACAGATCTGTTTGTCTAACCAGTACATCGCGTTAGCTGATCTTACTGGAGAACGCTAATCTACCGATGCCATGACATTCATTCCAGACGCAACAATCCCAAAGTTATGATCACGCCATTTCTGAGGTAGAGATTTCACGAAGTATTTGCTCAATGTCGAAAAAATAGGAACGTGGAATTTCTGCATGTGTAAATCAATATATTCAAGATTCAATATTTTCCAGTTTGAAGAGACTATCGGCCTGCCAAAACCTGTGTCGACTAACATGTTTTGAATATTCTTTCTATTGAAGTAGAAAAGGTGTTCAGGCTTGTACTCCATCCAATGACGACCTAACAATCTTGCACTCCAGCTATCCAGGGACGGCGTGACGATAAAGCAGATACCATTTTTATTGAGCAACAGCCTCACTCTGTTAAGAAAGGCCACAGGATCCCTGACATGTTCAAGTACATCTAAGAGCACGCAACAATCAAAAGTTCCTAAACTACCAATATCAACGTCCGATAAATCGGACCTGATAACAACTTGCTCTCCAAGTTTCTCATTGGCTGACTTGACCGCGCTAGGGCTAATTTCGAGACCTGCCACTGAGAAACCGCTGGCTTTTGCGACAACAAGAAAGTCGCCCCCACCACAGCCTATTTCAATGAGTCGTGGCGCGCCAGTGTTAATTTGCTCCTTTATCAAATCTAAATAAGTTTCAGCGGTCGATGCCTTCATCTTATCCATCAGATGTCGTGAATTTGAATCCTGGCTACCAAGAAAATATCTATCGCTATAGATCTCTACTAAAGTTTCATCATCTGGCTGTGGACTGAGCCCTTCAAGGCCACAGTCTTTGCACCGGAACAGTGGAAATTGATCTACAGAAAAGATTTGTTTCGTTACGCCCTCGCAAATTCGACAGCCATTTTGCATTACATCACCTTCGTTGACCTGGGTTAATTTGGGTCCCCGTGATCTGCTTGGGGAACAAATCTTCACACGATCCCTCGCGCAACACGTCGGCGGTTGCACAGTGTAGGCCGCCTCCAAAAGGGTAGGCATTACGAAACGCTAGCGGCAATACCTCAAAACCGAGTTTGTCGAGCTGCTCGATCTGGTTGACCTCGCTGGCCTCCACGATCACCGTCTTGTGATCCAGTATCAATACGTTCATTGAAAGCCAGACACTGGAGTAACACAGCGGCGGCGGTGAATCATTCGACGGTTGTGCCGCATCGATGATCTGCCAGTCGTTAGCCTCAAAAATCTTTCGTTGGCCTTCAGGGAGTTTGCGGTTGGGGTTATTCATAATAAGACCTGGGCGCAACGGAACAAAGGTTGCATCGATGTGAATCGGGTAAGGGTCACCCGGGAAATTCACGGCATGTACTCTGTGATCGGGATAATGGCGCTGCAACCACTGCATGCCACGGCGATTGGTGGTGAGCCCATGCTGGCAAAACAGATCTTTTCCAATACGTAACACATCAGCCGCATCAAAAAGCGGCTCGTGCTCGGTGGTGACGAAATCAAGTGCCGCTGTGCGCTTTAAGCGCTCTTTTATTGTGATCTCATCAAAGTAACCAGCCTGGTATGCATCGTCTGTCAGTCGTGGTCGCGGTGCCTGCTCCCAGCGAAAGTGTGGATCTTCGTCGAAGTAACGCTGCATCAGCGAGTGATACGCTAGATACTCCCAGTAGCGGCAACGAAAAGACATCGGCGCAGACAGAATCTCCTTACCCACGGTCAAAAGGACATCCCGCGGTGGCATACAGCCGAACATTGAACCAGTTGTGAAATCCGGCGTGATCGTTGCCTGATTCCATTGGATCGGCTCGGGCCGGTCGACCCGGATACCGCGCCCCTCCAGTATGCCGACCAACTCATCGAGCTGCTGGTTGGCTTGCTCGATAGTGCGTAAGGGACGCGGTCCCCACATACCCCGCATGTCACTATCGTCCGGAACCTTGGCCTCGGTCGCCGGCTCGGACGGGGGGATACAGGTAAAATCTGCCCGCCCAACAATGGCATGCTTCAGAGGATCAAAATCATTCCATGAACTGACAACAGTGGCTTGCATTACTTCTCTCCGATGGTTTTCTTTTGTTTTCTATCCGTATTTGTCCTGGCAACCTGTCACTGCGGTATGAGCATTCGAAGTATGGTCGATCGGGTAACGATTACTATGTCGCTGCTGCAACACCGAAACCCGAAAACTTCCTTATGCCGTCGTTGTCGTCTCTCGCAACGCCTGCAGTACCTTGGCTCGGCGCGACAGCCACCAGCCATATTGCACCGGCCAATGCTCCCACGCCTGATCAGCATCCAGTGCCAAGGCGGCATGCAGTGGCCAGTTGGGATCATCCAGCGCCTCGCGGCCAATGGCAACCAGATCGGCCTGCCCTTTCGCGACGATATCCTCGGCCTGCTGAGGGGTCAGTACAAGTCCCACCGCCTGAGTCATCAGGCCCGTTTCTTCCTTGACTGCCTGCGCATAGGGTACCTGGAAACCCGGTTGTGGCGGCGGACCCTTGGCAGCTGTGGCCGAACCAAGGATTCCGCCCGAAGAGCAGTCAATGACATCAACACCAAGGCCTTTCAGATCATTGGCCAGAGCAACCGTATCCTCCAGTGACCAGCCCTGCGGCGCACCATCCACCGCAGACACTCTTACAAACAGCGGCTTGTCGTGGGGCCAGGCAGCGCGCACGGCTTCCACCGTTTCAAGCAGCATGCGAGACCGGCCCGCCCGGTCACCACCATAGTTATCGGTACGGTGATTGCTGATGGGTGAGAGAAAACTCGCAGCCAGATATCCGTGTGCCGCATGCACCTCGGCAATACCAAAGCCTGCGTTATCGGCTCGGCGTGCAGCGGCGACAAAGTCTTCAACTACCTGGGCAATCTCAGCCTGGGTCATCTCAGATGGCACCAGCCACCCCTCTCCCAGGGCAATAGCCGAAGGCCCAACCACTGGCCAGGGCTCGTCGCCGCGAGCCCGATCACTGTCGTCGAGCGGTCCGTTGCCATGCCAGGGCCGCTGCATGGAAGCCTTGCGCCCGGCATGTGCCAACTGGATCGCCGGCACCGATCCCATGCTGGAGATAAACCGGGCAATCCCCGCCAGGGCCTGGGCCTGGGCATCGGTCCAGATACCTAAATCGCCATGAGTAATGCGACCGCGGCGCTGCACTGCCACTGCCTCGGTAAATACGACTGCCGCGCCGCCCTGGGCTAACTTGCCCAGGTGCGCCAGGTGCCAGTCATTCGCCAGACCATCACCAGCACTGTACTGGCACATAGGAGGGATAACCAGGCGGTTGGGCAGACTCACGCCGCGAATCTGGAGTGGTTGAAAAAGTTGTGACTGAGAAGACATAGCCTTGAAATGATTACTCAATTGAAAGAGAACGCGCAATGATATCGGCGCCACCGGCCAGTTACCAGAAAAAACGCTGCAGCGAGCTGCACGGAGGCTGGCCTTGCGCCAGGCTACACTTGTAGATACCGTGTGCTTTTTGCTCAGGAATCCTCCGATGTCAAGCTCACAACTTGCCGCCCAGATGCTCCACCAGGCACGCCGCCCGGGCGAGGCACTGACTGCCCTGCCGGCCGAAGCGCTGCCGAACGATCTCGCCGACGCCTACGCTGCCCAGGCGCAACTGGTGGGACTCCTCAGTAACGAGATCGGTCCCCCGATCGGTTACAAAGTCGGCTGTACCAACATCACTGCCCGACAAATGCTCAAACTGGACTTTCCGTTCAGCGGCCGCTGCTTTGAAAGTCAGGTTGTGTCCTCTCCCGCATCCATCGATGCCAGTGCATTGCATATGATCGGTATCGAACCAGAAATCGCCGTGCGCATCGCGCGCGACCTGGCGCCAGGAAAGGTGTGGACCACGGATCATGTCATCGAGCATATTGGTGAGGTAATGCCCGCCATCGAAATCGTTGAAAGTCGTTTTTCCACCTGGCCGCTGATGGGTGTTCTCAGTGCGATCGCCGATAACGGTGTACATCGGCAACTGGTGCTGGGAAATGAAATCGCCAACTGGTCACAACAGCAAGTTGAGGATGCCCAAGTCAGCCTGACGGCAAACGGTCGGGTCGTGCGCGAGGGGTGTGCCACCAACGTCGACGGCGGGCCATTTGCGGTTGTGGCATGGTTGGCTAATCATCTGAACTCGATGGGCATCACCCTGATGGCCGGTGAGGTGATCACTACCGGTGTCATGACCGACATCTATGACAGCGCGCCCGGAGAAGAACTACATGCTGAATACAACCTGCCTGGTGATGTCAGGCTCTCCATAACTTAATACTATGACTAACGAACTGATCAAACTATCGGCGCGCGAGGTACATAGACTGTTACGCGGCAAAGACGTCTCACCTTTGCAACTGCTGGATGCTCTGGAAGAGCGTATTGCCGAGGTTGACCAAGCCGTCAATGCCGTGCCGACCTTATGCTTTGACCGGGCCCGGGAGCGAGCCCGGTCACGGGATTTCTCCACTCTGCCACTCGCTGGAATACCGGTGGCAATCAAGGATCTGATCGCAGTTGCCGGGGTACGGACCACATGGGGTTCCATGATCTACCGTGACCATGTGCCAAAGACATCCGATCTGCTGGTCGAAAGAATCGAGGCGGCCGGAGGCATTGTCTATGCCAAAACCAACACCCCCGAGTTCGGTGCAGGAGCCAATACCTTTAATGACGTGTTTGGCTTTACCCGCAACCCGTGGAACACGGCCCTTTCGGCTGCCGGATCTTCTGGCGGCTCAGCAGTTGCCCTTGCGACGGGTATGGCATGGCTGGCCACAGGCTCAGATCTCGGCGGCTCTTTACGCAACCCGGCCAGTTTCTGCGCCGTCGCAGGGTTACGCCCGAGCCAGGGCCGTGTGGCCTCGGATCCTGGCAATCTGGCCTTTAACCATATGGCAGCCGATGGCCCCATGGCCCGCAACGTGGCAGATGTGGCACTGCTGCTCGATGTGATGGCCGGGTACGATGCCCGTGATCCGATGTCTCTGGATGACCCTGCAATTTCTTTTGAAGAAAATGCCCTAAAACGCCAGGTACCGCCGCGTATTGCCTTTTCGGCCGATCTTGGAGTGACCCCGGTTGACCCGGAAGTCGCCCAGATCTGTGAGGGTGCCGCCATGCGCTTTTCCGAACTGGGTGCGATCGTCGAACACGACCACCCGGACTTTTCCGGTCTACAAGAGGTCTTTCAGGTACACCGCGCCATGTCCTATGCCGCCAGTTTTGGCCCGCTGCTGGAAGCAAACCGCTCGGTCTTCAAGCCCGAGATTGTCTGGAACGTGGAGAAAGGCCTGGCGCTCACCGCGGATGAAATCATGGCTGCCATGGTTACACGCTCACAGATCTACGAGCGAGCGCAGCGTTTTTTCGCACAGACTGACCTGATCCTGACGCCGGCGACGGTAGTGCCTCCGTACCCGGTAGAACAACGTTATGTCGAGCGTCTTGGCAATCACGAATTCTCCAACTATATTGAGTGGTGCTCGATCGCCTATGCCTTTACCGTCATCGGCGCACCGGCGCTGTCGATACCGTGCGGCTTCACCCAAAGCGGTTTGCCGGTAGGATTACAGATCGTGGCTGCGCCTCGCCAAGAGGCCCGACTGCTGTCGGCCGCCTTGGCATTTGAAGAGTTGGCAGGGATTTGCACCCAATTACCGATCGACCCTCGGAGTTAACCCCATGACGCACTACAGCGCATGCCCGCATGACTGCCCTTCGACTTGTGCGCTGGAGGTCGAAAAAATTGATGACAACACCATAGGCAAGATTCGAGGCGCCTCGGAACATACCTATACCGCAGGGGTAATCTGCAGCAAGGTGGCCCGATACCATGAGCGTATCCACCATCCTGACCGCCTGACAAAACCATTGCGCCGCACCGGCGATAAAGGAAGTGGTCAGTTCTCGCCGATCAGTTGGGATGATGCCCTCGATGAAGTCGCCGAGAACCTACTGCGTGCTGAGCAACACCATGGCAGCGAAAGCGTCTGGCCGTACTACTACGCTGGGACCATGGGCCTGGTGATGCGCGACGGTATTAACCGCCTGCG
>Ga0207988_1000263_pt1 | contig 31596 bp, 37 predicted proteins | sample ETNtaG_11_FD_185773 | JGI IMG/M metagenome (GOLD analysis project Ga0207988, IMG submission 185773) | Marine microbial and viral communities from oxygen minimum zone, Eastern Pacific Ocean - ETNP201310SV74 (SPAdes) (version 2) | ecosystem: Environmental > Aquatic > Marine > Oceanic ...
TGGCGCGCGACATCGTGCCCAACGTGTGGCGCCGACGCAGAGCGTGAGACCGATACTTTTGACACCTTCGTTGAATCCAGCTGGTACTACGCCCGCTATTGCACCCCGGGCGCACAGGCGATGCTGGATAAGCGCGCCGATTACTGGCTGCCGGTTGATCATTACATCGGTGGCATTGAACATGCAGTGCTGCATCTATTGTATTTTCGTTTCTGGCACAAGCTGATGCGCGATCTGGAGCTGGTCAGCAGTGACGAGCCAGCCACCAAACTGCTATGCCAGGGCATGGTGCTGGCTGAAGCTTACTATCACGACAGTACCGAGCAGGGTCGGGTCTGGGTGCGCCCCGATGAGGTTGAGATCGAAAAAGACGCCAAGGGTAAAACCATAAATGCGAAACGCGCAACCGATGGCGCTGCGCTGACGGCGACCGGCTGGACGACCATGTCCAAGTCCAAAAACAACGGCGTTGATCCACAGGGCCTGATTGACCGTTATGGCGCCGATACGGTGCGGTTGTTCACCATGTTTGCCTCGCCCCCCGAGCAATCACTCGAATGGAACGACGACGCGGTTGCCGGGTCACAGCGCTTTCTGCGCCGGATCTGGACGCTGGTTTATAGCCACCGTGAGAGCTTGCGCGGTGATAGCCCCACCACTGAGGCTCTCGATGAGCGAAGCCAGTCTCTTCGTCGAACCTTTCATGGGGCGCTGCAGAAAATCAACCGCGGCATGGAGCGCCACCAGTTCAATACCGTAGTTGCCGCGTGTATGGAAAGTTTTAACTCCCTTGAGCGTTTTGACCCGGGCTCAGACCCTGCGCGTATAGCGGTGATGCGTGAGGTGCTGGGTATTCTGGTGCGGGTACTGGCGCCGATTACGCCCCACCTTAGTCATGTGTTGTGGCAGGAGCTGAAGATGCCCGGCGAACTTCTGGATGCGCCTTGGCCCAAGGTCGATGAGGGCGCACTGGCATCGGCAACGCAGGTACTCGTAGTGCAGGTCAACGGCAAACTGCGCAGCCAGGTAGAAGTTGCCCCGGAGGCTGACGAGGCGGCTATCCGTAAGGCGGCGTTGGCTGATGACAAAGTGGCACGTCATGTTGGGGATAAGCCCGTGCGAAAAGTCATTGTCGTCCCGGGCAGACTCGTGAACGTCGTTATCTGACGGTGTTGCCGTTGCTGTTTTCTAATCCCTGTCGTGAGATAGGCTGCGCCGCGGATTTCGAGTATTCGGGGAGCGTTAATGATCAGGCAGGGGCTTGGTTGTGACACTCCCACGGACCATGCATGGGGTACAGCTTACGGGCCACGGCGGGCCTGAGAAGCTGGCCTGGAATGAGGAGATTCCGGTGCCGGTACCGGGTACCGGGGAGGTGCTGGTACGGGTACTGGCGGCGGGGGTTAACAACACCGACATCAACACCCGCGTCGGCTGGTACGCCAAAACCGTGTCGGGGGCGACCAATGATGTCGGTGACGCGGATGTTGAAAGCGGCGGCTGGGGCGGGGCACTGCGCTTTCCGCGAATCCAGGGGGGTGATCTGTGCGGTGAGGTTGTCTCTGTGGGCGAAGGTGCCAGCGGTATCGATACCGGTATGCGCGTCACCTGCGCCATCAACCAGCCGATGCCGACACCGGATAACCCCTTGTATTTTGAGGTGCTGGGTTCCGAGCGCGATGGCGCCTTTGCCAAGTTCTGCTGTGTACCGGCAGCGCAACTTTATGACGTCAGTGATTCGCCGCTTTCGGATGTCGAGATCGGTGCGATGCCATGCGCCTTCGGAACCGCCCTTAATCTTCTGGTACGCGCCGGGGTGAAAGGCAACGATCATGTGCTCATCACCGGTGCATCCGGGGGTGTTGGACTTGCCGCCGTGCAGCTCGCGCGCCAGCGCGGCGCTGACGTGACAGCCGTGAGTTCAGAGGCCAAGGCTGATGCTGTTTATGAGGCAGGCGCCGGTCACGTTATCCGCCGTGAGGAGGTGCCACCAGAAGAGCGTTTCTCAGTGGTCGTGGACGTCGTCGGTGGGAATGCTTTTGGAGCACTGCTCGACGCCCTTCGCCCCGGGGGCCGGCTGGCGACTTCGGGCGCGATCGCAGGCCCGGTGGTAAACACCGATCTTAGGACCGTGTACCTTAAGGATCTGACTGTCTTTGGCTGTACTTATCAACCACCCGAGGTATTTGCCCAACTGGTTGCCCTGATCCGAAAAGGCGCGGTCCGGCCGTTGGTGTCCCGAACCTATCCGCTACGGGAGATTGCGAAGGCCCAGTCCGATTTCATTTCCAAGCGATATCCGGGCAAACTGGTGCTGTTCCCCTAGTGCCGGTAGCATCGCTGCGCCGAAGGGGCTCGCTATAATTCACGTACCGGCCCTGGCGGCGGCGGGGTTGGCCGGCATCGGGGTTAACCGCTGGGAAAAGCGTGCTCAATCCTGAAGCTGTTGTTGCAGTCCGGCCCACTGAAGAGCTGGGGTGGGTATGGTAGTCGGGGCCAACACCGGCTCGGTTGGTACGCCAAGGAGGCGCTAGCAGCTACCGTGGATGTGGCCGAGGAGAAAATTGAAAACGGGGCTAGGTACGTGGATGTCGCTTCCAAGCGCGATTGGGACAAACTGGCCTTGATTCCCTGGCGTCGATTGCCCATCGTCGCTTGATCTCGTGCATCGTTATAATTGCCAGATCTACCTGACCAGGCTTTAGTGCCCTCGTCCGTTTTATCAGCAAAGGTGTAATCCGGCGCCTGCTAACTCGGTGCAGCGCTCATGAAGCCCCGCTCTGAAGTTCCGGTTTTTCATCTCGGTGGGCTCTGCTATCCCATTTATTTCGCTCGATGCTTTGCTTTTGTTTACGCCTGCTCCCAGAAAAGTAGGAATGAGGCAAAACACGATAATTTCACGACTGTGTTTCACCACTGGACGTATGAGGTAAAGAAACTTATTCTTAGGCCCAAGAAAAAATAACAGAGGGATGGTAATGACGGTAAAAGAATGGTCACTTGAAGCGGAGTACATCGAGTATTGTAGTTGCGATTTCGGTTGCCCTTGTGAATCCAATGCCCCCCCAACCCGGGGGGAGTGTACGGGAGCCGTTGGTTTTAAGATTACCAAAGGGGAGTGCGACGGCGTTAGTCTGGATGGTTTGATTGTTGTAGCCACGTTCTATTTCCCCCGGGCTATCCATCACGGCGATGGGCATATGCAGCCAATTCTGGAGAGCCGTGCTACCGACGAGCAGCGCGAGGCGCTGTTTTATATCCTGACTGGGGAGAATCAGCCAGTAGGGACAATGTTCCAGATTTTCAGCGTTATCATTGAGCACCACCATGACCCGATATTTACCGAGATTGGATGGGAGTGGGATATCAGCAACCGGCGTGCGCGTATCGATGTGCCCGGCGTGCTGCGCACTGAGGCGCAACCCCTGCTGAACCCGGTTACCGATGAGGAACACCGGATCATCACGACGTTGCCCCACGGATGGGTGTTCCACGAGGCTGAGGGAGCAAGCGGTTCAGCTAAGGGAATCGGCGATATCAAGTTTGATTTAAGTTCACGCCACAGTTCACTTGCCTACATTGCCTGGGATCGAAATGGTCTGAGTCTCGACCTCGAGGAGTCCCGGCGTCGTTTCCCGCTGCTCGGTTAGACGGCCCATCATTTGCGGGCAGTGACCTTTGATCTGGAGTCTGTGCTCCGCCGTGATCGTCTCGTTGTCGTTATTGCACTGGGTGTGGTCATTGTATTAAGTTGGGTCTACGTGCTTGCGGGTGCCGGCATGGGTATGAGCGCCATGGAGATGACCCGGATGACCCACGCCGTTGGGCTGGGTGGGTCCGGCCAGTCCGGCATGCAGATGTCTGGGATGAATGGCGCTTTGGCGACCAGTATTTGGTCGTTTGGATATGCTGTTATCGCCTTCTTCATGTGGTGGATCATGATGCTTGGCATGATGATCCCTAGCGCAGCCCCCATGTTGTTGTTATTCGCCCGCATGATGCGTAAGGAGAAAGAGAAAGGTGCTCCGTACGTGCCGACGGGAGTATTTGCACTTGGATATGCTGTGATGTGGGCGGCCTTCAGTGGAGTCGCCACCGGCGCTCAGTGGGGCCTTGAATCAATTGGACTTTTGTCCAGCATGATGGTGGGAACGAGTACTGTTTTCGGTGCCGTCTTACTCATCGCGGCAGGCATCTGGCAGCTGACACCGTTAAAGCAGGCCTGCCTTAAACATTGCCGTTCACCCATTGGCTTTCTTTCCTCACATTGGCGGTCGGGTCGGGCTGGTGCATTTACGATGGGCCTTGCACACGGTGCGTTTTGCCTGGGCTGCTGCTGGTTTCTTATGGCTTTGTTGTTTTACGGCGGCATAATGAGTCTGTACTGGATCATCGGGCTCGCGCTATACGTGCTCCTGGAGAAGCTTTTGCCAGCAGGGGCGTGGTTTAGTCAGTTAACCGGTGTGGCCCTGATCGCCTGGGGGATATTGCTGTTGTTGCAGCCTTAAGACGTCGTCGAACGGGGTGTCGGTTGTTTTCTGGGTCAAACAGTGCCGGAGTCTTCTCGACGGCGTAGAGTGTCTCGGGCCAGGTTGCGCGATGTGGCTTGGTGACATATTACTCCTTGCATGACGTTATTGCTTTTTAAGCTTTTTGCCACACCGCTCATTGTTGGGATCGCCGGATGGGTATCGCGTCGCTGGGGTACCGCTGCCGGAGGCTGGGTGGCCGGTTTGCCGGTCACGACCGGGCCGATCTCGGTTTTTCTGTTTGTTGAATACGGCGCCGATTTCTCGATCCAGGCAGCGCTGGGGACGCTGTACGCAATGCCGGCCATCGCTGCGACGGCTGCCGGTTACCGCATGGCTGTCAACTTTGGTTGCGGCTGGGTTTCCAGTCAGGCAACAGCCCAGGGCTGTTATCTGGCGATGGCCTTTTTTCTGGCACTTTTTAATCCGGATCCGTTGCTGATTTTTTTGCTTAGTATGGGGCCGATCATTGCGGGCCTGGGACTTGCCGGATCGTCGAGCCGATCGCCGCTACCCGCTTTCTCATCCAATACCGTATTGGTGATGCGCCTGGCGGTAACCACTGCGTTGGTGTTGGTCATTACTGTTTTGGCCCCGATGCTTGGGCCAATGTTGTCAGGGTTGCTCGGCACCGTATTGATTGTGGCAGGCGTGCTGGCCGCAGCGGGCCCACCGCGAGCATGGCAGCGCGGGCGGGCTCGCGGTGATGCGCGGCATGATGCAAGGGCAGATTGCGTTTTTGGCGTTTTATTTTGTTATCTGGAGTTTGTTACCACTGTTGGGTTTTGCCACTTACCTGCTGGCGTTGACCGCGGCTGGACTGGCTGGTGTCGTTGTTAGCCGATGGCAGCAGCGCTTGCGATCCTGAAGCTGTTGTTGCAGTCCGGCCCACTGCAGAGCTGGTGCGTGTGTTGGCAGTCGGGGCCAACACCGGTTCGGTTGGTACGCTAAGGAGGCGCTAGCAGCTACCGCGGATGTGGCCGAGGAGAATATTGAAAACGGGGCTGGGTACGTGGATGTCGCTTCCAAGCGCGATTGGGGCAAACTGGTCTTGATTCCCTGGTGTGAATTGCCGATCGTCGCTTGATCTCGTGCATCGTTATAATTGCCAGATCTACCTGACCAGGCTTTTGTGGGCATCCCTTCGTCACAATCTGTTGAAACCATGATTCGAACTCTATTTCTGCTTTTTCTCACGACCGTGGTGTCTGGGTGCGGGTTTCACCTGCGTGGGCAGGTTGAACTGGCTTCTGTCATGTCAGCACCGTGGGTTACGGGTCAGGATCCAGAGTTGGTTATTGACCTGCGCCGGGGCCTGCGTCAAAGTGGTGTTGCCCCGGTTAAGGATTCAGCGGCCGCCACGGTGTTTATTGATCTGGCCACCGTGGAATACAGTCGTTGGGTCAACGCTGTCGATAGCAAAGGCATCGCCACTGGCTATACCTTGCAGTACAACGTGATCTACCGCGTTGTCGAGCCCAGCGGCCAGGTGCTGGTCAGTAACAGTCAACTGTCATTCAGTCGTGATCTCATCTACCAGAGCACTCAGTTATTGCAAAAGAAAGAGGAAGAAAAAGCACTAAAGGCCTCTATGCGTGACGAGATCGTAGGCCGGATTATCCGCCGGTTGAGCAGTGTTGCCTTGAACATCCAGTCGCCTGCGGTAGGTCTGGTTGTCCCAGTCTGAGCACTCTCGGCGGCGTAACTCAGACCGGAGATCTTTTTGCGTATAGCGCCACCCGCCCTCACTGGTCGTCTTGGCAAGGGACTGGACAATGTCTACCTGTTATTTGGTACTGAGCCACTACTGATTGAAGAAAGTGCCGATGCTATTCGTGCTGCGGCACGCCAGCACGGGGTGGAGGAGATACTGCGTTACACCGCCGGAGTGGATCTGGACTGGCAGCAGATCAGCAGCGCCAGTCGATCGCTGTCATTGTTTGCCAGTGCCCGTTTACTGGAAATTCGCCTGCCTAGCGGTAAGCCTGGTGACGCGGGGGTACGCACGCTCAACGACTTTCTTGCCGACAACGACCCCAGTACGCATCTGGTATTGATTCTGGGTCGTGTTGACAAGAGCACGCAGTCCAGCAAGTGGTTCAAGGCGCTCGAATCGCATGGGATCGCGGTCGAGGCACGGGCGGTGGCCCTGGCACAACTGCCGGGCTGGATCGACCAGCGCCTGCGCGCGCAGGGCATTAAAGCGACCCGGGGGGCGATAGAGCGCCTTGCTTATTATTCAGAGGGAAACCTGTTGTTCGCAGCGCAGGAGATCAGCAAACTGCCTTTGTTGCTTGGATCGGATCGGGAACTCGACGAAACACTACTCGATACCCTGGTCAGTGACCAAGCACGCTTTTCGGTTTTTGCATTGGCCGATGCGGCGCTTGCGGGTAATGCGCCGCACGCCTTGCGTATGTTGTACGGTTTGCGTCGGGAGGGCTCTGAAGCGGTGTTGGTGAGTTGGGCACTGGTGCGCGAGACCCGCGCCCTATACAAGATGGCCATCGAATTGGCAGCAGGGGCCAAACGTCAGTCGCTGTACCAGCAGCACCGGGTATGGCGTAGCCGGATGCCCTGTATTTCGGCGGCTTTGACTCGACTGGACACCGCCCAGTGGGCCCACGTGCTGCATGGTCTGGCGATTGCCGATCAGGTACTCAAAGGCCAACGTCAGGCACCTGGGGGTGTCTGGGCCGAACTGGAGCGGGTCGTGCTGTTGCTTTGTGGTATAAATACGCTTGATGCGAATTACGCTATAAATCATTGAAAGGATGAATAAAATATCCATGGTATCGGGCGAGATCAGCGACTGGATGCACAAGTCGGGCCAGGCGGCCCGTTCGGCGGCCCGACTGGTGGCAAGGGCCAGCACCGGGCAAAAAAATGCGGCATTGGAAGCTATGGCGCAGCAGATTCTTAGCGCACGCGAGCGCATTGGCGAGGCCAATGCTGCGGACCTCAAGGCGGCTCGCTCAACCGGGCTGTCGGCCGCTTTGCTCGACCGGCTTGAATTGACCCCGGCGCGTATTGATGCCATGGCACGAGGATTGGCTCAGATTGCCCGTCTGCCGGATCCGGTGGGTGAGGTCAGTGAGATGAGCGCACAGCCTTCAGGCATTACCGTAGGGCGTATGCGGGTACCTCTGGGGGTGATCGGGATCATCTATGAGTCGCGTCCCAATGTGACTGCTGATGCTGCTGGATTGTGTTTGAAATCAGGTAATGCAGCGATCTTACGTGGCGGGTCAGAAGCGTTGAACTCGAACTGTGCGATTGGCGAGTGCCTATCTCAGGGGCTTGCCGATGCCCACTTGCCGGCAAGCGCGATTCAGGTGTTGCGAACGGCTGACCGCGCTGTGGTCAGTGCCATGCTGACCAGTGCGCAATACATTGATGTCATTGTGCCTCGTGGTGGTAAGAGCCTGATCGAAAAGGTCAGTGCCGAATCGCAGGTGCCAGTGATCAAGCACCTGGATGGCAACTGCCATGTCTTTATTGATGATGACGCCGATCTTTTGAAGGCAGTGGATATTGCTTTCAATGCCAAGTGTCGCCGCTACGGCATCTGTGGCGCTATGGAGACTTTGCTGCTTGGCGCTGGAATCGCCAGCGCCGCGCTTGAAAAGCTCCTGCCCCAGTACCGAGAAGCCGGAGTGGAACTGCGGGGCTGTGAACGTACCCGCGCTTTGGCGCCCGAGTGTATCCCCGCGAGCGAAGTTGACTGGCAGACTGAATTTCTTGCCCCGGTGCTGGCAGTGCGCATTGTCGATACCCTGGACGAGGCGATGGACCATATCGCGCGCTACGGTTCCGGGCACACAGATGCCATCGTGACCGATAACTTGCCCAAGAGTCGGCGTTTTGTGTGCGAGGTTGATTCCAGTTCAGTCATGGTCAATGCGTCAACACAATTTGCCGATGGTTTTGAATATGGCCTGGGTGCGGAAATCGGCATCAGCACCGACAAGCTGCATGTGCGCGGACCGGTTGGGCTTGAAGGACTGACCATTCAGAAATATATCGTCTATGGTGACGGCAGCATCCGCCCCTGAGCCACTCCGGCATCGCCTCTTTGTCTGAATCGCCCAACGCTCCGCTGATCGTTTACGGCGGCACCTTTGATCCAGTGCACCTGGGACACCTGCACACCATCACCGCGGTCAGCGACCGGCTCGGCGGGGCCGAGGTTCTGTGGCTGCCAGCGGGCCAGCCGCCGCACCGGCCAGCGCCTGCGGCGAGCGCAGAACAACGCCTGGCGATGCTGAAAATAGCGATCGCCCCAGAACCTCGTTTTGTTATCGATACGCGTGAACTGCGCCGCCCGGGGCCGTCCTATACGGTTCTCAGCCTGGCAGAGCTCAAAACACAGCACCCGGACCGGTGTCTGTGTCTGGCATTGGGGCTGGATGCGGCTTTGGCATTGCCCGATTGGCACCGGTGGGAAGAGGTTCTGCAACTGGCAAGCATCCTGGTGATGTTCCGCCCCGGCTGGTCGTTACCGGATCCGTTGCCGCCGTGGTGGGTTGCAGGGGATCTTGCCAGTGCTGACGATGTGACACTGTATGAAGCCGGATGGATGACAGCGATTGAAGTGCCGGCCGTAGATATATCAGCCGCCATGATCCGGGGTGCCCTTGCCGGCGGCAAGACCATCGACCGGCAAGTGCCGGTTGCCATCGCTCAATACATAGAGGAACATGAACTTTATGAGTAAATCACCCGAACTGCCCTTGGCAGATATACGCCAATGGATTACCCAGGAACTAGATGACGCCAAGGCCGAGAGCATTCAGGAACTGGATATCCGAGGCCTGACCGAGATAGCTGACTGGATGATTGTGGCCAGTGGTACCTCGAGCCGGCACGTGCTGGCCTTGGCGTCGCGACTGCGTGCCGCGGCGGCGAAGCAAGGTTTCAAGCCGATAGGTGTCGAAGGCGAGAACAATGGTGAGTGGGTCTTGCTGGATTTCGATGACCTGATAGTGCACCTGATGCTGCCCGCGACGCGGAGTTTTTACGATATCGAAGGTTTGTGGAATGACCGCCTGGGATCGCGGCTGAAAAGCGCAAGAGAAAGCCAGGCAGACGGTTGAAACTGTGCAACTGAAGTTGATTGCGATCGGTCGGCGTATGCCGGCCTGGGTCAGTCAGGGATTTGTTGATTACGCCGGTCGCCTGCGTTCTGGTTTTAGCCTGGAGCTGGTCGAGATCGATGCGTCCCGGCGCACGCGCAATGCAGATATTGTGCGATTGGTGCGTGAGGAGGGCGAACGCCTGTTGCGGGCGGTACCGTCCGGTTGGCGTTGCATCGCGCTCGATCCGGCGGGGCGCACCTACGATTCTGAATCGCTGGCCAAGCATCTTGGGCAGTGGCTGAGCGATGGTCGCGATGCGGCCCTGCTGGTGGGAGGCGCCGAGGGTTTGTCCAGCGAGGTGCTCGCTGCGGCTGATGAATGTTGGTCGCTGTCAGCGCTGACTTTGGGCCATCCGCTGGTGCGGGTTGTAATCGCCGAACAACTCTACCGGGCCCATGCGATTCTTGCGGGACTGCCGTATCACCGATCGGGGCGGGTATCGTGAGCACGCGCTTGTGTTTGGCCTCGCAGTCGAGTCGACGGGGGGAATTGTTGCGCCAGGCCGGATTTGATTTTTTGGTGTTTGCGCCCGAGGTCGATGAGTCGGCGCAGTCTGGAGAATCACCCCAGGCACTGGTCGAGCGACTCAGCATCAGTAAGGCACAGGCCGCAACCACGGCTATGGCAGATGCGCCCAGCCGACCCCTGGCCTGTCTCGGTGCCGACACGGTTGTGGTGGCCGATGCCCAGGTGTTGGGCAAGCCGAGCGATGCCGCTCATGCAAAGGAGATGCTGTCAGGCCTTTCCGGGCGCTCCCACGAAGTGCTGACCGCGATCACGGTGGCGGCGGGCCTAGAACTGCATTCACGGGTTGTGACGAGTACGGTAACATTCCGCCAGCTTTCTGATCAGGATATACAAGCCTACTGTGCAACCGGCGAACCCTTGGACAAAGCAGGGGGATATGCGATTCAGGGTTTTGCCGGTGTGTTTGTGCAGTCCTTGTCGGGCAGTTATTCAGCGGTGATGGGCTTGCCGCTTTGCGAAACTGCCGGCCTGCTGGCTGCTGTGGGTATCTGGCCGCGCTGGCGGCAGAATGGGAATGTGCAATGAGTGAAGAGTTGCTGGTCAATGTGACGCCCCAGGAAACCCGGGTAGCGGTGATCGAGAACGGCGGCCTGCAGGAAGTGCATATAGAGCGCAGCCGCAGCCGCGGTATTGTCGGCAATATCTACAAGGGAAAGGTCGTGCGGGTATTGCCCGGGATGCAGGCGGCTTTCATTGATGCCAGCCTCGAGCGCACCGCCTTTTTGCACGCGGCAGACATGGTATCGCACCGCGGTAACGGGCCTGCCAATGGCGACAACAAAGAGTCCCACGTTGGGCCCCAGCCGGACATCAGCGAGTTGGTTCATGAAGGGCAGGAGATTGTGGTTCAGGTTGTGAAAGATCCGATCGGCAGCAAGGGCGCACGGTTGACCACGCAACTGTCGATTCCATCGCGTCATCTGGTTCTTTTGCCCGATTCGTCGCACCGGGGGATTTCCCAGCGTATCCAGGATGCCCATGAACGAGACCGTTTAGCCCAGGCCCTCGATGCCGCCTTGGAAAAATCGCCAATGAGCGGGGGTTTCATCGTGCGCACCGCAGCCGAATCGCAGCAGGGTATTGATTTTTTGGTAGACGTAGAATTTCTGCGTCGCAGCCGCGAACAGATCGAGAAGAAAATGGCGACTGCCCGCGCTGGCGATCTAATCCATGCTGATTTGCCGTTGTCATTACGGGTCATCCGAGATCTCGCACGTGACGATGTAGAAAAGATTCGGGTGGATTCACGGGAGACTTTTGCCATGGTGCGCCAGTTCGCCATTGATCTGATGCCCGAGATGGTCGATCGAATCGAGTATTACCCCGGTGAGCGGCCGATCTTTGATCTTTACTCGGTAGAAGACGAAATCCAGCGCTCGCTGGAGCGCACGGTGTTACTGAAGTCGGGAGGCTCACTGGTCTTTGACCAGACTGAGGCGATGACCACAGTAGACGTCAACACGGGGGGTTTTGTTGGCAAGCGTAATCTGGAAGAGACACTGTTCAAGACCAATATGGAGGCGGCCCAGGCGATCGCCCGGCAACTGCGTTTGCGCCATATTGGTGGAATCATCATCGTTGACTTCATCGACATGGTCGATGAGGAACACCGTTGCCAGGTCATGAGCGCATTCGAGCGCGCCCTCGCGCGGGACCGGACACGCTGTCATATCGCGGATATGTCAGCACTGGGGCTGGTCGAGGTCACCCGCAAGCGGACCCGCGAAAGTCTCGAACGTATGATGAGCGAGACTTGTCCAACCTGTCAGGGCCGCGGCACGCAGAAAACAGCGCAGACCCTGTGTTACGAGATCTTTCGAGAGATTCTGCGTGAAGCGCGCGCATTCGAGGCCAAAGGTTACCGGGTCATGGCATCGCAGGCGGTGATCGACATGCTGCTGGACGAGGAGTCGACCGGGCTTGGCGACCTGCAGGCATTCATCGGTAAGCCGATCCATCTGCAGGTCGAGCCGGTGCACAACCAGGAAAGTTACGACGTGGTGCTGATGTAAGCGATGTCCGCACCCACTAAAGGCAGGCACTGGCGCGGCTTGTGGTTCGGCCTGGCGCTGTTTGCCTGTGGTTTTGGCGTGCTGGCAGAAAGCGGTGTGAGCCAGGTTCAGGTTGACGCCCAGCTGGACCGGGAGCAGTGGCCCGCGCAGCCGACAACCCCAGCGCTGTTGGCGCTCAACCCTGTACGGCAGGTCTTGTCGCACTTTGAAAGCACACGAGCCTGTCGGATTACTATCCGCTATGCTGGTGGGGATGCGGGCAAGTACTGGGCTCGGGATCTTCGAAACTGGCTGGTGTCTTTTGGTGTTCCGCTGTCCGATATCACAGTTGAGCCAGCGGCAGGCCCCCTCGAGGGCCTGCAACTCGTACTGGAGAAGGCGAATCCGTCAACAACCCACTAAGTGTATCCCCCGGTGAGTGATTCAAATCAGAAACTGATTTTTGCGGCCGTACAGATGAATTCGACCGCGGTGCTGCAAGAGAACCTCGATTGTGCACGAGGCTTTATTGAGCAGGCCGGGGCGGCAGGCGCGGACATCGTGGTGTTGCCCGAGAATTTTTCATTGATGTCTGCCACGGGTAGCCAGCGCCGCGATGCGGCCGAGCGGGCTGATGAGGTCGAAGCCATGCTCTGCTGGGCCGCACGGGACCAGGGCGTGGTGATTGTCGGTGGCTCGACACCCTTACCCGCCATCGATGGGCGAGTAACCAATACCTGCCTGGTATTCGATCGTTCAGGTGAAAGAATCGGCCGGTACGACAAGATGCATCTATTCGATGTTAGCGTCTCAGCCGAGGAGTCCTATCAGGAGTCGAGCTATATTGCACCGGGCAACAGCCCGCTTGCCGTGACCACTGAAGGCCTCACGCTGGGCATCACGATCTGTTATGACCTGCGCTTTCCCGAACTGTACCGATACCTGGGAGAAGCAGGAGCAGAAATTTTCACCGTGCCTTCTGCTTTTACCGTACCTACAGGCCGCGCGCACTGGCACACCCTGCTGCAAGCCCGGGCCGTGGAAAACCTGGCCTGGGTGATTGCCCCGGCTCAGGTCGGCACGCACTCGGGTAAACGCAAGACTTTCGGTCACAGTCTCATCATTGACCCATGGGGAGATATTCTCGCCGAGCATGTGGGTGGCCCGGGTGTGATCCTGGCCGAGGTCGACCGCGATCGGGCACGTAAAAAGCGCCGTCAGTTTCCAGTATTAGAGCATAAAGTACTGAAATGAAATGTTTTTCTATCTCATTTGATCATCAGAGACGCAGGTTTTACCAAGCCTGACATTCCCTGCGAAGGATCGAAAAATCCTTGACATTCAAATAGGAGTTTTATTATATTCTCATAAACCGATTGTAATCGGACCTACGATCAAGAATTTTCTTGCTTTCGATCATGGCAAGCCCTGGTGGTCGGTAAAAGTCTGAAACGTAGTCGAAGTGGCGGGCGCGTTAGTGCGTCTACCCCCGACCCTTTTATGTCGTTGTGAAATGAGGATAATAATCATGTCAAGCAAGCGTTTACTCGCCGCCGCTGCCGTTGCGGCATCGTTGGCCCTGGGCCCGATCCAGGCATCTGCCCAGGAATCTACTAATACTGCCACCAGTGCGCTCAGCGGGCTAAGCAGCATGCTGATGCCGCAAAGCCTCGGTGCCTTTTTTAATACGCCACAGCCCAGTGGCATGCTGAACATGGCTCAACCAGGTGGCTACACCGCGTTTATGAACCCAACGACCTACGCGCAGTTAATGAATCCGGCGGCTTACCAGCAGTTCATATCGCCCCAGTTCTACACCCAGTTTGCTAATCCGCGTAACTGGGTTTCCTGGATCAATCCGCTTTCGTACTCGTCGTACCTCAACCCGTCGAGCTACATGCCGATGATCAACCCGATGTCCTATGGTCAGTTCATCAACCCGATGACCTATCTCCAAGGCCTTAATCCCAGCAATTACGCAGGACTGGTTAATCCGGCAACCTACAGCCAGTGGCTGAATCCCTCAGCGTACAGTTTTCCTGCGAGCGCGCCGATGAGCGGCGGTCTTTCGATCGAAGACCTGACCAAGATGCTGCAGGGTATGGGCGGGTCGGCCGAGTCGAATTGATCGACCCTCATAACCGCCCCTGTTGAACCCGGGGTCGGCATGAGAAACATCCCCGGGCCCGCCCCCTGTGTGTTACTCGGGCGTTTATCGCAGTTACTACTGCCGTGGTAGCGTTAGGCCACCATGGCAACACCATGAGAGAAAAATATGAGCCCCCGGCTGAAACTGACTCGAGCTTTACTTGTTGTATCCCTTATCGCCTCAGCGCCGGCAATGGCGCAATGGGGCATGACCCCGCCAACACAACCCGGCATGGTGCCAATGATGATGCCCCAGCAAGCCATGCCCCCGGGATATGGCATGCAGGCGATGCCCAACCAGTTAATGGCACAGGTTTTCCACGCGCTGCAACTGACCGAGGAGCAACTGACCCAGATTGGCACTATTGCGGCCCGCGCCCGTGGCGAATCCACCCAGCGCATGAGCGACATCGCAGATGCCTTTGCTGAGGTCAGCAAGGTACTGGCTGTGGTCATACCTGATCCAGCAGCCGTCGGTGAGGTCTATGGCCGGATTTTCGATCTGCAACGCCAGTCAATCGAGTCCAGCATCCAGGTCTACCATGACCAGGTCGAGGTACTGGACCAAAAGCAACGCGACCTTTGGAATCTGGTCCGCGAAAAAATGCTTGAGGTGGCTGGTATGAGTAAGCCCGCGCAATAGTGTTTGTTGCACGATGGCACCGCGCTGTGCGGCCAAGCTATTGGCAGATATCTGCCAATAGCTTGTGTGACAGACGGCACCAGCCGAATTTTGGGTAACCCGGTTAAGCTGATTCAAGACTAGCGTTTGTGTCACCAGCATGGCACTGACTTTCATGGCAATCGTGGTTAAGGCCGCGATGTCGAACCGATCCGCTGATGATGTGCCCGGCATCCGCTTTGTCGCGACCGCCAGGGCTTGTGCGTTGGTGATGTCGAATGGGCTAAGGCTGGGGCTCGGATGGACACACACGACACGAGCTTGGCCACACTATCTACCGCAGGTTAGCGCCGCTCAGGAAAGTTTCTGATCCTGCTTGGCGCAAACCGTCGTTCGCGAACGATGTTCAGGGGCGCTACTGCCACAGTTGTGGTCGTTCGTAATCATGCTTTTTCATTAATTTAAGGAGACATCATATGTATGGGTTCAGCACATCGTTTAATGGTTCAGTTGAAGAAGCGGTCAATGCCGTGACCAGCGCGCTGGCTGACGAGGGTTTCGGGGTATTGACCGAGATCGATGTTCAGGCGACCTTGAAAAAGAAATTGGATATCGATCGTACCGCCTACCGGATCCTGGGAGCCTGTAATCCGCAACTGGCAAACCAGGCGCTGGAAGCCGATCCGGATATTGGTCTGCTGCTGCCGTGTAATGTGATTGTCAGGGAAGAAACTGACGGGTCCACCACGGTAGGCTTTATCGAACCGACAGTGATGTTGGGGGTCACCGGCCGAAGCGATATTGCGCCGCTGGCAAACGAGGTGAAGTCCCGCCTTGAGCGGGTCCGTGACGCTTTGGCGACGTAAAGGGCCGCGCTCATCGGGCCTCGATGGCATTGACTCAGCCGAATTTCAGGCTTTTATCGGAACGCGGCCTGGTATCTTGAATAACCCTTGGGGGAGGAACCTTCAAGGCGGGGAAATAAAAAAGGCGCCCAAGGGCGCCTTTTTTGTATCGCAAAGATGGCTTCGCACAAATCAGACAAATAGATTGATATTGGATTCGCCAGCATGCTCGAAATAGGTTGCCGCCCCGCCCAGATCGATCTCGTCGATCAGATCCTCGTGCTTAATATCAAAAAGATCAATCGTCATCTGGCAGCCGATCATTTTGACATCCGCTTCCAGGCAAAGGTTACGTAGTTCGGCCACGGTAGCTACACCTTTGGTTTTGATGGTGTTTTTCATCATGCCGGTCATCATGGCCTGCATTCCCGGGATTGCCGTACCCAGTACAGGGAACCACTTGTCCATTGCCATGGGCATAGGCATACCCGGGTTACCCAGCGGGCTGACTGAAAGGCTGAGATCCTTTTTCAGTAACTGCAGTCCATAGAAGGTAAAGAACATGGTCACGTTGTATCCCAGCGCTGCTGCAGTAGAGGACAGAATAAAAGGGGGATAGGCCCAGTCAAGGGTGCCCTTGGTTGCAATAATAGTCAGACTTTTTTCACTCATAAGAAAACCTCCGAGAAGTTGTAAGGCGCCAGCAAGGTCTGTTGCCAGCAGGCACCCCCACGGTCAGGCAGGCCGTTTGATTTAGTCGCTTTTTTTCAAGAAAAAGTGGAACTCGCCGTTAACCTCCGATGAGTCCAGAAGTTGGTTGCCGGTTTGTGTGGCAAAGGCCTGAAAATCCTTTACCGATCCGGGATCGGTTGACATGATTTTGAGTACTTCACCGGCCGCCATACCGTTCAGCGTCTTCTTGGCGCGCAATATCGGCAGCGGGCAGTTCAATCCACGGGCGTCGAGTTCCTGGTTGGAGTCGGGCATAGCTTTGTTTCCTCACGGTTGCAGTAGATTCAGTGACATCCGTTCAGCGCTGATCTTTGTTGGCCGGTCGCATACCCGGTGGAGCTGGGGTAACTGACTGAACGATGTTCCCATAACCAGAAGGGTCGCTTTGCAGTCCGCGGCCCCGATCAAGAACAGCAGTTTAGGGAACGGGGTGATACACAATATATTAGTAGATAACCAAATTTTAAAACATATTCCAATGCAAAGTACAAATTCTTTTTGGTTTTGCCCGAAATCTCAGGCCTGACCCAGTCGTTGCCGGATCGCTGCAAGCTCCAGGCAAAGGGTAAAAATCCCCATGGCCTGGTGAATATCCTCGAGCGGAGCGAAAGTGGGCGCTAGGCGTATATTTGCGTTCCTTGGGTCGAGACGGTAGGCAAAGGGCGCCCCCGCAGGGGTGAGTTTCACCCCAGCCTGCGCTGCCATTTCAACTACTGTTCGGGCGCATCCATCGGGCCCATCGACACTGACAAAGTAGCCCCCGGCTGGGTTAGACCAGGTTGCGATGCCCTTTTTGCCAAGATCGCGCTCAAGAATTTCCTGGACCAGTGCAAATTTGGGCTTGAGAATCTCGGCGTGACGGGCCATATGAGCGCGAAGTCCATCGATATCGCCAAGAAACGCCAAGTGGCGTAACTGGTTAATTTTGTCCGGGCCAATAGTCTGAACGGCCAGATGGCGGCGGGTATCGTCAAGGTTGGCGGCACTGGCGGCCATCGCTGCGATACCAGAGCCGGCCAGCGTCATCTTTGAGGTCGAAGCGAACATCAGTACTCGGTCCGGATTACCCGCGTCACGACATTCGCTCAGGATATCCGGTACCGGCGTACGTTTTTCGCTCAGGTGGTGTTCGGCGTAGGCGTTGTCCCAGAAGATGCGAAAGTCCGGTGCAGCTGTCATCCGAGCAAGCCGCCTTGCCACAGCCTTACTGTAGGTAATCCCCGTGGGATTACTGTAACGGGGTACACACCAGATTCCTTTTACTGACGGGTCGGCCCCAAGCGCTTCAACCCGGTCCATATCAGGCCCTTCGTCGGTCATATCGACATTGAGCAATTCGAATCCCAGGTGGCTGGTGATCTCGAAATGGCGATCATAGCCAGGCGCCGGGCACAAAAAGCGCACAGTACCCTGTTGACCCCAGGGTTTGTCGCCGCCGGGCACGCCGAAAAGAACGCCTCGGGCAACGCTGTCATACATCAGGGTCAAACTGCTACTACCGCCGACAATGACATCTTGAGCCTGGCACTCAAGAATGGCAGCAAACAGGGCTTTTAGGCCGGGCAGTCCGTCGATACCTCCGTAGTTGCGACAGTCAGTATTGTGTGGATCACGGAAGTTACCCAAGCCGGGTAGCGAGAGGAGTTCCCCGGCTAGGTCAAGTTGTTCGGGGGCAGGTTTGCCACGTGTCATATCGTGTGACAGGCCGGCATCGCAGGCAGTTGCGAACTGCGCCTGCAGTTGTTGCTCACGCTCTTTCAATTGTTCATCGCTGAATGTTTGCAGCATAGGACTCTCCACATCATGCACCCAGGCCATCGGGCGTGGATTTGTAACTGAGGGCCGATCTGATCCAGCCACACGCCCGGTGATTCTAAAGCTCGGCCGCGTTGAAACCAAATCCCGCCTGACAGGGGCTTTGTTAAACTAACGTGGTGAACAGGACGGGGTTTAAAACTGGGTGGTGCCGTCTGTCCTTCGGGCTGTTCGTTGTTTTGTCCCTGGCGAGTACCGGCACGGTCGGTGAGGTGAACTTAGCATCATCTCTCGGGGATACCCGCGTGGGTATCGTCACTACCCCTGAAGAACAATCGATGGGCCGTCAGTTTATCGCTTCAGCGCGCCAGCAGATGCGTTTCATAGATGACCCGTTGCTACTGGAATACATACAGGGCCTGGGTCAGCGATTGACCACTGATCTTGAAGGCGATGCCGACAGCCTGCGGTTTTTCCTGATTGATAACAAACTTATCAATGCTTTCGCTGGCCCTGGTGGGCGGCTCGCTGTTTTTACCGGGCTGGTTCTGGCAACGCAAAACGAGGCTGAACTGGCTTCCGTGATGGCTCATGAGTTGGCCCATGTGGCGCAGCGCCATCTGCCACGGATGATGGATCGGGCGCGCCAGCGCCAGTTGCCAACGACAGCGGGTATTATCGCGGCGATCTTGCTGGGCGGCCAGGTCGGTGCAGCTGCGATGGCGGCAACCAGCGGCGCGGCACTTTCTGATCAGTTGCGTTACAACCGTGAATTTGAGCGTGAAGCTGACGCACTGGGGCTGATGATCCTTACCAAGGCAGGTTATCCCGCTGCGGCTATGATGGATTTTTTGGGGCGACTGGATCAGGAGAACCGGCTCCAGGCCGTTGGTGCACCGGAGTACCTCAGAACGCATCCGCTGACCCAGAACCGCCTGGCGTTAGTAGAGGGGCGCCTTCGGCAATACCCGCGATTCTCTGTTGCGCCCTCGCTTGATTATTACCATGCGCGCACGAGAATTCGTGCGGTTTTCGCTGAAGAGGCTGAAAAATCGGCGGCCGCCTTCGCCCACGAAGTGCACTCGACGGATGCTCTAGTAGCAAGGGCTGCACGTTATGGCCTGGTGCTGTCCCAGGTACGGCTGGGGGATCACCAAAGTGCGATTGAAAATGCCAGGCATCTAGTGGCGGATTACTCGGATTACCCGCCTTATCAGGCCGCTCTTGCCCAGGCCCTGCTTGCGAGCGGCTCTGCAGATGAGGCCGTGTCTGTACTGCAGTTATTGGCCGAGTCAGATCGGCGATCACCTGCCATGGCGTACTACCTGGCCGATACCCTGATGAAAGCTGGTAAATTTGTCGATGCGCACTCGGTATTGCGTGACGCTTTAAGGGAGGCGCCAAGACAGGCTGAACTTTATCGGCTGTTGGCCCGCGTTGAAGGGGAAACCGGTCACCCGGAACGATCGTTTCAGGCCCTGGCTGAGTATCACTACTGGCGTGATGAATACGATCAGGCACTCGCACAGTTAGAAACTGCCGCCAGCTACGGCACAGGTAGCGCCTATCTTGAGGCCAGCATCAGCGCACGAATAAAGGAAATTAAAACGCAGATGATGCGCGATGGAACGCGCTAAGCGGCGGCGAAACATTAAAACTCATTGAATCAATTAACGCTGTTAGAAGATTTAACTAGGGGGTCAACAAGACATTTCGATAAAAGGATAAGGCGCGCACAAAACTGGATTTCGGCCACTACTAGGCCCAAAGTGAGCAATATTTCATTAGCAAGAGCCTGATTGAAAAGGCCTACTAGGCCATACATAAGAATATTCGATAATTTAGAATATCATCAATCCTTGATAATCCCACCGAACTTGAGTTAAATGCGACGCTCACATCCTGATGCTTTTTCCAGGGCCGTCAGGACTCAAGAAATATATAGTGTTCCGTGCTCTGGCAGGTGCGGCACAAGCAACCGGAGGATAGCCATGCTCAAACTGAAGACTGCACTGGTCGCTTTTGGCGCAGCGATCGTACTTGCGGCAACAGCTGGATATGGCCCAGCTGCACAAGCTGGTGGTGACTGGCCCACAGATGAGGAGTGCAAGACGGTTGCCAAGGACGCAGATACCATCGTCAAGGGCTGGTGCGCGGCAATCAATCGAAAGGGCGGCAACTGCCTTGCCTGTCACCAGGCGACTATTAGCCCCTGGCCCGAAGGTTTCCCACCGGGCGGCAATATCGCACCACCGCTGGTTGCAATGGCAGCTCGGTTTCCCGACCGCGCCGCGCTTCGTGCCCAGGTATGGGACGCTACCGTGGTAAACCCCACTACTTCGATGCCGCCGTTCGGCCGACATAAGTTGGTTAGCGAAGAGGATATCGACAACATCGTGGACTGGCTGCTCTCTATTTAGACCACAGCAACCCGTAGCTAGATGAATGCTCCGGCGATTAAATCAGACACATCTTGAAAAAAAGAGGATAGGCAACACTTATGAAACGCAGAATTTTTCTTAAAGGCTCTATGGCCGCGGGCGCGATCGCCGTGGCAGCGGGTGCTGGGCTGCTCGCCCCGGCGCGAGTTCTCGCGGCCACCTGGCCTAAGGCCGCATTCACGGCTAAGAGTGAAGCGGATGCGCTGAACGCCTTCTTTGGTTCAGCGGATGCCCAAGACAGTGGCGACGTCACCCTTAAGGCGCCGCTGCAGGCCGAAAACGGTGCCGTGGTGCCGATCAAGGTGTCGACCTCCCTTGCGGACGTCGAGGCGATCGCAGTCGTAGTTGCGAAAAACCCTTCCCCGTTCGTCACCTCGTTACAAATGGCTGCTGGCAGTGCCGGCGGTATGTTCAGTGCCCGCATCAAGATGGGTCAGACCTCCCCAGTCAACTGCTACGTTAAAGCGGGTGGCAAGGTGTACAAGACCTCTCAGGAGATCAAAGTCACCGTTGGCGGTTGCGGCGGTTAACCCGACAGAATTCAGCAGGAGATCACTAAGATGGCATCTACTAAGATGAAGATCAAGAAGAACAAGACCGGCGGTCGCGATGTGATGGTGCTTGCCAAGCACCCCATGGAAACGGGTCTGCGCAAGGACAAGAAAACAGGTGAGAAGATACCCGCGCACTATATCCAGACCATGGATTTTGCCCTAAACGGTACAGTAGTCGCTCAGGCCAATCTGGGCGGCGGCGTGTCCAAGAATCCGCTCATTGGCACGACCGTTGCCGATGCCAAGTCTGGTGACACGATCAGTGTCAATTGGACCGACAACAAGGGCGAGGGCGGGGGTGCCGAAAAGGCAGTTAAGTAAACATAAAGCGTACCCAGTGTTGTCGGCCGCGGTGCCGGCAGCTCAATACTGAGGAGGGGACTGATGAAAAAATTGGTATCACTGGCAGTCGGCATGGGCATGGCAGTACTGACTGCCTCGACTGCCCAGGCGATTTCCGAGGCTGAAATTAACAACGACATCGCTGAGTTTCAGGGCTTTTTCCTGAAGCGTTTTCCGGGCGTAGCGCTGGAAGATTATGTCGATGGGGTTAACGCGTTGCCACAGTACGCGCATCGGCGGGCTAACTGGGAATTGATGATGGATTTCCCTCCGTATGAGCCCGAGATGGAAAAGGCTGAGGAGGAATGGTCTAAGGCTTTTGCCAATGGCAAAGGCTTTGATGACTGTAATCTGGCGCCGGCAAATACCTACCCGGTATACGATGAGGCGAGCGATGATCTGCGCACCCTGGTAGCCGATCTGAACGCGTGTTTGAAGGCTAATGGTGAAAAGCCGATAAAGAATGTCCAGCGCGGCAAAATGGCGCGACTCATTGCCCACTACAAGTCGCAATTCAACGACGAGCCGATGGCGGTAGATTTCTCGGCAGCTGGCGCACAGGCCTGGTATGAAAAGGGCCGCCAGTTCTACTGGGCCAAGCGCGGTCAGTTGAACTTCTCCTGCGCAAACTGCCACGTCCAGAACGCTGGCAACAGCATCCGTGGCGACGTGTTGAGCGCGGGTCTGGGCCATGGCGTGGGCTTTCCGGTCTACCGAACCAAGTGGGCTGTAGCTGGAAAACCTTGGGGAACGATGCACCGGCGTTACGGCGGTTGTAACAAGCAGGTCCGGGCGTCTCCGTTCAAAGCTCAGGGCACCGAGTACAAGGCGCTGGAGTATTACGAGGCCATCATGAACACCGGCGTACCGCTCAAGGTGCCGAGCCAGCGCCAATAACGCAAGACGCCTTATCTGGCCCGAGTTTGGAATGCTGACACGACACAGCACGACGCGCGCCAGAACAACAACTGAAAAAAACCTGGCCCTTGCGGCCAGGTTTTTTTTACCCGGACCCCAGAAACAACGCCTGTGTATCACCGTTTGCGAGTTAGTGGAACACTATAATGCTTAGACGACATAAGCCCCGATTTCCTGGTGCGACCCTTGGAGCCCCCTTCCATAGGGTGCAGCAAAGAAGCAACTGAAGGAGTAGCGCTATGAGTTTGACCCGACGTGAGTTTATGCGTTTACTTGCCGCAGCCAGCGCTGCTGGTATGGCTGTCAATGGCCGTAGCGCTTCTGCCCAGGCTACGGACTACGACGTGCCTACCTTTGGCAATCTGTCGCTGCTGCATTTTACCGACTGTCATGCACAGTTGATGCCTGTACATTTTCGTGAACCCAATTTCAATATTGGTATCGGTAAAGCTTTTGGCCAACCGCCGCACGTGGTGGGCGAGCGCTTTTTAGAGTATTTTTCTATCCCGGCAGGATCGGCCAATGCGTATGCCTACACCTGTCTGGATTTTGAGGTTGCTGCCCAAAAGTATGGCAAGGTGGGCGGGTTCGCCCATCTGGCGACGCTGGTCAAACGGTTACGCGCGTCACGGCCAAACAGCCTACTACTCGATGGCGGTGATACCTGGCAAGGATCTGCGACTTCGCTGTGGACCAAGGGACAGGATATGGTTGATGCCTGCAAGTTGCTGGGCGTTGACATCATGACTGGGCACTGGGAGTTCACCTACGGCATGGACCGGGTTCGCGAGATTATTGAGCGCGAACTGCCCCCGATCGAGTTTCTGGCACAGAATATTATGCTGACCGAGGATGCGTCCTTTGACGGTAAGCCGGCCTTTGACGAGGATTCCGGACGGGTGTTCAAGCCCTACAGCATGCGTGAGATGAACGGCATCCCGGTCGCTATTATCGGCCAAGCTTTCCCTTACACCACGCTCGCCAATCCGCGCTACATGATCGAGGATTGGAGCTTTGGCATTCGCGATGAACAGTGCCAGGCGATGGTCGACGAGGTCAGAGCTAAAGGGGCGCAAGTGGTTGTGGTGCTTTCGCATAACGGCATGGATGTGGATCTGAAAATGGCGACCCGGGTGACCGGGATCGATGTCATTCTTGGTGGTCACACTCATGACGGAATACCTAAGCCCAGTGTGATCAGCAATGCCGGTGGCCGGACCCTGGTTGTTAATTCAGGTTCGAATAGCAAGTTTCTTTCGGTGATGGATCTTGATGTGCGCGATGGGCGAGTGGCGGATTACCGCTTTCGGTTGTTGCCGATATTTGCCAACCTGTTGCCAGCGGACCCCGAGATGGCGATGCTTATCGAAGGCGCACGTGAGCCATTTAAACAGCAGTTGGATACCGTGTTGGCCACAACCGAGACCACACTGTACCGACGCGGCAATTTTAGTGGCACATTCGATCAGGTCATTGTTGATGCATTGATCGAGGTGCGTGGTGCCGATATTGCCTTCTCCCCGGGCTTTCGTTGGGGAACCAGCGTACTGCCGGGTGACCCAATCACGGTCGAGCGGTTGATGGACCAGACGGGAATCACCTACGCCAAGTCTACCCTCGTTGAGATGAGCGGTGAGACCATTAAACTGGTGCTTGAGGATATTGCTGACAACCTCTTTAATGCCGATCCCTACTACCAGATGGGCGGCGATATGGTACGGGTTGGTGGGTTACGCTATGCCATCGACCCGACGGCGCCGATCGGCGAGCGCCTGTCCGCACTGGAGCTGAATGGCAAACCGCTGGATCCATCACATATATACAAGGTGGCGGGCTGGGCGAGCGTGAACCCCCAGCCTGATGAACTGCCAGATATCTGGGATGTGGTGGGCGAGTATCTGCGTGACCGCAAAGTCATCCGCGATGTGGTTGCGAACGTGCCTCGGGTCAAAGGTATCTCCAATAATCCCGGATATCTTGCGCTGTAAAGATTCCTTGCCTGCGCAAGACCGCCAAGGGTTAGTTGGCGACAGGCAGCCGCCTTTTCTGAAGCCAGCACATCATGGGTCAGACCGAAACACCGCTGATAGATGACCAGCCGCGCCAGCGGCATATTGATCTTCCTGAGTGGTTCAAGGCAAGTTTTCTCGATCTACGTGAGGATTTGTTCGAAGCACTGCAGTCGGACAAACGCGCCCTGGTGGTGTATTTCGGGCAGGAGAACTGCGCCTATTGTGAGGCGTTGCTTGAAACCAACTTCGGCGACCCCGAGATTGCCCGTTACACCCAAGCACATTTCGACGTGGTCCCGATTGACATCTGGGGCGACCTGCCGGTCACCGACATTCAGGGCGAGACCCTGACCGAACGGGATTTCTCGGTAATGCTTGGGACCAACTTTACGCCAGCGCTGGTGTTTTTTGGCCCTGGCGGAAACGAGATTTTCCGTCTTCGCGGTTATTATCCGCCGTACCGTTTTCGCGCAGCGCTGGAATATGTTGCTGGCCATCATTACCTGCGTGAGAGTTTTCGCGACTACCTTGAGCGCGCCGACCCGCCCCCTAAGTTTGAGCGTGATGATCTCAACCAACAGGATTTTTTTATGGAACCTCCATACCTGCTGGATCGCTCACACTTCAGCGCCAACCGACCTCTTGCAGTGTTTTTTGAGCAGCCGAGCTGTCACGCCTGCGACCTGCTGCATACTGCACTGGCGGCTGACCAACGGATCTTGCACTACTGCAGCTTGATGGATGTGGTGCAACTCGGTATGTGGTCCGATACCCCGGTGCTGACCCCACAGGGCCGCCGCCTGGTGGCGCGCGAGTGGGCCGGGCAGCTCGGGATTCATTACGCGCCGACAGCCGTGTTTTTCGATGGCGCGGGTCAAGAGATATTCCGTATCGATTCAGTGGTGCGGGCCTACCGATTGTCGCGGGTGCTGCAGTATGTCGCTGAGCGGGGTTACGAGACCGGTTTGAATTATCAGCAATGGCATGGCAAGCGCCGCCTGGCTGCTCGAGAAGAACCTATCTGATAGTAAAATAATATACCATCAGAATTGCTTATTATTCTAATTAAAAATAAGTATATAAGAATATTGCAATTATTTGAAATACTAGTATGATGCTGCCATTCACTTACCGGGCTGCGTTGTAATCCCGGCTAAACAGTTTCTAACCATTATTACTACTTAAGAAAACATCATGAAAAAGACAATTACCATACTCGCCATTGTTGCTGGATTAAGCAGCCTACCGGCCGTGGCCAGCGAATCAGTTGCGACACCTTCGGTGACGGATCAGGTCGTGGGCACAACTGTGCGTTATGCCAATCCGGTTAACTGGTTCAATGGCTCGACCATGCCTGCTCCAATGCAGCTGAACCTGGCAACGCCCGAAGGTTACAAGGTATTCCTTGACCCCAAAACTTACGTGCAGTTTATGAACCCGGCTTTTTACGCTCAGTTCATGAGCGCAGAATTTTACACACCATTTTTCAAGGGCGAAAATCTATCGCAGTGGCTCAACCCGGTGACTTATGTCGAGTTTATTAATCCCATGTCGTACCTGGACCTGGTTAATCCCATGGCCTATGGGCAGTACTTAAACCCTGCCGTCTATACGCAGAGTATCAACCCCCTTGCCTACGTCAGTTTTATTCAAGCTAAGACTTACCAGGGTTGGGCCGACCTCGTCAGCGGTTGAGTCAAGGTTGAGCGAATGCCGGTTATCCGGTTCGCAAGAAATCCAAACGGGCAGTGCTGGTGACAGCCTGCCCGTTTTTCGGGCCTGGCTTCGGGTCAGGACTACAGGCAATATCTGAGGTTTGGCACAAGCTCACTTTAGCGTCAGTCGATGCGGTTAACTGCATATCACCATTAGAGGATGTCTAACATGAGAAACACGCGATTCGCTATTGCGGCTGCCAGTGCAGTCATGCTGCTGCTGGGAGCCCGCTTTGCCGCCGCTCAGGAGTTGTCACCTGAGGTTGCCGAGGAGCTTAAGCCACAGGTCGAGGCCGGTGCTCGACTGCTGAGTGACATGTCGGAAGAAGCGCAGGCCTACCGGCGCAAGGAATTAGCCAAAACGGTTAACCCGGTAATGGACCCGGTGCCGCGCAAACTGAAAAAACAGTTGTATGACCAGCTGTCAACAATCAGCGGCATGTCGATGCGTCAGTTGTTCAATTTCATGACCGCTAAGAAAAAAGTCGCTGAGGGTGTCGAGTTTGACGATGTCGTTGAGGCCATGGAAATCAAGGCCAATGAAGTTAACTTTAAGAAAGTCGGACACAACCAGTTCTGGAAGGATGTCGGCGCCATTACGGGTGAGCCGGCGCTGCGGGTCGAAATTCTGCAGTTTTGTGACGCGATGGTTGGGCGGCGGATGCTGGATTTCAGCCCCGAGTTTGCTATCTTTATTCCGTGCCGTATCTCAGTGGTCGAGCAGCCTGACGGTAGTATTTGGCTGATGACCCTGGATTGGGATGTCAGTTGGTTGGCCATGGCTTGGCGACAGGGCTCCAGTTTGCCCGAAGATCTGAAACAGGACGCCATTCGTGTTCGTGATGCCATGACCGAGATCATGGAGGCCGGCGCAAACGCCGAGTGGTAAGCCTGCCTGGGTGAGTAGCCGAAGCTAAGCGGCCGCATCCTGTCAGGGAGCAACCTCAGATAGGGGCGCCAGTGCGTCCATTACCGGTGCTCAGCCGCGCAGTTCAGGCCTTGTAGGCATATCGTCGCCTCATCGATGTGTACGGGCGAGGGCGGCACTCATCAGGACATTCAGTCCAAGGCTGCGGGTTGGGCAGCAAACTGAGGACGCCGGCAACTTAGCGCTGGTTGCCTTTGGGCGCAGGCTTTTGGGTAGCGTAGAGTTTTTGTAGTGATCGCCTGAGCTGCGCTACTGCTTCGGGCCCGTCGATGTCCATCACCTGATCAATCACCCAGCGATTGGTCTGATCGCGCCCCATAATAATCTGGATGCGCTCGCCAAACGCTCTTAGGAGGCTGTAGCCAGCGGCGCCGTTGGTAAAGGCGCACTGACCATACTCGCTGTTACGTCGATTCAGGGCATCGATAAACTGGCCGGCGTAATCTCCGGCGCCCAGGATTTCCTCCGTATTGCGCTGAAGATGTCTGGCACAGCCGGCTGCCAAGGAAGATATAAATGGTGCGCGCTGCGCTTCGTCGAGTAACTCGAAGGCCAGTCGATCAGCCGTGTGCGCTAAGAACACCAGATACTCACAAATGACGGCTACGCGCTGGGTATCGTCCTGGTATACAAAATCTTCAGCATGCAGATTGCGTGCCGACGTAAGCGCCAATTGCCAACAGACATAGGCCAGCGCCAGGGCATTGTCCTCAGTGGAAGCCTGGCGTGTGGGGTCTTGCCACTGGTCACGAATCCGGGTTTTCATAGTCATTGCCCTGGATAGGGATTCTATCTTAAGGTGGCGTTTATGCCGGCCCTGCCACAGTCATTATTGCGCGCTGTACAGCACAACTGTGATGTTTCTGATGCGCAGCATGCGGGCAGTTATACGCTGTGCATATATCTCATGCATATGCGCGAGTATTTCCGCTGGCACGAGCAGCTTGGGTTAGAGGTCGTGCTGGGTGCGGCCGAGGTGGGCGAGTGGGTCGACGCACGAGAACAGCTGTGGGCGGACCTGCAACAGGCAGATTATCAAGAGCTGCCAATATCCGGACACCGAGTCGATCCTTTTGATGCAGACACCGTCAATGATTGGCTGGTTCCGCGTGGCTATTGTTACAGCGCAGGGTTTGGCAGATTTGGCAAACCCGTGTTCTTTATTGGTGAACTAGCCCGCGTGGAAAATGGAGAAGGCTATCGCTTGTTTCAAACCGGGGCTGAACTGGTGCGTGAGCTAATGGCGCCTCCGGCGATGACTCGTGGCGATGTGATCTGGATACGTCGGCAGTCTTTGCGTCGGGTGTTGTGGGAAATGATTGATGAATGGCGCTGGAAAAAACCGCGCAATGCCATGTCACGAGTATTGGACTGTTATGGCTTCGCTGGTGACGCTGAAACCGCGTTAGAACGCATGACCGATGAATTTACCGAAACGGTCATCCTGCACGAACTGGGCGAGCTGGTGTGCGGGCGATGGCTTGGCGATGACTGGGAGCGCATGCTACAGGCGCTGGGCCCAAGTGTTGCAGAGGTATTGGCACGCGCTGTGCGCGATCACCTGGCTGATTGCGTTACGGTATTGCCGGCCTTGTTAGCGCAGGAGGAACAGGCCCCGCTGCATTTTTACTTTGCCAGTATGACGCCGGCGCGCAAGCAGTTATTTCCGGCTTTGTACAATGCCTATCAGGACTGGCTGGCTAATGACAACCGCGCGTTACTTAAGCAGGCGGTTCGCCAGGGCCAGGGCCACTGGCGTGCCGGCGCCAACGCGATCCTCAGCGCCTATCGTCGCCAGGGCAAAGATGCGGGCGAGCCTATCGTCAACTTGGTTGAGGGCCTCGCGCTTTAGGATTTTCCCACCTTCACCAATAGTCCGGGCCGTTGTCAGCGGCGAGAGCCTTTTTCCTCGTGTGCCAGATCGATGACGCGTGTGGCTGCCTCTGCATAAGACTCACGATAGCCCGACAGTTTCTGATTGCTGTCTGGGACAAAATAATCCTTCTGCTCGATTCCGCCCTGCTGTTCCTGGGCTATGAACTCACGCTGCATTTGTATCATTTTGCGGATCAGTTCTTGTTTTTCGCTCATCGGTTGTGTCCTCGATATGTCGGTAATGAATTCTCTGGGGTCTGGGTCATTCAATCAGGCCGGGGCCTGTCAGTAACCGCCTTTGCGCATACTTTCCGGGAGACCTGACAAGCGGCCAGCCTGCTTACTCGGATTGCCGGGGAAAAGGTTAAACAGTTCCTTGTTATTGACTTTGTGTCCCCACAGCCCGCCCATCTCTTTAAGCAGGGCACGGTTATTTGGCTGATGGCCATTATTCTCGAAATATTCCTTACGCAGATAGTCGATGACATCCCAGTGTTGCGCAGTCAACTCCAGTCCCTCCGCCGTTGCCATAGCCTCGGCGACCGTTTTACTCCACTCCTCAGGGTCCTCGAGAAAGGCACTCGCGGTTGTAGCAATGATCTTTCCATCGACTTCAATTGGCATATCGCACTCCGTTTGGTATTTTGTTCAACTCAGTTTTGTCTAGTCGCTAATGTTTGGCCGCGGCTTGTATACCGCATCAATACTCTTGTATGGCATGAATAGACCGAAACCCATCAGGCGCCCCTGACCCAGGCCCTGTTGTTGCAAAGTCGCAGATTCCCCGGGCGTCAGTTCGGCCAACAGCAGACTTCGGGTAAGGATTGCGCCTTGAGGAGCGTTCAAGCGATGGGCGCGACCGCACAGCATTTTGCGTGGGGTAATGGATAGATCGGAAAGCCAGTTTACTGCGTCCTCGAGAAAGGCGCTTTCAGTATCGCTGGAATCGTCCGCACGGACATGGCGGGCGAGAACCGTTGTGAGTGGCAGCAGCGCTCGCACGCGGGCCTGTAACAGGTCGATGGAATAGCCTGAGATGTCGAGTGTTTGCCCGGTCAGAGCTCTGGCGGCATCCACGCTCGCAGCGGGAATACGCAGTACGAAGCGCGTTCTGGCAGACAGTTCAATAGTGCCGTCGTCTGCAGGCTGTTGCCAGCCATTGCTCGACTGGGCCCCGTGAATCAAGTGAATGCCGGCCTGTTTTTGCTGTGCTAACCAGGGCAGAACCTGGGTGATAGCCTCGGACAGAGGCCAGGCGTGATCGGCCGGAATCTGCCGACCCCGGATGTCAAACACCAGGTCAACGACAGGATCGATATCGGGCGCGGTGACTTGGGGTGGGGCCTCGCGCCAATAGTTGGAGGTTGCCATGATCGTTGTCATTGTATGGGCAGCGAAGCTTGGATGAGATCGCGATCTATCCACCAGTCATCCTGCACCAGTACGTCCACCACATTGCGTAGGCGTGGCAGGAACTGTGCCGGATCATCAAGTTCCAGACGCTGAATCCATTGCTCGAAATCTTCCTGTTTTTCTACGCCACTGTGTCGCCGTGCAACGGTGCCCAGCAGTTGGTTGGCAATAAAGGATAGGGATTCGCGCTTGCTACCCTGCGTCCGAAGATCAACGACGTAGGCGGCAGTGGCTGCTGCCACGGCTGCGCCGTCTGAATCGTCGGGTGTCTCATCGACGATATCCTGAAGCAGGGCAAGCGACAACTCCGGGTCGACAGGAAAGGTGACTGCGAGCCAGACAGCGTGTCCCAGTGCGACCAGCGCGTCGGGTTCACCGGACTGGAACATCAGTCGGGCGGCTTCAGCGGCTTGCGCCCAGACCCCGACAGTGCAAAACTGTTCGAAACAGCGTTGCGCGCTGCGCCAGGCTTGCGCGCCTTCGCCCAGGTTGACAAGCAGTCGGCCCTCCTGCAGTGCCAGTTCACACCATTGTGGCGAGTCGATTGCAACCCCGCTTTCTTTTAGGCGCTCGCGCACAGCGCTAAGCTGTGCCTGCAATGCCTCCACGGATGCGCCAGCGTCTTCACCTGACTCCGCGCCGAGGTCAAAATCCATCCCTAAGTGCTTCATGATGACCTCTCCCCGGTACTGGCATCGAGTGCAGCAGTAAATGTGCTCTCGACCTGGTCTTCCCAGTTACCCGGCGTGTCGGGGTAGGGCGGTTTGACATCCATGCGCAGGAAGCGCTCACCACCACGTGCTTTTTCACCTACCAGTGCAATCAGATGCGCGAAAGAGGCGGGCTGGTTCTGCAGCATGAGTTCACTGATCCAGAGCATCGGGTCTTTACCGTGAAGTGATGCAGGCCAGTGCCTGGGTGTAGCGTCCGCGGTAGATCAGGCGAGCACACCCAGGCTGTGATGGGTCGGTAAATCCACTACGTCGGTGTGGCACGTTGTTACATATCAGGCCTTCACCAGGTAACAGTCGGCGGGTTACAACCAGGTCAGCACATGAATTCAGAATTTCCTCCAACGCCGCCACGGCCTCACGGACAATGGGATCGCTT
>Ga0207988_1000357_pt1 | contig 27681 bp, 33 predicted proteins | sample ETNtaG_11_FD_185773 | JGI IMG/M metagenome (GOLD analysis project Ga0207988, IMG submission 185773) | Marine microbial and viral communities from oxygen minimum zone, Eastern Pacific Ocean - ETNP201310SV74 (SPAdes) (version 2) | ecosystem: Environmental > Aquatic > Marine > Oceanic ...
GAAGCTCAAAAATATTCACCATCACTTGAACTTGCATTTCGAATAGCTAAAGTTTTTGATGTACCATTAGAAGAAGCATTTCAGTACAATTAAACCCACCTTTTAAGCATCTAAATGATTTATGAAACTACTAAAGAAGCTCCAATCGGGTTATGAGCCCGACAAAAGGTGCGTAAAATAAAGATGTAGGACATATATATTTCCATTTACTGTAATACCTATATAATTTCCCCATAACTCAACAGTAACTTTTCCTGCTTATGAATGAACCAAATACCATTAAGAAGGGAATGGATGTTGAATTAGAGATTGAATCTCTTGCCTTTGGCGGCATGGGAGTTTCCAGAATAAACGAAAAAGTTACCTTCGTAAAAAATGCCATTCCAGGGCAAACGGTTACTGCCCGCATTACTAAAAAAAGAACATCCTATTTAGAAGCACGGTCTTTAGAGGTGATAAGTGAATCCCCTCATTCTGTGGCGGTGAAATGCGAACATTTTGCTGATTGTGGGGGATGTACATTTCAGAATTTAGATTATGAGCAGCAAGTTTCAGCCAAGGAATTACAGGTAAAAGATGTTTTCCGACGCATTGGCGGATTTAAGGATGTAGATTGTGATTCTATAGTGAAATGCGAGGAAATATTTCATTACCGCAATAAAATGGAATTTACTTTTTCAAATCAGGAATATGTGCCTGAAAGTGAAAAGGAACGGTCTCCATCTAAATTTGCATTAGGGTTGCATGCACCTGGCCGCTGGGATAAAATACTCAATATTAATGAATGCCATATTCAGACTGAGGTTGCCAATGAAATTCTCAATAGTATTAAAGAATTATCCAGTGGAATAGAACCTTATAATATTCGTGAACATACTGGCTTTCTGCGGAATGTAATGATTCGTGTTGCTGCAAATACCAATGAGATAATGGTAAATATTGTTACTAGTAGAGATGAGCCTCAAACTCTGGATACTATGCTTGATAGTTTGACAACTAAATTCCCCAACATAACCAGCATCGTTAATAATATCACTACCCGGAAAGCTGGTGTATCCATGGGAGAACATCAAATTGTTTTACATGGTAATGAATACATGTTGGAAAAGCTGGGGGATTATGAATTTATGATTTCTGCAGATTCATTTTTCCAGACCAATACCAGGCAGGCTGAAAAATTATATGACATTGTTTTAGAGGAATCCCAGCTTACAGGAAATGAGATTGTGTATGACCTTTTTTGTGGGACGGGTTCTATTTCTCTATTCCTTTCAAAACATGCAAAAATGGTCTATGGGTTTGAACTGGTTATGTCAGCGGTACAAGATGCTATGCAGAATGCAATTCATAATAAGGTAAAAAATGCCTGGTTCTTTGGCGGAAATCTTGAAAATCTATTTCGTGAAAATCCTGAAGCGAGGGGATTAGAGCTCCCAGATGTCATAGTGGTGGATCCTCCTCGTGCAGGGCTTCATGTAAAAACGATTGAGGATATTATAGAAAAATCACCTAAGCGTATTGTATACGTATCTTGTAATCCTGCCAGTCAGGCTCGGGATATTGCATTATTGTGTAACGAAAAGTATGAGCTTAAAAAACTCCGCCCTGTAGATATGTTCCCCCATACTCCTCATGTAGAAAATGTTGCGACTCTTATTTTAAAATAAATATGAAACCAGCATTAGAAGTAAAAAATTTACGCAAGGTATATGAAGGTGGCTTGGAAGCGTTAAAGGGCATAAACCTCTCGATCCCTCAGGGTTCATTTTATGGACTTTTAGGTCCAAATGGTGCCGGGAAGACCACCACCATTGGCATTATTACTGGGCTTGTAAATATCACCGGTGGCTCAGCCTCAGTGTTGGGATTTGATTCAGTTACAGAATTCCGCCAAGCACGCAAATTGATTGGACTTTCCCCCCAGGAATTAAATTTTGATGTTTTTTTCAGTATTGGAGAACTGTTAGAACTTCAGGCAGGATATTATGGATTATCAAATAAAGAAGCCAAAGAACGAACCACCATCATGTTGGAGCAATTTGGATTATCTGAAAAACGAAACTCCCGAGCTCGAGAATTATCTGGGGGAATGAAGCGTAGAGTGCAAATTGCAAAGGCATTGGTGCATGACCCCAAGATAGTTATTTTAGATGAGCCCACGGCAGGGGTGGATATTGAACTTCGGCACATGCTCTGGAATTATCTGCGGAAAATCAATGAAGAAGGTAAAACCATTCTACTTACCACCCATTATATTGAGGAGGCAGAACAACTTTGCGAAACCGTATCCATTATTAATGATGGAAAAATTATTGCTACTGATTCGCCAGATAAATTAACCCAGGCTCATGGCATGTCTGGTTTAGAAATTACGCTTACTTCTGAGGTAGCTGATTTGACGTTAGATCCCTGGACTTATAATAACATCGATGGCAAAATTCATGTAAATATGAACCATCCTGAAAAAGAAATGGCGAAAGTCATTAATCAGATTTTAGAACAGGGCGGAGGAATTGAAAATGTGCAAATATATAAAAGCTCATTGGAAGATGTATTTTTAAAATTAACGGGAAAATCTCTCCATGAAAAAGATGAAAAATTTGAAACTCAAGAGGCTTTATTAAATGTTTAGCAGAGGTTTCTGGGTCATAGTGAAGCGGGAAGTGAAACGATTTATGTTTTTATACAAACAGACCTTATTGCCCAGTGTTATTTCTTCAGGACTTTACATTATCGTTTTTGGTGCTGCAATGGGATCTCGAATTGGGGAGATAAAAGGAGTAGAATATATTCACTTCATCATTCCCGGTTTGGTGATGATGTCGGTCATTAACCCAGCTTACCAAAACTCATCATCCAGCATTATGCAGGCAAAATTTTTACGTTTTATAGAAGACATCCTTATTACTCCCCTTAGTGGATTAGAAATTAGTTTGAGCTATATCATTGGAGGTACAGTGAGGGGTGTGGTTAATGGTGCGTTAGTTTTATTACTGGGGTATTTTTTAACAGGTCTTCAGATTGACAATTGGTTGTTAACCTTTGTCTATTTATTTGCAGTAGCTTGGGCCTTTGCTGGAGCTGGGGTCATTGTAGGAATTTACGCTAAATCTTGGGATAGCATAATGGTAATCACTAATTTTTTCTTTATGCCGCTTATTTTTCTAGGAGGCGTTTTTTATTCAATTGAAATGCTTCCAGAATTTTGGCGCAATTTTTCTATGGTTAACCCTTTGTATTGGATGATAAATGGTTTGAGGTATGCGACTCTGGGGATTGCTGAAACATCTCATGAATTGTCTCTTGGTATTAGTATTATATTTGCAATATTTTTTTCAACATTGGCTTCGTTTATGTTTTCGAAAGGCTATAGGATTAAAACCTGATTTCGATATAATATTAGCTGTTATTCTAAATAGAAATTAATTAAGAGGAAAGTTATGACACAGAAAGAACAAATTGTACATGATATAGAAAATACGCCTATTATTTTATTTATGAAGGGTACAAAGGAACGCCCCATGTGTGGGTTTTCTGCACGGGTGGTAAATGTATTAAACAGTCATTCGGTTGTCTATCAGGATGTAAATATTCTAGAAGATCCTGAGATCAGGGTAAATCTATCAGCGTATTCCAATTGGCCAACTATCCCACAGCTTTTCATAAAGGGTGAACTTATTGGCGGTTGTGATATTGTTATGGAGTTGGAAGGGAAGGGTGAGTTAAGTGGGGTATTACAATCTGCAGGTACTTAATTAATGATTTACTAAGGTTCTACGTCGCGGTTAATTATTTTCTTTTCCCTTTTCCTTTATGACCCTTTTGTGGAGCCTTATACTCAAACCAGTCCTCTTCCGTGATTTCATGAAAGTAGGACGCTTCTTCTAATAATATTTTTGCAGTGGTACTTTTCACTGCGGCAATTTCTACCCGTACGCCTTCTGCCTTCAAATGGCGAACCAGTTCAACAAAATCAGAATCACCGGACATAATGATTATGGTATCTACCTTAGAAGATAGCTGAGTAGCTTTTATAGAGAGTGGAATATCAGCGGATTTATGACAGGGAATAACGGCACCGTAATAATTCTCATGGAGTCTTTCGGCAAATTTGGTTGAAATTGCCTTTCCTTCCCTGAAATAAATAAGGCGATTTAATCCTCTGCCATTTAATAATCGTGGTATTAATTCATCAAAATTGACCATGGTATGGTTAGACTTTGATTCTTCATGTATGCTTCGTTCGATATTGTTGCCATCGCATAAAATAGCAACAGATTGAGTAATTTGTATGGCATCCATTTTGCTTATCTCTTATTAAGTGGGTAATAAATTACCACTTTCATCATTGAGGAAATAAGAAAATAATAGCATTTCATTGCTACTTCCCATTGCAGGACTATTAGACAAACTGGTATATTTTCCACCCCTTTCACAAACCAAAATGAAATTATTTGACACAAAAGTTATTGCGGTATCTAATCAGAAGGGCGGTGTGGGAAAAACCACTTCGGCTGTAAATATTGCCGCTTACCTAGCGGTGACAGAAACCCCAACTCTGCTTATAGATATGGATCCCCAAGCCAATGCAACCTCTGGTGTAGGCATTGAAATTGGATCCTATAAGCAATCCATTTATGATGTAGTAATTGGCAAGGCAAAGTTGTCAGATGTAGTTCGGAAAACAGATTTAGAATTTTTGGATGTAGTGCCATCTAGTGCACAATTAGTAGGTGCAGAGATTGAATTGGTGAGTCTCTTTTCACGGGAAAGAATGTTGAAGGAGGCACTGGAAGATGTGGAAGGAAAATACAAATATATCATTATTGACAGTCCTCCATCTTTAGGGCTACTCACCATAAATGTATTAACCTCAGCCAATACAATTATTATTCCTATTCAATGCGAATATTATGCGTTGGAAGGGCTCTCCCAATTGTTGAATACAATCCGTATGGTACAGAAACATTTGAATAAGGAATTGGAAATTGAGGGGATTTTAATTACCATGTATGATCATAGGCTTAACTTATCCCGGCAAGTGGTTCAGGAACTCCACGAATATTTTGGTGATAAAGTGTATGAAACCTATATTAAAAGAAATGTACGATTGGGAGAGGCTCCCAGTCATGGCAAACCAATTCTCCTTTATGATGCCACCTCAACAGGTGCGCATAATTATATGAATCTTGTAACTGAATTTCTAAAAAACAATGGCTGATAAAAGATTAGGGAAAGGGCTTGATGCTCTCATTCCATCCTATGCAACGGAAAGTAGTCATATAGATGGTGCTGTTCCAATAACTCAAATCATTCCCAACAGAAACCAGCCGAGGCAGGAATTTGATCTAGAAAAATTGAAGGAACTTACTGCTTCTATTAAAGAAAATGGTATTATACAGCCATTAACTGTTCGTGAACTGGAAGAAGGGAATTTTGAGCTTATTGCAGGTGAGCGGAGACTGCGGGCAGCAAAAGATGCCGGATTGGAAACCGTTCCTGTATATATTCTCAGCGTGAATGCCGATGTGGAAATGATGGAATATGCCCTTGTGGAAAATATTCAGCGTGTAGATCTAAAGCCCATTGAGAAAGCAGAAGGATATGCCATCTTAAGTGGGAAATATGATCTCTCTCAGGACGAAATTGCCAAACGTGTGGGGAAAAGCAGACCAGCTATTGCCAATGCACTTCGTCTTTTAAAATTACCCCCCGAAATAAAATCCAGTTTAAATTCTGGGAAAATCTCCACTGGCCATGCGCTGGCAATTTTGGCATTGCGAAAATCCCTGCAAATGATGACATTGCATCAAAAAGTTATCCGAGAAGAATTAAGTGTTCGCCAAACTGAAGCTTTAGTAAAGAAATATTCTGAATCTTTTAATAATAATTTAAAGGTGACTAAAGTTGCTCCTAAACACTCGGAACTTGCTCAAATTGAAAACGAGCTTATTTCACTCCTTGGAACTAAAGTGGTCATTAATAAAAATAAAAATGGTAAGGGTAAAATTCAAATTGAGTTTTATTCTGATAATGATTTTAACCGAATTTTTGAAATTATTTCAAATTCAGAAAAAATTTAATAAAAAGTATTTGCCCCCCAATTTTAAAACCCCCTAATTTTCCGATCTGTCATCGTATTGAATAAGAAGTATTACACCATATTTATTGCATCTGATCGTAACCAGTATAGTCGTTCTTTTCGGATATCAAAAAATGGAATTATTGCTTCTTCGCTTTTTGGAATTTTGCTTGTAGTGCTTGCTGTTTTAGGAGGACTACGACTGGCAAGCTGGGAACCGCTAACTCGTGAATTGAAAAAAATGGAGGAAGGTAGCATTCTGTTAGAAAATATCATCGGTGATTTAAAATTCAGCATGGATGTTGACTCTTCAAATGCCTACGAACATTTTTTAATGGAATTTTACTCCTCTCATAATTTGGGATTTCCCAATTCAGCACCCGTTAAAGGGTATGTGACTCGAGGATTGCAGCATAAAAATAACCATATGGGAATTGATATTGCAGCAAAAAACCATGATGAGGTTCGTACGCCTGCAGATGGAAAAGTTGTTTTTTGCGGAAAAAGTGAAGATTTAGGAAATACAATTATAGTTAATCATCCTGGCGGATTTGTAACCCTTTATGGCCATAATGATACTATTATTGTTCAATCAGGTGATGATGTAATAAAAAATCAAATTTTATCGCGAGTTGGAGAAACCGGCAAAAGTCAAGGACCGCATTTACATTTTGAAATTTGGAAGAATAATCAGGTTATAGATCCCCGGGAGATTATCCCGGAATATAAAGAAAAAGATGTTTCAATCAGAAAAACCAGAAAGTAAAACGAGTTCCATTCTAGGGCCAGAACTGGAAATAAACGGCGACGTAAAAGTTTCCGGAAGTTTACTAATTTATGGAAAAGTTTTTGGAAGTATCCAGTCAAGTGGTGCGGTAAGAACCGCTAATGGGTCTGTAGTCAATGGAAATATATCAGCTAAAGAAGCAGCCATTGGTGGAAAAGTTGATGGTGATTTAGACGTAGAAAAAAAGGTAACTTTAGGTGATACGTCTTTTTTAACTGGAAATCTTAAAGCAGCAATATTGACAATTGAAGAAGGTGCGAAATTTGATGGTGTGTGCAGTATGCTTAAGAAATCTCAGCCTGAAAAAGGTGAAACTTAACTTTTTTAAGGTCTAATTTTTCAGCGCTAAGTGTTTAATAGCGCTTTTTTGATGTCTAACAAAGATAAAAACGGTTTACAAAGAGCCATAGGAGCGTCCTATTCTATTTTAGGAGCTTTAGGACTATTTGGTGCTGGTGGGTATTGGCTAGATAAATATAAAGGGAACGACAATTTCTGGGTGGTTATTGGATTATTGCTAGGTGTGGTAGTAGGACTCTATGAATTGTCAAAGTACATATTAAAAAAATGATTTTATTAATGAACATTATTATTGCGCTGGCAGGTTTTGTTGGAATAGTAGCTGCAAGAAAATTATCCAATCAAGGTGAAAAGTTGGATTTGAAAAATCATTTTATAATTTTGGGCGTAAAGGTAGTTTTCATTTCTGCAATCGTCAGCCTGTTTTGTTTGAGTACAGAAAAAAATACTCATGCAATTCTTATATTAACAGGCCTTCTTAATTTAATTGTGTTTCATTTTATTGAAGCATTTGTAACTCAGGGAAAATTGATAAATAACAGGAACTTAAATGTCTGAACCACATGGTGAATCATTAGGTGGAATCATTCTCCACCATGTCACCAATGATCTAAACCATACCTTTTTAAATCTTTCCCTTTTTGGGGTTAATATTTCAATTACAAAACATGTAGTCATGATATGGATTGCTGCAGCTGTAACCGTTGGTTTAGCAATCTGGGGTACTCGCAGATACAGGAAAGATATTAATTCACAACCAGAAGGGATAAGTCATATTTTTGAAATTTTAGTGAATTTCATCCGGGAAGATATTGTAAATCCCAATATTGGCGCCAACCACGGCAAAATGTGGACTCCCCTCATAACCACCTATTTCATTTTTATACTAATCTGCAATTTTTTGGGTATGATCCCATTTTTTGATCTGATTCCTGGAGGAAGTTCAACGGTTACCGGAAATTTTAATACTACAGCCGGATTGGCATCCATCACTTTTTTTGCCATTATAATTGCTGGAACAATGAAGCATGGATTTTTGGGATATTGGAAAAATATGATTCCCGGTGGAGTACCCGCCCCTGTTCTGTTGATTTTAATTCCCATTGAAATATTAGGAATGTTTGTAAGACCGTTTGCTCTTACTATGAGACTTGGAGCAAATATGACCGCAGGGCATATTGGGATGTTGGCAATCTTTGCTCTGCCCATAATACTCTCAGCTGCACCTGTAGGGATTGCCTCTATTTTATTAAATACGGGAATTTATTTTTTGGAAATGATCGTCAGTTTTGTTCAAGCCTATGTATTCACACTGTTATCGGCTGTTTTTATTGGAATGGCAATACATGCTGAACATTAGAATATAGAAGTATAAATATAATAAATAACAATAAGGAGAATAATAAAATGTTAAGAATAAGAGCCATTGTATTAGGTATGTTGACAGTTGCTACTTCCATGGCAGCTGAAGGTGGTTTGCTTGGAGCAGGTATTGGAGCAGGAATAGTCGTTGTTGGAGCTGGCCTTGGAATTGGTCTACTTGCCTTCGCAGCAGCCAATGCCACAGCCCGTCAGCCTGAAGCCGCAGCAGATATACGAGCAACCGTTAATCTTCCGCTCTTCCTTCTGGAAGGTGTTGCAATTATTGCACTTGTTGTCTGCATATTAGCTGTTGTACTCTAAAAAAGGAAAATTAATAATGATATTGAGCAGACTTTTAATCTCTGCTATTAGTATCTGTGGATTTCTTTTTGCTGCCGGAGGATCTGGCCATGCTGATTCAGTTCATGAAGGTGGATGGATGGAGAAATGGTTAAGTTTTGACCCTGGTTTATTCATGTGGACAATTGTTACCTTTTTCATTGTACTGGCAATTTTAAAATGGAAGGCTTGGGGTCCCCTCATAGATGCCCTGGATAAACGTGAAGAGGATATACGGAATGCCCTTTCATCCGCTGAGAAAGCCAAAGAGGAAGCAGGTAAAGTTGCAGAAGATTATGAAGAAATGATCCGAAAGGCACAGGCAGAAGCCCAGAAGATAGTTGCTGAAAGTAAGGCGGTAGGTGAGAAAGTAAGAGAAGAAATAAAAGTAACTGCGGAAAAAGAAGCGGGTGATATACTTGAAAAAGCACAACACCAAATTCAAACTGAAAAGGAAAAAGCTGTTCAGGAGATCAGGCATTCTGTAGTTGAGTTTTCACTTCAAGCGGCTACCAAAGTTATTGAAAAAAACGTAGACTCTGAAGACAACCGCAGGCTTATCAAAGAAACGGTAGCGGGAATCGGGAAATCCTGATGAAAAATAATCGAGAAGTGAACAAATATGCAGGAGCAGTATTTGCAGTGGCAGAAGGTTCCGGACAATTGTCTGATGTATCTCAGCATCTCAATACATTGTTAACTGCATATAAAACTTCTCCGGATTTACGCTTATTTTTACAAAGTCGGCGAATTCCGTTAGAAGATAAATCCAAAATTCTAAAAGTGGTATTGGAGGATGTCCTTTCGGAATTTGGATTTGAACTTTTAGTGCAATTGCTGAATGATGGGCAAATTCAATTACTTGAAGAAATTATCAAAAGAGTTCTATTTTTAATCGATAATAAAAGTGGAGCAATGAAAGTGACCGTTACTACATCATCCCTTCTAAATGAAAATGAACTTGATGAACTTGTAACTGGAATAGAGAAAAAACTTGAAAAGAAGATAGAAATGGAATCGGTTGTTGATACTGAAATTATAGCTGGTGTTAAATTTAGAATTGGAAACACCATAATTGATGGATCAATTGCTACCCGGTTACAGAAATTGGAATATTCCCTCTATCAATAGTAATTACTAATTGGAGAATTTATGGAAATCAAAACTGAAGATATAACATCCTTACTGAAGCAGCAACTTAAGGAATTTAAGGTTGATCTGGATGTATCAGAAGTAGGTGAAGTCCTCATGGTAGGCGATGGTGTTGCTCGTGTTAGTGGGTTGGAAAATGTCATGAGTTCTGAACTTGTAGAACTTCCAAATGGTGTATTTGGAATGGCTTTAAATCTTGAAGAAGATAACGTCGGATTGGTGTTGTTTGGTGATAGCCGTCTGGTAAAAGAAGGCGATTTAGCAAAACGAACAGGTAAGGTTGTTGAAGTACCAGTGGGAAATGAAATGCTGGGAAGAGTGGTAAATCCACTTGGGCAGCCAGTTGATGGGAAAGGACCTATTAATGCTAAAGAATCACTTCCAGTAGAACGGAAAGCTTTAGGTGTTATGGCTCGTCAACCTGTTACCCAACCTCTGCAAACAGGAATAAAAGCAATTGATAGTATGATTCCAATTGGTAGGGGACAGCGTGAACTTATTATTGGAGATAGACAAACTGGTAAAACAGCAATTGCAATTGATGCTATCATCAATCAAAAAAGTTCCCATGAATCAGATTCTCCTGTTTATTGTATTTATGTTGCCATTGGGCAGAAAGCTTCAACTGTTGCTAGTATAGTTTCAGAATTAGAAGCTAATGGCGCAATGGAATATACTACGGTGGTAACATCAAATGCATCTGATGCAGCCCCACTTCAATTTATTGCACCCTACTCTGGCTGTGCCATGGGAGAGTTTTTTAGAGATAATGGAAAGCATGCGCTTATTATTTATGATGATTTATCCAAACAGGCTGTTGCATATAGACAAATGTCATTGGTATTGAGGCGTCCACCAGGGCGTGAAGCATTTCCCGGTGATGTATTCTACCTTCATAGCCGTCTTTTAGAAAGAGCATCTAAACTTTCTGATTCTCTAGGTGGTGGTTCGCTTACAGCCCTTCCAATTATTGAAACTCAAGAAGGTGATGTATCAGCTTATATTCCAACGAATGTCATTTCAATTACGGATGGTCAGATTTATCTAGAAAATAATTTGTTTAATTCTGGAATTCGTCCGGCTATTGATGTTGGATTGTCTGTATCTCGTGTTGGTGGAAATGCACAAATCAAAGCCATGAAAAAAGTTGCGGGAACACTCAGGTTGGATTTGGCACAATTCCGTGAATTAGAAGCCTTTGCAAAATTTGGATCTGATCTGGATAAAGCTACACTTGCTCAGTTAACTCGTGGTGAACGGATGGTTGAAATATTAAAACAAAACCAGTATGTACCAATGGCAGTTGAACATCAGATTGTAATTATTTTTGCAGGGGGTCAAGGTATGTTAGATGATATCCCTAACGAGAGAGTAGATGAATTCGAAAAGGGATTATTGGGTTATATTGATGCTAAACATAGCAAAATGCTCGCTGCAATAAAATCCGCGGGAGAAATTTCAGATGAGATCAATAAAGAACTGAGAAAGGCCATTGAAGATTATAAAAAAGGATTTTTAGGTTAAAATATGGCGAATCTAAAGGATATACGAAACCGAATAAAATCGGTTAAAAGTATCCAGCAAGTAACCAGCGCAATGAAAATGGTTGCGGCTGCTAAGATGCGTCGCGCCCAAGAGAATATGGAAAAGTCTAGACCCTATTCTAGTCGTTTAGCAGAATTGTTGAATATGCTTATTCCAGAAATTGACCGTAGTCTCATGCCGGAGTTGAATGTACGTGAAGTAAAAAAAACACTCTTTGTTGTGGTGACTGCAGATCGAGGAATGGCAGGAGCATTTAATACCAATGTACTTCGTGAAGCCCATAAAGCAATTGATAAGGCAGGACAGGAAAACTCTGAAATAATATGTATTGGGAAAAAGTCGGTGGGGTATTTTAAAAATAGAAATTACCCTATTGCCGTAGAGTATATAGATTTCTGGAATGATTTAGGGTATTCACATGCTATGAAATTTGGTGATGAAATTATATCTCGATATATAAATGGAGACGTTGATCAGGTACAGGTTGTTTATAATCGATTCGTGAATGTAGCACGTCAGGAAATTAGAAATGAAACCTTCCTTCCAATGAGTTATGATCCCGAAGCAAAAGATTCAGATTATAATCCTGAGAGGTTATTTGAACCTTCTAAGGAAGCGGTGGTGAAGACAATAATTCCTAGATATTTAAATACCCAAATGTGGCAATTTTTGCTGGAGTCTAATGCCTCAGAGCAAGCTGCAAGGATGTTGGCAATGGAAAACGCAACATCAAATGCAAATGATATGATTAAAGATTTAAAATTACAATTTAATAAAGCGCGTCAGACATCAATTACAACGGAAATGTTGGAAATTGTAAGTGGCGCAGAAGCACTCAGCTAATAGAGGAAAAATATATGTCAAAGATTGGAAAAGTTACACAAATAATGGGCGCAGTTGTAGATGTCACATTTGAAGATGGGCAGCTACCGGAAATTATGAATGCCCTTGAAATTGATCGAAATGGTGATGGTAAGCTGGTATTAGAGGTTGCCCAGCATTTAGGTGATAGTATCGTTAGAACAGTGGCAATGGATACAACCGATGGAATTACTCGTGGTGAAAAGGTAAGTGATACGGGTGATCCAATCACTGTTCCAGTTGGGCCTGAAACATTAGGACGACTATTCGATGTTTTGGGTAATACAATTGACGAAAAAGGAGCATTTAATTCTAAATCAAGACTTCCTATTCATAGAGCTGCTCCACCCCATTCAGAACTTTCAACATCAAGGGAAGTACTGGTTACAGGAATCAAAGTTGTTGACTTAATGGAGCCATATACTAAGGGTGGTAAAACGGGACTCTTTGGTGGTGCTGGTGTTGGTAAAACGGTTTTAATCCAAGAGCTTATCAGGAATATTGCAACGGAACATGGTGGATATTCAGTTTTTGCAGGTGTTGGCGAGCGAACTAGGGAAGGTAATGATCTTTATAATGAAATGACGGAATCTGGTGTAATTGATAAAACTACGATGGTATTTGGTCAGATGAATGAACCGCCTGGGGCACGGCTGAGAGTCGCACTTTCCGGATTGGCAATGGCAGAGTATTTCCGTGATGATGAAGGTAGGGATGTGTTATTATTTATTGATAATATTTTCCGTTTTACTCAAGCGGGATCAGAAGTGTCTGCGCTGCTTGGACGAATGCCTTCTGCTGTTGGATATCAACCAACTTTATCCACAGAGATGGGGGACCTTCAAGAAAGAATTACATCTACTAACAAGGGCTCCATAACATCTGTACAGGCGGTATATGTGCCTGCTGATGATCTTACTGATCCAGCTCCAGCTACTGCATTTGCTCACTTAGATGCTACCTCCGTTCTGGAAAGAAAAATCGCAGAACTTGGAATTTATCCTGCTGTTGACCCGTTACTTTCCACTTCAAGAATAATGGATCCTCGTGTGATTGGAGATAGACATTATAATGTGGCTCGGGATGTTCAAGGTGTGTTGCAGAAATACAAAGATCTTCAGGATATTATTGCAATATTGGGAATGGATGAGCTTTCAGACGAAGACAAATTAACAGTGGGTAGGGCACGAAAAATGCAGAAATTCATGTCTCAACCATTCTTTGTTGCAGAACAATTTACTGGAGTGGAAGGTCGATATGTTTCTCTTGAGGATACTATTTCTGGTTTTGAAGCGATTCTCAATGGAGATGGAGACGATTATCCTGAAAATGCATTTTCATATGTAGGTTCGTTTGATGAAGCTGGGGACAAAGTAAAGCAAATGTCGGAGGCATAAAATTGGCGAATACTTTTCAACTTGAAATAATTACCCCAACTCAAATATTTTCTGAGGGTCAAGTGAACTATGTGAGGGCAGAATCTCCTGATGGTCAATTTGGAATAATGTCACATCATACGGCGGCTACGGTTGCTCTTGGAATTGGTGAAGTGAAAGTGGTAAAAAATGGGAAAGAATATTTTTATGCAACTACTGGTGGTTTTGCAGATATCCAACCTGAAAGTGTATTGCTTTTATTAGAGACTGCTGAATTGGTATCAGATATTGATGTAGATCGTGCTAAAGCTGCAAAGAAAAGAGCACAAGATCGCCTAAATGATAAAAACATGAACAAAGCCCGCTCCCGTACTGCAATTGCAAAAGCTAAAAATCGTCTAAAAGTTTCCCACAGATAATAAATAATAGAAATAGAAATATAGGAATGTCAGGGATTATATCCTGAAATTATCCTCTATAAAAGAATTTGGAACCTTCCAGCAAGACTCCACGTTTATAGACAGATTGAACAAATAAGGAGATATATGAAAAAACTATTTATTATACCGATTACATTATTAATTATAGTTGGCTGTGCAAAAAAACCAGAATTAATAACTCCGGAAATATATGCAAAAGTAATAGAAGTGGATAGCAATGCTGCAATTTCTGAAGATAATATAATAGAAAGTATCACTGAAGATACCACAGGTGAAAATATTATTGAACCTGAACCTCTTGCAGTTGAAGAAATATTTCCACTAGAGGAAGAACTTGCAGATGAGTTGTCTGCCATTGAGGAGATAAGTGAACCTCAAACATCCATAAGAAGAGAATTAGACTTTGACCAATTATTCCCGGATAGTCTTTGGACAGAGTACATGACCAAACGTGGAGATTATCTATCGCTCATTGCGTATAAAGAATATAATAATGCAAATGAGTGGAGACGTATTTATCAGTGGAACAGAGAAAATTGGGAAGAAAAAGGCATTGGTCCAGATAGAGATAATCCCAATTTTATCTATCCATATAGAGAATTAGATTTAAAAAAACCTGCTGAAAATGCTATTGAATGGGCATATGACAGTTATAGTCATATTGTAGAAAATGGTGAAACACTATGGACAATTGCACAGAAAGAATATGGTGACGAATTAGCGTGGGTAGTATTATTCTGGGATAATGAAGATTTATTAAATAGTCAAGATGGAAAACTTCTCCCAGGAATGAAATTGAAAGTCCGCTCAGAATTATGGCCTGAAGTAAAATAACTTCTTTCTCCTTCAAAAGAAAAAGGGTAGTCAATTGGCTACCCTTTTTCTTTTACAATATCTTTCGAACTAGGAAACAAACATCTCAAATGCGTTAGGTATCATTTCTACTTTAATGGGAGTGGACCCCAACATTTCTCCATCGATATTCAGTATTTCGTCTGTCTCAGGAATGAGTGAAAATTTAGAGGTTTGGTAATATTCAACTTCCGGTTCATTGATATGAGATCCATCAAACAACTTGGGTAGAACTTGTAGTAGTCGTGTACGGCGTACACCGGAACGAATCACAATAAGGTCAATGAGGCCATCGTCCAGTTTTGCCCTGGGAGCCATTTTCATTCCTTTCCCTACATGAATGGAATTGCAGGCAATGATGAAAGTAAATTCATCTTCAATTGTTTTATCATCCATAATGAGGGTTGCATATCTGCTCTTATGTCGAAAAACCTCAACTACACTGAGAATAGTGTATCTATTTGTTCCCAGCCAGCGGAAATGTTCGGCTTTATTACCCACATCAGTTACTAAACCCCAACCAATCATATTATTTGCATATTTTACTATATGATTCACATCTACCTTGGCTGTATCCAGAGATTGTGTAGTACCTTGAATGATTGCCTTTGCTGCTTTTAGAGGATCTGTCAGACTTAAATCATGCATATAGGAATTCCCGGATCCTCCCGGAATAATTCCAATAGGAATTTTATTTCCATCATGTCGGGATAACATGCCATTGGCTATTTCATGTAGGGTTCCGTCACCCCCAATTCCGATAAATCCATCATAGGCAGAAAGGTCCAGCTGATGGGCAAGTTCCTGGGCGTGACCGGCAAATGTGGTTTCAATAATAAAAAGTTCAACTCCTACCGCATCAAAAATTGGTTTCACCTTTTTAAGTAAAAGAGGTCCCTGCTTGGTACCCCCATGGGGATTAACCGTCAAGATAAATTTCATAATTAGAAATATTTTATTTAATTAATCTCAGATTAATCGGATACCGATATGCTTTCCCGTCATTTGCTTTGATTCCAGCAATAATAGTAATTATTACATTAAATATTCCTAATCCAATTAAAATAGGGATGCCGATCAATACTATTATTAATATAATTGATCCTATCAAATAAATTGTCATGCTGATCTGAAAATTCAGCACTTCTTTTGCGTGATCTTCCACAAAAGACATCTCCTCCTTTTTGATGAGCCATATGATTAGGGGTGCCAGAATATTTCCAAAAGGGAAAATAAACATACAAAGTGCACTGAAATGACTTAGCATTGCCCAAGTTCGTTCATCTTTTGAGGGTGTAATTTCCATCGGTGGCATTGATTCTTCAGACATGATATTCTCCAATATATATTAGTCTAATTTACTAATATATGTGTTTGATTTCCTTTAATTTCATTACCATGGTACCAACATTTGTTTTCATCTCAATTTTCACTGGCATTTTAATGTCGTCATTTGAAAGCCAGACTCGTAATTCTCCATTATTTTTCAGTAGGGGTAATCCATCTGGAGAAACGGGTTCTACTTTTAGGCAATCAAAGCTACCTGCAGATACATTTATGGATTCTTTTCCCGTTATATTTACACCTACTTCTCTTATTTTTTTCTCGCTTGCAGATAAAAAGTGAAAGGTGTCCCCCAAAGATAATTTTTGACTCCGTAAAAAATAAATAAAGGCTATAGGGTCATACACTGGATCTGTGATGGTGAAATATTTTTTATTCCATATTAACAGACTATCTCCCGATATGTGTGCTGAGTGATTTCGGTGATATTTCCCCTCTCGAATCTTCTTTACAGCTTTTAAAAGAGAAAAATCCTCTACGTTCAGCCAGGAAAGTGTTTCATCCCGGACTTCATAAAAATTATCTAAAAACGAATTGGTTTTTACGGAGGTTGAAAGCAAGTACGTGAGTTTTCCATTTAATGAATCGGATTTTAGAGAAAGTATTGCATTTCCAGCCGGGAATAATCGAAATCCTGCTGAATAGTGTAATTCTTCCCCAACAAAATTGGGCGAGATTGCCCAAATGCTTGTTATTAAAAGGAAAAGTAAATATTTTTTGTGTTTACTCATCGGTAAATATTGCTTTAATAATGGCATCGGAAGCCAGTTTTTGTTTGCGGATAAAATGAGCCATTTTTCCCTTATATTTTTCCAACTTATCTGGATTACTAAGAAGGGTGAGAAATTGAACGAAATCTTCTGAATTATTGATTACAGATGCTAGTTCATCTTCAACTAAAGAAACTGCCATATCCACAATTTGATAATTAGGACCAAAACTCACAACATTTTTATAAACAGCAGGTTCCATAACAGAATGAACTCCTGCTCCAAATCCTGCACCCACATAAGCTAAATCTGAATATTTGTATAGATTTGCCAAAACACCAATTTTATTAATAATCACTACCTGTGATTCTTTCAATTTTTCCTTTTCAGAGTAATATGCCCATGACAGCCCTAGCTCAGATAATTTATTTTCAATAATGTTTAATTCTGATTTATTAATTTCGTGGGGGACAATAATTATTCGGTGGTCTTTTTGCTCAAGGGATTGGTTGCCATTAGGATAGTATTCTTTGAATCCTTCAAAAATTACAGGAAAGTCTGATGGAATAATACTGCCTAAAATAAGGGTATGGGATGAGGCAAAACATTCTGGAAGCAGAGGGGAATTATTTTCAGATTTTAATTCAAATAGTCTGTCTAATCGGCTATCACCTGTGACCAATATCTTTTTTTGTGAGACAAGATTGAGCAGATTGGATTGCAACCTTTCAGATCCAGTGAGTATGAGGTTGAAATTATCAAATATCTGTTTTAGGAAAAATATCATAAATCTAGAATTATAATGACGTTCTCGGTATAGATTTGCATTTATCAGAATCGTGTTTATACCCAATTGCTTTGCAATAAAGAGGTGGGTTGGCCAGATATCATTTCTGGTAATGATATAATGATGGATATCAAATTTTCGAAAAAATAAAAGTGCAGACCAAGGAAAATCAAAGGGATGATAGCATACGGCGTCTGCCAAAGAGGTATTTTTTTCAATGTTGAAAATTGTGGGGGAGAAAAAAGTAAGTAAAATAAAATAACGGGATCGATTTACTTTTTTAAGAATAGGCTTTAATTGCTCAAGCTCACCAGTAGATGCGGCATGGAAAAGTACAACCTGTTTTCCAGCTCCGTTCTCCTTTTTCCTTTCTCCTGCCAGATGCCAAGTAGATTTTTGATTCGCCCAATGATGGCGTAATTTAGGAGTGAAGATGGCAAAAACTGGAAGAAGTATCCACAGTATCGGTGACAGTAGCCAATAAAGGGGAATTATAAACACAGGTATTATTGAGCGTTCAGGATAATATCAGCAAATTCCCGAAAAGCACCATTTCCTCCATGGCGAGTTGTTATATAATCGGGTGTAAATTGATCAATAATTGGACTGTTTCCAGCAAGTGCCGAAAATCCGACTGCCTTTAACACCTCTAAATCATTTACGTCGTCCCCTATGAATGCAACTTCATCCATGGAAATTTCATATTTTTTTGTTAGATAAGTAAGGCGTTTCAGTTTTTCATGCTCGTCTACATACACTTCATCTATGTTTAATTTTTCAGCCCGCGCAATAACTGTATCAGAATTTTCTCCAGTTAAAATAGCAATGATAATCCCCTTTTTTTTCAGCATTGCAGTTGCCATTCCATCATAGGTAGAGAATGCTTTCATCCATTCACCTTCAGGCGTAACATACATTCGAGCATCTGTCCAAACTCCATCGATATCTGTGCCAACCAATTTCACTTTTTTTGCCTTAGTTATTAAATCAGACACTGAATGTTTTCCTTATTAATTAAACCAGTTTTCCTTCATTTCTTTAAAATAACTCCCGTTTCAACAGATAGAATGTGCGGAAGATGTACAGCGATTTGTCTCCAGCTATTTCCTTCATTGTCACTCATCCAGAGAGAGCCGGATGTTGTACCAAAATATACACCAGCATTATTCATATTATCTGTTGTTAATCCTCGCCGTAGAACTGTAAACCAGGCATTTCGCATGGGTAGTCCAATATCTTGCCGAAACCAATTGTCACCACCATCATTTGAGCAGTAAAGTGCTGGTTGACCTTCAGGGCTTACCCGAGACCAGGCTTCATTGCCATCAATAGGGAATACCCAGAGGGTGTTTGGATCTGCAGGATGTACAGCAATTGGGAATCCAATATCTCCAATATCTGCAGGCATATTATCACCAATTCTGACCCATTTTTTATTGGGGCGGTCAATACGATAAATACCACAATGATTTTGTTGATATAACCGTCCAGGTTCAAAAGGGTGAAAAATTAAAGAGTGGGGGTCATGTCCAAATTTTGGTGAACCCTTCAGATAGTCTGCTTTCAGTCCGCCATTTAATGGTTCCCATGTTTTTCCTTGATCCTCAGATTCAAAAATTCCACCGTATGACATCCCAATATACATATGGTTTTTATCCATTGGATCTATTAAAATGGAATGCAACTTAGGAACTTTAGGGTATCCATCTGGACTGTTAGCTGTCCATTTTCCCCAATGTGGGTTACTGTTAAACCCTGCCACGGAGTTCCAGGTGTCACCTCCATCTTCTGACCTGAATAACCCCTGAGGTGAAGTTCCAGCATACCATACTTTACCCTCACTATCATGCCCAGGAGCAAGATAATAGATATGATCTACTTTCCGTTTAAGTTTGTCCTCTGGAAATGCCGGTGGTTTTGTAGCTGGATTCCAAGTCTTACCAAAATCTTTTGACCGATAAATGGTTGTCCCCGATTGCCGGGATTGAACCGATGCCAAGAGGGTTTTGTTATCTCGATGATCCAAAACCAAATGATGCACAATCGATCCTAAAAAATGAGGACCATTTACATCCCAATGGCGTCTATCACTGTCAGAGTAATACAGAAATGCACCTTTTTCAGTGGCAACAAGAAGTATTAGTTCAGATATTTCATCCCGTACAAAGACTATTGCTTGTTTTTCTTCCACCATTACCATGGATTTACTCCCAAATTAATCTATGAATATAAAAACAACCGAATGGAAGGAAAAAGAGATATGGAAAGGAAAAATGAGAAAGGAGATAGCTATGCATAATTGTAAAATCAAAATTCTACTTTGAAATTGGACAAATGCTTGAATTATTAATAGTACCCCCGCAAATTGAAGAGCATTCTTAATTCTAAAATCTTACATCTTCAACAAATTACCCCAGCGATCGTCTATAATACTCAAAAGGGGTTTTTAGTCCATACCAATGAGGAAAAACTTTTACAATTTCAGTCTTTCCAGGAAATCGTTTGGATATTCCCTGCTCAACGTGGCCCGTTATATAATTATACTTCTGCTTTTTTGCCCAGTTTACATAAATGCGTTTTAAGGTTTTACCATATCCGCCTTTTCCTCTGTACTTGCTACTGACAACAAATGCATAGGTGTAAAGTGTATCCTTCTTTCCTAAATTAACATCAAAATGTGACCAGCTTTCCTGTTTAAAATATTCCAGAGGTACACCAATAATATAGCCGATTATTTCACCCTTTAATCGTGCAAGAAATGGTAGCGTCTCTGAATTGAAATATTTTGGAATATTGGTTTTTGTGAGTAGAGCTTGAGAACCAAACCTCTCAGCCATGCAATGGGAGATATCTATTAATCCGGGGATATCATCTTTCCCTACTTTTTTCACCAGTTCTATCCGAAAGTTGAATGCACTTGCAGCAATCACTTTGACTTCCGATTTTTCATCCATTTTTAGTAAAAGTTGTTCCATGGGTGGGGAAGTAATTTAGATGGTGGATTGATTTAATACAAACTGCAAATTCATAGTTATCAGCATTTTTTATTCATGGGGAAACACCTTTATATTTAATGCTGTGGCAATATCCTTTACTCAACGATTAGAAACTGTCTGCAGAGATAAAAATAACTCACTCTGCATTGGACTGGACATTGATCCGGACAAATTTCCATCTGAACTTGATACTTCACTTTCAGGTATGGAATCCTTTGGCAAGGATGTCATTGATGGTACCATAGATTTTTGTCCGGTGTATAAACCTAATTTTGCTTTTTTTGAACGATTTGGTTCACAAGGGTTTGCATTGCTGGAAAGGTTGGTAGCTCATATCAATGGAAGAGCCATTGTTATTGCCGATGCTAAGCGAGGTGATATTGGAAATACATCCCATCAATATGCATCTGCAATTTTAGATGGAATGGGATGTGATGCCATAACTATTTCCCCTTATATGGGAAGAGATGCTATAAAACCATTTATTGAAAATGCTGCAAAGGGGGTTTTTATATTGGCAGTAACCTCAAATTCCAGTGCCAGTGAAATTCAAGAGCATGAGAATCAATCAAACCCTTTGTATAAAAAAGTAATTCAAATTGCTATGGAATTAAATACGAATGAAAATATTGGTTTAGTTGTTGGGGCAACAAAAACCGAAGTGATGCAAGAGGTAAGGGAATTGTCAAATGGAATGCCTTGGCTTATTCCCGGTGTTGGAACTCAAGGAGGTGATTTGGAGACTGCGTTAAAAATCTCACATAAAAGTGGAATAGGCATTATCAATGTATCTCGAGGGATTTTGTATGCCGGCGATGGCAGCCTCAATGATGTTGTTCAATCCGCAAAAAATTATACTGAAAAAATACGGAGCATGGTATGGAATCCAATAAGTTGCTAACTCTATTACAAGAAACGGGCGCTATGTTGGATGGTCATTTTCTACTCACGTCAGGCAGGCATAGTAATGTGTATATAGAAAAATTTCGAGTTCTGGAAAATCCTCGTGCACTGGATGATGTATGCAGAGCAATGGCAGAAACCGTAGAAAATCAAAATGTAGAATTGGTTCTTGGAGCCGCCATTGGAGGGATACTTATTGCCGGAGGAGTAGGCAGGCATTTGGGTGTTAAACATATTTTTTCAGAGCGGGTGGATGGGAAAATGGAACTTCGTCGTGGATTTTCCATTATAAAAGGACAGAGGATAATCATCGTGGAGGACATTATTACCACAGGCGGGTCAGTTTTTGAACTGATTCAATTGGCGAAGGACTACGAAGCAGAAATTATTCATGTAGTGAATTTAGTGGATCGCAGTTCAGGGGGAGTCAATTTTGAAGTTCCCACAACTGCTCTTCTCACGATACCTTCCGAAAGTTGGGAGCCTGAAGATTGTCCACTATGTCAACAAGGGATAGCTATCACCCAAAGAGGGCGAACAGGCAAACAAATGGAGACAGTATGAAGAAAATAATACTAATTATTATTGTGGGATTTTTAATGGGTGAAGCCAATTCTGATTCCCTGAAGGTGGATGGTGAAAAACCGAAAATTCCTATTGGGTTCGATCTATCCAAGGGATTTAATATCCCAGGACTCATTCCAAAGAATCTTATTCCTGGAACGAAAACTTTCCTATTTCCTCATGAGATTGAAGTCATAAAAGAGGCTGCAAAAAACTTTAATCCGGAACCTGTTACTGAAGATGACATTGTCATTATGGAAACGACCCGTGGCACAATGAAATTAAAACTTTTTCCAAATGCTGCACCGAACCATTGTAAAAATTTTAAAAAGCTGGCAAATAGTGGTTTTTATGATAAAACAAAATTTCACAGAATTATTCCTGGTTTTATGATTCAGGGGGGTGACATTAATTCTCGAGATAATGATGGGAAAAATGATGGTCACGGTGGACCCGGGTGGACGGTAGATGCAGAGTTTAATGACATACCTCATAAACGGGGAATATTGTCCATGGCTCGGTCTTCAGACCCTAATTCCGCTGGAAGTCAATTTTTTATCTGCGTTGCAGATGCCCCACACCTTGATGGCAAATATACCGTTTTTGGGGAAGTAATCGATAAAGTACATATAGTTGATCATATTGTCAATACACCAACCGAAAATAGTCAGGCTATCATGATGAGTAAAGAAAGTATTCCTGATGGAGAGGATCCAGATGATTGGATCACCTTAAAAGATCCCAAAACGAAAAAGAAATTATATTCAAAAATTCCTAAAAATATGAGAAAAACTGATTATGAATATGATATGAGAAATAAAATTAAATCTGATAAACCAGCAATTCAAGTTATTATTGAAAAAGTAAGAGTGGTAAATAGTACAACGGAAAATAAAGAAACAGGACCTGTTACAGAATAATGGCTTCCAAAACAATTAAAATTGGACTAGTTCTGGGAGGTGGCGGTGCAAGAGGATTAGGGCATATTGGCGTTTTAAAGGCACTTAAAAAACATGCAATCCCCATCCACATGGTAGCGGGAACATCCATTGGGGCTGTCATAGGAGCCATGTATGCAGCAACTCAGGACCCCGACTGGATAGAAAATAAGTTTAAAGAATTTATTGATAGTGAAGCCTATAAAAAAATTGGATTACATCGGCTGGTTCCCACTGGTCAACCCAATGGTTCAATTTTTCAGACGGCTGCTACTTATATGAAAAACCAAATCATTATTAATTTATCAAACGAACGATTAGGGATCCTCAAACAGGAACGATTATCAGAAATTATCGATTTCATGCTTCCTGTTAAAACTTTTGAGGAATTACAGATTCCATTTTCCTGTCTAGCAGTAGACTTAAACTCTGGAGATGATGTCATTTTCAATTCAGGCAATTTAGTAGAAGCAATCGCGGCGTCATCTGCAATACCCGGATATATTCCTCCTATAGAAAAAGATGGAATGCTCTTGACAGATGGTGCTGTATCCTGCCCGGTTCCTGTGAAAACTGTTCGGAAAATGGGAGCGGATTTTCGAATAAGCGTGGATGTAGGACTCAACCATTTTGAACCTCTGGAAAACCCCAATTTGTTACAAGTGCTTGGACGGGCAGAACAAATTACATCCACTCGTCTGGGGGAAGTTAAATCAGAAAAAGCAGATATTACTATTCGACCAGACACCCTGAATGCATTTTGGGCGGAGTTTGATAAAATTGATCAATTGGTCAAATTAGGTGCTGAGGAAACAGAAAAACAATTTTGGAAAATTAGGGATAATTTGAAAAAGAAGAAAAGTATTCATCATAAAGTCATTCAATTTTTTGAGTATATTTCAGGAATAGAAAGGGATCAGGCAGCATGAAAATCGCAGGTAAATTAATGTTAATAGGTCTCTTTTTAGGGACTTTTATAAACGGGCAGAACGATTTTGAAAATGCTGTTAAATACAGCCTGAATTTAGATAGAGATGAGGTTCACAGCGGGGAAGTAGTGACACTTTCTGCAAAGCTGAAAATAGCAAAAGATTTCTATGTTTATTCTACCCATCCGGAGAAAAGTTTAAGCCCGTCATATATTGAATGGGAAGACAGCAGTTTTTTCAGTAATGTGGGAATTTTGCAAGAGCCTTCCTCAAAAACCAAATACGACCCCATGTTTAAAATGGATATAGGGTATCATACTTCTCAAGTGCAGTTTAGACAGGATTTAAAAATAAATGAAAATGTTAAACCTGCTCCCTACACATTAAACGGCACCTTTGTTTATCAGGCCTGTGACCCAACAAAATGCATCCCTCATTGGGATGATTTTACAGTAAAACTAACGGTTATGAAAGGGGAGGCTGATACAAAATATATTACTTCAGTTCAATCTAAATTTGAAAATATTGAAGGAGAAACGGATGTAAAATTAAGTGCAAATGATGAGTTAGATTCCATTATTCAAGAAGGGTTGATCTCATTTATTCTGTTTGCATTAAGTATGGGATTCTTGGCCTTACTCACGCCCTGTGTGTTTCCTATGATTCCTATAACCGTGTCGTTTTTTACAAAAGCAGGTGAGAAGGAAGACTCCTCGCCATTGTTTTCAGCTCTGGTTTATACCATTGGCATAATTGTTATATTCACCAGTTTAGGATTAATACTAGCCCTCACATTAGGAGCTGCGGGTGCCAACCAAATGGCTTCGAATCCCTGGGTAAATATTTTCATTGCAGCCTTATTTATCTACTTTGCCTTCAGCCTATTTGGACATTATGAAATCCAAATGCCCTCTGTTTTCCGTCAATTTAGTAGTAAGCAGGAAGACAGAGGAGGTGTAATTGGAATTCTATTTATGGCACTTACTTTTACGCTTACATCCTTCACATGCACCGTGCAATTTGTGGGGTTATTATTGGTGGCTGCAAGTCAGGGAGCATTTTTCTGGCCGGTTTTGGGCATGGTAGTATTTTCCACCGCATTTGCATTCCCGTTCTTTTTCCTGGCACTTTTCCCCCAATATCTTGCCAAACTGCCTAAGTCGGGAGGGTGGCTGAATTCTGTAAAAGTAACCATGGGATTTTTAGAATTAGGTGCTGCCATGAAGTTTATTAGTAATGCAGACCTGGTATGGCAGTGGGGGATATTTACAAAGCAGGTGGTTTTAGCTGTCTGGATTATCATTTCATTCATGATGGGATTATATTTGATAGGGAAAATTAAACTTCCTCATGATTCAGATATTTCATTTGTTGGTGTTCCAAGATTGGTGCTTAGCATAGTATTTATGAGTTTCGGCCTATATTTGACTGGAGGTCTTTTTGGGCAACCCTTACACGGACTAATTGATTCATATCTCCCGCCAGTTGTAGATGCCAGTCGTCAAAATATTGTGTTAGAATCTGGGGAGAAACACATGGTTTGGTTAGATAATCTCCCTGAAGCTTTAGAAGTTGCAAAGGTAGAGAAAAAACCAGTTTTCATTGATTTTACCGGATATACCTGTACCAATTGCCGTTGGATGGAAACCAATGTTTTTGAAGAAGTAAAAGTACAGAAATTGTTTAATGAATTTGTAATGCTAAGGCTTTATACTGATGGTGGAGAAAATTATCGTGAAAATCAAAAAATGGAAATTTCCCGATTTGGTACTGCAGCCCTTCCATTTTATGTGGTGTTAAGCCCGGATGATGAAGAAATATCTCGATTTCCGGGTATGGATCCCGATGCAAATAAATTTATAGACTTTCTTGAAAAATCACTTAATTGAGTAAATTTGAAAGGTAATTCGTTTGAAAAATAAATTGATAAAATTCGTTATAGTTGGATTCATAGGTGCTCTGGGATATTTTCTACTATTCTCTCAAGAGATTAAGTTTAGTTTATCTCAAAAGGAAGCTTTAAACAAAGTGCTGGGTGATATTAATAAAGCACCGGATTTTACGCTTAAGGCTATGAATGACAGCGTGTATATTCTCAGTGAATTAGAAGGGAAAGTGGTTCTTATTAATTTCTGGGCAACCTGGTGCGGCCCCTGTAGAATGGAAATACCAGAGTTTAATGAAATGCATAAAAGTTATCATGAAAAAGGATTGGAAATTCTGGGAATATCTGTTTCTGATAATAAAAAGCAGCTTAAAAATTTTGCAAAATCATTTACTGTTGACTATCCTCTCCTTTATGGAGGTACACGGGAAATGAATAAAATTATGAGAGATTATGGTGGTGTGAATGCAGTTCCATCCTCATTTTTAGTGGGTAAAAATGGAACCATTGTGTGGTCCTACCCCGGTGCAATCTTGAAAAATTATGATCCCCAAACATTTGCCGCATTGGTATATGAAATTGAAAAAGAGCTGAAAAAAGGGGAACTTAAAAATACTGTAGAGGAATAGTGATTCGTATTGAAAGTTATTGTCCCCATAATATTTCTTCTTTTATTTTCTTGTTCAAATCACCCTGAACCTGGGTGGATTTCCAATCAACCACATGCTGAGAACTATTGGTTCGGTATAGGCAGTGTCGAAAAACCATATTACGGAAGTGATATTCGTGAGGAAGCCCGTAGTAAGGCGCTGAATGAAATTGCATCTCAAATTTCTGTAGATGTATCTGCCTCATTTGAAAAGGTAACCACAGAGCATAATCTTTCTCTGGATGAGTTTGCAAAATCTATTGTCCAAACACGGGTTGATAATAATCTCCCTAATATTGAAATAGTAGACTCTTATGAGAGTGAAAACCGGTATTACCTGTTAGCAAGGCTTTCCCAAAGCATCTATTATGAAACCATTGAAAAAAAGCGCCGCAATGCAGTGAAAACCGCGTTAGGGCTTCTGGATAAAGCAGAATCTGAATTTAATATTCAAGCCTTCAGCTTTTTAAGTGAGGCCATGAATGAAATTGCCCCGTATATGGATGTCCCTATTCAGGAAGAATATCCGGTGGGATCGGGCAAAATAGTCAACCTGTACAGCTATATCAAAGTACTGGCCAATACCTCTATCAATCGCTTTCGTTTAGTGCCGAATCAGGAGACTGTAGAAATGAAACTAGGTTTTAGCCGGGATATTCAATTAGGAATTAAGGTAGTGGATGATAACAGCGCTCCAATAGAGAATGTACCTGTGAATTGCTATATAGATGAAAATGAAAAAGATTCATTTGCACTATCAGATGCTGACGGACAGTGTATTTTCCCTGTTCCATCGATAACGGATGATAAGCCAATTCAGTATGTTAACTTTGAAGTGAATATGGGTGAAATGATTGAGAGCACCCAATTGTTTGGTGTT